>TBL_comb47_HYPODRAFT_10001468_pt1 | contig 30667 bp, 41 predicted proteins | sample TroBogypolimnion_40_FD_10682 | JGI IMG/M metagenome (IMG submission 10682) | reverse complement strand
CCGTCAGACTTTCGTCCATTGCGGAAGATTCTCGACTGCAGCCACCCGTAGGTGTATGGTCCGTGTCTCAGTACCATCGGTGGGGGTCAGCCTCTCAGCTCCCCTAGGCGTCATAGCCTTGGTAGTCCATTACACTACCAACTAGCTGATACCGCACAGGCCTTTCCCAAAGCGAAATTCTTTACTCTTGCGAGACCATCTTGTATTAGTCCGGATTTCTCCGGATTATTCAAGACTTTGGGGGAAGTTCCTGCGTATTACTACCTCGTTCGCCACTAACTTCAAACGACCTTTGACTTGATATAATCGCATCTTAGGAAAAATGAAGTCCGTTCGACTTGCATGCCTTATCCACGCCGCCAGCGTTCATCCTGAGCTAGGATCAAACTCTAACTAAAAGTTAATTAGAACGAAACAAAACAAAAAACAGCATTGTTTTTGTATTTTATTTTGATCACTATACTCAATAAAATTATTGTAAAAATAAACTAAAATTCTTGCACTAATATTCTGCTCCTAAGCAAAATATTTGTTCTCAAACTATGAAATTTTCAAAGTCAGAAGTTATGGAAATTAAAACGCCTTATCCGAAATGGACTAGCGTTAGGAGTTAGTATATAGGAAGCAAATACCTATGTCAAGCACTAAAATACCCCTTATTTTAAGGGATATTTTAATTTGCTTAAAACACTATTTTTATTGAGGATTTTGGGACTCTATTTTCGACTTTTTCACGGTCAATAATGGAACTAATACAACCAATAAATAACTTACCCAATAAGATGCTTGATAAAAAATATCTGGCGCAAATCTTTTGGAAATTAAAAAGTCCAAAATAATTCCGACAACTGCAAAAACTAAACCATATTCCAGTGCTTCCATATAATTTTTTGGAGCAATATTTTTCGCAAAGAAAAAAACTGCAATTAAACTAATCAATGTCACAATTGCAGTAAATAACATATTTTGTGGCATTTTGTATGCTAATAAAATACACACAACAATAAACATAATAGCCCAAACAATAGCCCCAAACCCTAAACCCTTTTTCCAATTAAATTTCATAAAATTTATTGAAACAATTAATTACTAAAATTAATAATAATGACCTTTAAAAACTAATGCATCTGTTTCAAAAAAAGATAAACGAGTATAATTACAATAACAATTACTATCTTACCTATATTCCCTGGATCTTTTATTTTTGAAATTGGAAACATAATCCTATTTTTCGTTAATTGTGTATCTGTCGAGAATCGCTTCAAACATAAACGGTACAACTATTGTCGCGTCGGATTCGATGACGAACATTGGGGTATGTTTGGTAAGTTTGTCCCAAGTAATTTTTTCATTTGGTGTCGCACCTGAATATGAACCATACGAAGTTGTGGAATCAGAAATCTGACAGAAATATCCCCAAGGTCGCACTTCTTTTTTTAAATCATATTTAATTGAAGGCACTACACAAATCGGAAAGTCCCCAGAAATTCCACCACCAATTTGGAAAAATCCTAATCCTGGACCACCTTTCGAAAGTTCTTGATACCAATCATAAAGTTGCACCATGTATTCCACCCCCGTCCTCATAATTTTCGGGCTTACTTCCCCTGCTTTGCAGTAACCCGCAAAAATATTTCCAAGCGTTGAGTCTTCCCAGCCTGGTACGACAATCGGCAAATTCTTTTTCGCGGCTTCAAGAAGCCAACAATGTTCTGAATTGCCTTCATACTTACCTTTTAATTCATCAGACAAAAGTATTTGATAAAAATACTCATGTGGAAAATATCTTTCACCTTTCGCTTGTGCTTCTTTCCATCTTTTTAGTATGATAGGTTCTACCACTCTAAAAGCTTCTTCTTCAGGGATAGAAGTATCGGTTACTCGGCGCTCACCTCTATTTAATATTGCCTCATCGTCTTCTTTGGTAAAATATCGATAATCTGGATAATCTTTATAACTATTATGTGCGACTAATCGGAAAACTGATTCTTCTAAATTTGCCCCCGTGCAAGAGATCGCATGAATTTTTTCATTTTTAATCATTGGGGCTAAGGTTATACCCATTTGGGCTGAAGACATCGCTCCACCCATTGCAACCAACATTTTTCCACCATCATCTAAATGTTTTTTAAATGCGAGAGTTGCATCCTTCATCTGACGAGCATTAAAATTAAAGAATAATTTTTGAAACAAACCTAAAACCGTAGTTTCTTTTTTCATACTAGTATTATATAAAAAATATAATTTATAATAAACTTGACTTTTCTAGAAAAAGTGATAAATTAATGGTTGTGAAAATACCCCGCTCTTTGAAAACGTATTTGGGTTAGTTGCTAAATTCATCTATAGGGTGGTTTTAGCAATTAACCCAAAAAAATATAAACAAAAAAACGAAGGATATGAAAAAATTCAAACCTACAGGCTATACAATTAATGGCAAAGAAATGACCTCGTCCTTTAAAATGTTTCTAAAAGAAACCAAGCTTGTAAAGATTCCAATCGAAAAAGAGCTTGAATTGATCGACGAGATAAAAAAAGACAACAACGAAAGGGCTTTGGAGGAACTTTTACGTTCATACTATCCTTTCGTGGTTGCAGTAGCAAAAAGTTTTTCGGGCTGCGGTATTCCCATAAATGATTTGGTAAACGAGGGATGTTACGGATTAATCAAGGCAATTAGAAGGTTCGATAAAACAAGGGGATTCAAGCCGTTAAGTTTAGGAGTAAAATATATCCAAGGATATATGTTGAATGCTTTAAGTGGCCACTCTCATTTTATCAGACTTCCCACATGCGCAAAAAATCTCTTAATTAAAATAAATAGTGCAAAAGAGAAAAATTTTATAGAAAGCTCAATACCGATAGAAACAGAGATAATTGCAGAAGAAACAGGGAATAAAAGGGAAAGAATCGAGGAACTTAATAACTACCAAGAAAACCTTGAGAGAGTTCTATCAATCTCTGAACCAATAAGTTGTTGTTTGGATATAAATACCTTAAGCGAATATTTTTTTTATCCGAGCGATCTTATTGTTTCTGAAGAAAAACCGGATCGAAGGCTTGTTTACGGTGATTCTTTATTTAAAGACATGTGTCGAGTTTTAAACACTATTAGTTTATGGCAAGCCGAAACAATTATTCTTCATTTGGGATTAGATCCGAAATATTTAAATTGTTCTTCGGAATACTTTAAACGATGTCTTACCTACTACAGCAACGGCAAGGAAGGCATTCCCTTTTCAAATATCGGTCTAGCTTATAATCTTACAACAGAAACCATTAGGCTAAGGTACGAAAAAGGAATTAGAAGAATAAAAAATTCTTCACGCAGATATCTTTTAAAGGACTATTGGTATATTTTATGATAGAAATATCACAATCAGTTAGAGGCTTCTTTTGAGGCCTCTTTTTTTACTAAAGACAGTTTTAAAATAGATTATTGCTTTTTGATACAAATCATGCAATAATAGACCCATGCAATTCATAGGTAAAATTCTACCATATGTAGAAATAGTGCTTTCTGTCGTGTTAATACTTGCTATTTTACTCCAACAATCAAGCGCTGGGCTTGGTGGGGCACTTGGAGGTGGAGACGATTCCTTTCATCACACTCGCCGAGGTTTTGAGAAATTTTTATTTTATCTTTCAATCGTAGTCGGAATTCTTTTTGCTTTATCTGCTTTTCTCGCTATAATAATAAAAGCTAGAGGTTAAACGATACTTGTTTCGATTTTTTAATTATGGGAAATTTCTACAAAAATATAAGCAATTTTTTATTGCCTTTAAAAAATAAAATAAAACTAGCCATCTCTTCTTTCTCAAAAAAAGAACGTTTGGTATTTTTATTTTTTCTATTTACTTTAATCCTAAGTACGATTGTTCTGCTAGAGAGTGTTAACAAAAGTTTCATGGTAAATGTTCCAATGTCTGGGGGAACTCTTTCTGAAGGAATTGTCGGCTCTCCCCGTTTTGTAAATCCAATACTTGCTTATTCTCCAGTAGATAATGATTTAGTTTCAATAATTTATTCCGGTTTAATGAGAAAAAATACCGACGGGACCTTGACCCCTGATTTAGCAGAAAAATATGATATCTCAAAAGATGGCCTAACTTATACCTTTACTCTAAAAAACAAAATTTTCTTTCAAGATGGAAAACCATTAACTGCAGATGACGTAATTTTTACTATCAACAAAATAAAAGACCCCATTGTTAAAAGTCCTAAAAAAGTAAATTGGGATGGAGTAAGTGTAGAAAAGTTAGACGAAAAAACAATTAGATTTACCTTAAAACAACCCTATGCCTCATTTTTAGAAAATGCAACTATCGGAATATTACCTCTACATCTGTGGACAAGTGGAGCAAATACTCCAATTGAAATAAATGAACTCAATATAAATCCAATAGGTTCAGGACCATATCAATTGAAAAAAGTGGGCAAAGAATCTTCCGGTTTAATAAATAGTTATGAACTTACGGCTTTTAATAAATTCGCTTTAGGTAAACCATATATAAAAAATATCATTTTTAATTTTTACTCAAACGAAGAAGATTCCATTTCTGCCCTTGAAGGTGGTAAAGTAAATCAGATAAGTTCTATCACCCCCGAGAATGCAGAAACCTTAAAAGAAAAAAAATATTTAATCAAATCATCAGTTCTCCCAAGAGTTTTCGGTCTTTTCTTTAATCAAAGTCAAAATCAAATTTTTACAGATAAAAACGTTGTGCAGGCTATGAATCTAGCGATAGACAAAGACAAAATCGTTCGAGAAGTGCTTTTGGGATATGGAGTTGTAATAGATGGTCCAATACCACCCAATATGGTTGCTTATCAAAAATTAGGAGAAGAAAAAGATTCATCGGTAGAAGAAAATAAAACTCAAGCAACAGAAATTCTCGCAAAGGATGGTTGGAAAAAGGGAGCAAGTGGATTTTTAGAAAAAACAACTACCGTAAAAAAGAAAAAAACAACAGAACAACTTACCTTTTCTATTTCAACCGGAAATAGTCCTGAACTTGTCAAAACAGCCGAACTAATAAAAGAAGATTTGAATTCCCTTGGGATGAAAGTGGATGTAAAAACTTTTGAAATTGGAAACTTAAACCAATCGGTAATTCGTCCAAGACAATATGATGCTCTTCTTTTTGGACAAATTATAAATCACGAATCTGATCTTTTTGCTTTTTGGCATTCAACCCAAAGGAAGGATCCTGGATTAAACATCGCAATGTATACTAACGCAAAAGTAGATAAAATTTTAGAAGACGCTTCTATCTTAACAGACGAAACAGCTCGCATTAAAAAATATGCCCAATTTGAAAACGAAGTAGAACATGATATGCCTGCTATCTTTTTATATAGTCCTAATTTTATTTATGTGGTATCAAAAGACCTAAAGGGGGTTTCAATCGACCACATCACTTCTGCTTCTGATAGATTTTTAAATCTATATTCTTGGTATCTCAAAACAGATAATATTTGGAAAATATTTGCTAAATAGAATCTAAACTAACTAATAAATTAATATTAATAATCAAAAAGAAAAATGACAAAAAAAACAAGACTTCCTTTTAGTGCTTTAAGCATTGAACATAAAAAAGAGGAAAAAACACCTGTCCATAATACTTCAAGTAATTATTCAGGTGGAGAAAATAAAATAGGAGAAAAAAGAAAAACAACCAAAAGCTCTACTTACCAATATTCTAAATTTGGTAAAAAACAAGGAAGAAGAAATAATTCTTCGTCTGGGAGAACGCCGTTAAAAAATATGAATGAAGCAAAAGTCCCACCACTCGAAGAAGGTAAAATCCGGATTATTCCACTCGGAGGTGTAGAAGAAATTGGAAAAAATATGACCGCTATCGAAATTGGAAATGACATTATTGTAATCGATGCTGGAATGCACTTTTCAAATGAAGATACCCCAGGAGTTGATTATGTTATTCCAAATACCACCTATCTTGAAGAACATAAAGATAAAATTCGAGCATTGTTCATTACTCACGGACATTTGGACCATATTGGAGGTGTACCTATCGTACTTTCTCGTATTGGAAATCCACCAGTTTACTCTCGTAATATTTCAGTCCTCTTAATGAAAAAACGCCAAGCAGAATTTCCACATCTACCTCCCCTAAAAGCAGAAGTAGTTGAAAAAGATGGTACGATGATGTGTGGAAAAATAAAAGTTCGATTTTTTGGAGTTACTCATACTATCCCAGATGCAATGGGAATAATTATTGAAACTAAACATGGTTGGATTGTTACTCCCGGTGATTATAAATTAGACCAAATAGATGGTGTTGTTTCAAAAGATGAAGAAAAGGAGTATTCCATCTTTGACAAAGCGAAGGTCCTTCTTTTAATGACCGACTCTACTAATATTGAAAATGAGGGTTTTTCTCTTTCTGAATCAAAAGTACATCAAGGCTTAGAAAATTTAATAAGAAAAATAAATGGGAGAATTATTCTTGCCGCTTTTTCTTCATCTATCACTCGTTTAGCACATGTCGTTAAGGTGGCAGAATCTTTAGGAAAAAAGGTTGCGATTGACGGACGATCTATGAAAACAAATATAGATGTAGCCATAGAAGCAAATTTTTTCAAACCTAAAAAAGGAACGATCATACCGATAGAGGAAGCAAATAATTATCCTCCCAACAAAACAGTAGTTCTTATGACAGGAGCTCAAGGAGAAGAATTTTCAGCTCTTTCTCGTGCAGCCAATAAATCCAATATGAAATTTTCAATTAAAAAAGGAGACACAATCATTCTTTCCTCTTCGATCGTTCCAGGAAATGAACTAAAGGTTCGCCGTATTAAAGACAATTTATCTCGCCAGGGAGTAAGAATAATCAGTTATCGCACTGCCGGAGAAGATTTCGTGCATGCAACTGGTCATGGTAATAAAGAAGACATTAGGTGGCTTCATATTAAAACTCATCCGAAATTTTTTATTCCAATCCACGGTAATCACTCTATGCTCGAACTTCACAAAGAATTAGCTATGGAAACCGGCATGCCAGAAGAAAATATTGTAGTACCAGACAATGGTTCAGTAATTGAAATCTCTGCTGATGGACAGAAAATAGTACTCCGAAAAGAAAAAGCACCAAGCGCTCCGATGATGGTGGATGGACTCGCAATTTCTGACGTACAAGATGTCGTGATCAGAGATAGAATGATGCTTGCTCAAGATGGAATGTTTGTGGTTATTGCACTTATAGACCAAAACACCGGAAAGTTGAAAAAATCTCCAGACTTGATATCACGAGGATTTGTTTATTTAAAAGAAAACCAGGAATTATTACGCCAAGTACGAATTATAATTAAAAAATCAGTGGAAGACGCAACCATAAAAATGCCTAGCGGAAATCCACTTGATTTAGATTACATTAAAAATGCACTCGGCGAAACAATTTCAAAATATCTTTATCAAAAAACCGCCAAGCGACCTTTGGTTATTCCAGTGGTATTAACTGTATAAAATAATGAAAAAAAATAGAATAATAATATTTTTAGTAGGTTTCTTATTCACTATCCCGCTAGCTATTACTTCTTACATAAATTCGAGCTTTCTAGAAACGTTTCTTAATAAATACTACATCGGCATTGTTTATATTGTCGCTTCCATTATTGCAATAATTGGCTTACTTGAAATGCCTAGAATTTTAAACCGTTTTGGAAACCGTTTTACTACTCTCTTGTTTTCTTTCACTGGATTTATTTCTCTTTTAGCTCTCGCTTTAGGAACAAAAGGTTATATCATAATCCCTGCTATTGTCGTTTATTTTATATCGACAGATATGATCATCGCATCACTCGATATTTTTATTGAAGATTTTTCTAAAAGTGGAAACGTCGGTAAATTTCGCGGACTTTATTTGATGGTCATAAATTTTTCTTGGATAGTGGCCCAAATGGTTTCTGGTTCAATCATAGAAAAAAGTTCTTTCCGAGGGATTTATCTTTTCTCGGCTATTTTTGTTTTTTTGGTTTCAGTTGTTTTTATTTTATTTTTACGTGATTTCAAAGATCCCAAATATATCAAGATGCCAATTTTAAAAACCATCAAAGTCTTCATCAAAAATAAAAGTCTGTCTAAAATTTATTCCATAAATTTGATTTTAAAATTCTTTTTCGCTTGGATGGTCATCTACACCCCGATTTATTTACATGAATATCTCGGTTTTAATTGGGAAAATATTGGTTTAATTTTCACTATCATGCTTATTCCTTATGTTTTGATAGATTACCCCCTCGGCAGATTGTCAGATAAAATCGGAGAAAAAAAATTACTACTAATCGGATTTTTAATAACCATTGTTTTTACTTTGATTATGCCCCTCATTTCTTTGCCCATAGTTTGGCTTTGGGCATTGATCCTTTTCGGCACCCGTGTAGGAGCTTCTGTCGTCGAAGTGATGGCTGAAAGTTATTTCTTCAAAGAAGTCAGTGAAAGAAATCCTGATGAAATTAGTTTTTTCCGCAACACTTATCCCCTTTCTTTTGTTATCGCACCATTAGTGGCTATCCCAGTTTTACTGATAGTTCCATCTTTCAAATACCTTTTCTTTGTTTTGGGCGCAATAACTCTTTTAGGATTTTTAATCACCCTACGTTTGAAAGACGTAAAATAAAATCTACTTAACTCTGTGGAGCAGTTTCGAGAGTCATCTGCACAGTTTTTTCTGTGCCTTTGTGGAGAATTTTTAGAGTAACAATATCTCCAACATTTTTTTCTCGGATAATTGAAGACAAGGAAGTTTTATCATCTAGTTTTACTCCATTCACTTCCAAAATTATATCGTTTTCTACTATCCCCGCTTTGTCGGCTGGACTTCCAGGAATTACCGCAAGCTCATTTTGATTTTGTCCTCCTTTTACCAATACCCCATAATCAACCGATAAATTATTCGCATCTTTCATCTCAGGGGTTATCGCAACATATCTAATACCTAAATACGGACGCACAATTTTTCCAGTAGTTTTTACTGAATCAATTACACTTTTAATAGAATTTATAGGCAAAGCAAAACCAACATTCTGAGAACCTTGTGCTACTGCTACATTTACTCCAATCACATCTCCCGAAAGATCAAGCAATGGTCCACCAGAGTTTCCCGGATTAATCGCGGCATCTGTTTGAATAACTTTATCAAGTGTTTCAGAATTCCCCATATTGTCGCCAGCAGTAATAGAACGCGCAAGTCCAGATACTACACCCACTGAAACAGTATTTCGAAATTCACCAAGAGCATTCCCTATTGCAATCACGCTTTGGCCAATTTGCAAAGTATCAGAATTTCCAAAATTAAGATAAGAATATCCAGAACCATCTATTTTTATTAAAGCAACATCGAGTACTGAATCTTTAGCAATAACTTTTGCCGTATGTTTTTTGCCATCATTAGTGAAAACCGTGTAATCAACTCCTGTTTCACTTACTACATGCTTGTTGGTAACAATTAACCCATCACTCGAGACAAAAAATCCGGAACCTCCACCGATATCTTGTTTTTGAGTGCCATTTTGACAGTATTGCGGAGTATTAAAGAAAAAATTTGGAATTCCAGGGAACATGTCTCCAAATGGATTCTGTTCTTGATTTTGGTCGGTACAAGATACATATTTTGGCATATTTTTACTGATAATAATCGAAACAACAGCTGGATTTGTCTTTTTTACCGCACTCACCACTAAAGATTCTTGAGAAAGAATTGATTGTCTTTCAATTATTTTCTCATTTTCACTCTTTTGGCTACTTGGCTCCTGACTTTCTTTCATATATTCCCGAGCAAAATAACTAAAAACATTTGCCCGATAATGCCAAATAATACCAATTCCAATCACTAAGATAATAATCAATGAAACTAAACTGGTTAAAAACGCTGAAATAAAAATCTTATTTGAAAATATTTTTTTAATTTTTTCTTGCATATTAATAAACAATAAACTACTAATAATAAATTATTATACTAAATTTTTTTTATGAATCAAGTGGTTTTTGTAAATATGTTTTTTATAGGGCTTTAGGCGGATAATTTTTATTAAAATGCCTTCCCTTTTTAAATCTCTCTTCAATTCCTCCACATACGCTTTTTGATCATACCCAAGAGCAATGATATCTGGTTTTTCCTTTAAAATATGAGCTAAATATTTATCTTTCCCTGCTAAGACGACTTTATCTATAATCTGACATTTTTCAACCAAACCAAACCTTTCTTTTTCGGAAAGTTTTGGTTTTTTCTTTTTAATTTTAATTACATTTTTATCTCTTGCTATTGAAACAATTAAAAATGAATTTTCTATGAAGTTTTTTGCTTGCTTAAAAAAATCTAAATGCCCCCTATGCAATCCATCAAAAGTTCCGAAAACCATGACTCTTTTTTTCTTTTCCATTTTTTTATTATAACAATTTTTATCCACAACTGAAATTGACATGTTTACTAGAAAGCATAGAATGAAGGAGTTCGTTTAATAATTTATAGAAGTAATTGGGGAAACCGGTTTAATTCCGGTACAGTGCCGCTACGGTAAGTCCTATCTCGCTATTGACGAGAAGGAACAAGTCCGAATACCAATTATTTTATGTCGTCCCGAGCAGGAAAATTCTTTTCTTCTAAAGAATCTTAAATTCTGCCCGAGCAGGATTTTTTTGTTTATTGTGAGAAAAAAAATAAAAATTTTAATATTGTTGATTATTCTTATCTTAATTGGTAGCTTTATTTTTATTTCTAGAGAACGATCATCCCTATCCAACTTCCCCCCACTCAAAAATGAAAAACAAGAAGAAAGCCAAGCGACTCTTGAAATCAATGGCGTAAAATACCAAAGCCAAATCGAAGGAGAAATAAGCATTGCGGATTTTATGGAAAAATTAAAAAGTGAAGGAAAAATTAGTTTTATAGAAAAAAATTATATTGGTATGGGAAAATTTATAGAAGAAATAAACGGCATAAAAAATAGTGGGGATAAAAATTGGATTTATTATGTTAATAATAAAAAAGCAAATATTGGTATTTCAAATTATAAAATTAATCAAGGCGATATCGTCTCTTGGAAATATGAAAAATAAAATCTTTTTTGCAACATTAATAAGTTTACTCACATTTTGTTTTTTTAATACAGCCCATGCAACACTTAATATTGAAACAGGAGTAGATGTACCCGCAAGTTGTACGGTTACTGATACCGACGGGGTAACACACAATTATCCATCAACGGATTCTCCAAATTCATATTTCGCCATTTGCGCATTAGATGCAGCAATAAAAAACAACGCTATATTTAGCGTACAGCTTTCAAATCAATTCCCTAGTATGGGTCTATTTATTACTGCTATCAATAATGTCACTGCCGATCCTAATAGCCAATATTGGGCAATTTACCAAAAGGGTCAAAACGAGCAAAATGAAAATCTTGCAAACTCCGGTATTGTCTTGTTGCCAGTAATGACAGGAGACACAATATCCTTCAAACTTAATGATTTTTCCGATAACAATTTAGGAGACCAAGTTATCCTTCATATTAACTCATTAATTGCTCCGACGCCTCCACCAACTCCAGAACCTGAAGTTGTCCCGACTACTCACGGCGGAGGAAGTGGAATCTTAGCAAATGTTCAACCTACAATTCTAATAATAAAACCGGTATTTGATACAAAAAAAGCATTTGATTTCTTAATATCAAAGCAAAAAGAAAATGGCTCTTTTGGAGAAAATTTATATACTGATTGGGTAACTCTCGCGCTTTCTACGACAGAAGATTATCAAGCTCAAAAAGATAAACTAATTAAATATTTTAAGGGACTAGAAACTACTGATTATCAACTGACCGATTATGAAAGACATACAATAGCATTGATGGCTTTGGGTCTTAACCCATACAATGTAAATGGTAAAAATCCCGCCATGGACAAGACAAATTATATTAAAAAAATAACCGACAGTTTTGATGGAAAACAATTTGGCGACCCAAGCCAAGACAATGATGATATTTTTGCATTGATAGTTTTACAAAATGCCGGCTACACCAAAAACGATAAAATAATTTCCGATGATTTAAATTTTATTCTTTCAAAGCAAAAAGAAAATGGCTCTTGGGATAACAGCATAGATATGACTGGGGCAGCGATAACTTCTTTTGCGGGAGAAAATTTTCTTTTACGAGGTGTCTCGCAGGCTGACGAGCCGAGAGGCAGCGCTGGAGTAGCAACGCCAGACAGCGACCTCGGAAAAGAAGAATTTTCTACAGCAAAGATACACGATGCTCTTCTTAAAGCAAAAGAATTTTTGAAACAAAATCAAAAAGATGATGGCGGTTTTGGAAATGTTTCCGCTACCACTTGGGCTATGGAAGGAATTTTATCTTTAGGTGAAAATCCAGTTGACTGGGTAAGAAACACAAATTCACCTCTTGATTACCTTGCTGAAAAACAAGATACTGATGGTGGAATAAAAGAAACCAACTCAGATAGTAAAATCTGGGAAACAGCTTATACCCTTTCCGCTCTATCCGGAAAATCTTGGAATCAAATAATGGGGAAATTTTACAAACCCACCCTGGAACCAAAAATAATTGAGAAAAAAATTACAAAATCAGAAATTAAAAAAAATAGTAATTTATCCAAAGAACTCACCGCTTCTCCTATCAACGCAATTTCTAACACAGAAAATATTTCAAAACAAATAAAAAAACAAAATTGGTTCAGAAAGTTAATAAATCTATTTTTTGGATTTTAGTTATCTTATCACGACAAAAAATCCCAATAATACTGCAATAATGTTCAATACTGAGTGCGCGAGTGATATTAATACTAAGTTTGGATATTTAATATAAAGCCAAGCAAATATTATTCCAGAAACAAAAGCAATCGGCAAACCTATCCCTAAATTTGGAAAAATAATATGCAGTAAAGTAAATAAAATTGCATTCAAAAAAATGATCAAATATTTATTGCTATATAATTTTTTCAACATTGGAATTAAAAAGGAACGGAAAGCAAATTCTTGGAAAAAAGAAACGGGTATAAAAAATATCCAAGCATGTATAATATACTTTTTTGTTTCAAGATCCGGCATATTGAATTTGTGATCAATAAGAAAAAGAGCCAAAACTCCGACGACTACAAAAGACAGATAAAAAGGGAGTGCTTTTTTAAAATTATCGTGCCGAATCCCCATTTCTTCGAAACTCCATTCTTCCTTTCTGATGATTCCATAAATGACGAGTGAATTAATAGCAAGTAAAATAAAACGCCAATTGATAGGCAAGATGTGAAAGTAAAGCAAAAACACTGGCAATATAAAAATAATAAAAATTTGAACCAAAATTAATCTTTTTGACGGTATGTTTTTCATAAGTTATCCATTTTTTTCTTTTCTTTGGTCAACCAAGCCACCGACATATTTAGCTTCGTAAATTTTTTTCTTTCCAAAATAAATTTTTTCTATTCCAGAAAAATTATTTATTTCTCCATGAAACCAATTTCTATAAGCAAAATTCCCATTTTTATAAAATTTTGGACCGCGAAAAGGTTTATCTTTTGGAATCTGAGTAAGTGCTTCTTGTAGAAATTTATATACTTCTTTGAAATTCTTGAATGATTTATCAATAAAACCATAATAAACCATCATATAAATCGGTTGATTTTTAAAAAAAACAACTTCTTCTCCTCCATATGGTTCCCCACCAAAATAATTATCATAATATTTCCGATCACCATTTTTATAAATAATTGTTTTTGATTTGTTTTTTTCTTTTATTTTTTTAGCCTTATTACCACTAGCATATCCTGCCTTTTTGGCTTCTACTAAAAATTCACAAAGTTGTTTTTGGTTAATCATAAAATTGTCTCTATTTTTTCGAATAATTTAGGGAAACTCAGATATCCAGCTTTTTTATTAAAATGTCCAGCGTTTGGTATAAAAGTAAGATTAACACTTAATTCTTTTGCTAATTGTTTTCCATTTTCCAAAGACACAAAAGGGTCATTGTCTGAATGAAAAACATCAAAATGTTTAGCTTTGGTCTTAATATTTTGCCAATCAAAATCAAAACCACTAAAACTACTATCTCTGTCATAATTAAGAATTGGTTTTATGCCTATTGGTGTTCCAGTTAGAAAAACAGCTTTCACTGGATGTTCTAATTTTTCTAAAATTCGTAAAGTAAAAACCGCCCAGGCTGTGCCCAATTAAAATAGTATCTTCATTGATATCTTTCTCGTATTCTTTTAATACATCAAACCACTCAGACACTTTTGCTGGTACTATTGGTGGTGTAGGAAATTGTGGCACAATAACTTTACAACCTTTTGCTTTAAGTTTTTCTTTCATCCAAGGAAACCAGTTTTCTTCTGGGTATCCTTCTGTTCCGTGGAAAATAAATACGTTGTTTTTCATAAAATTATTTACCAAATATTTTCTTTAATTAAATCCACAAAAATTTTTCCTTCATGAATTGGAAGAATATTGTATTTTTTGTTATAAAAATCTTCTTTACTTAACCACACAAAATCTTCAATTTCTCTGCTTGGTTTAATTTCACCACTTATTTTAGCAAGATAAATTATTTGATTCATTCTTTTTGTGGGATTAAAAAAAGAATATCCATCATATTGTCTGTATAATTTTGCTTCAATAATTTCTACTCCAATTTCTTCTTTCAATTCTCTTTTTAAACATTCTTCATTCGTTTCTCCTCCTTCAAGTTTTCCACCAGGAGTCCAAATATATTCATATCCCCTACCTTTTACTAAAAGAAGTTTTCCATTTTGGATTATAATAGCTGCGATTCTTATTATTGGTTTTGATTTTGTTTCCATAAAATTATTTATTCAAATACCTCAATAAAACAAGGGCGCTGCGTTCTTCACCAATCGTTCCGTCAAGGCACATCTCTTTTACCTTATTACGGTCAACCAATTCAATTGTTATATCTTCTCCATCTTCCAGTTCTTGAGAAGCTTCCTCAAAACCATTTACCACAAAATAAAACAAATCCCAAACCACCGTCGCGCCACAAACTGATTTATGGAAAAAAGAGATATCTTTTACTAATATTCCAGCTTCTTCTCGAGCTTCTTTAATGGCTGCGTTTTTTGCTGATTTATTGATATCCAAACTTGATTCTAACGCTCTATTATATTCTTCCAAAGAATCATAAACCTTCCCTCCGGGTAAACGATAATCATATCCGCCTATTTCATGTCTAAATTCTTTAGATAAAATTATCTTATCTCCTTTTGGAATAATCAAACGAGTACCAGGAGAACGACGGGCAAATTCAAAAGTTTGAGTTTTTCCATTGTGTTCAACTTCTTTTTGCACCACTTCAATTATTCTCCCTTGATGTGTTATTTTTTCCATAAAATTATTATATCCAATCAATTTTTAAAACAGAAGCATTTTCTAGGGTTGGCATTTCGTTAAATGTTTTTGGATCTTTTCCTTCTCTAAGGGTTTTAAGCATCCTTCCTATTATTCCATGCCCAGAAAGTAATGTGTTTCCCTGGTAATTTAGAAACATCTTTTATGCAAGAAAGAATTCTATCTCTAAAAGCATAAGGATCTTCAGCATTTTTTGCTTCAACTAAGTTAATAATTGGATTCCATGGAGTTCCAGACAGGGTTCCTAGATCATATTCAATAATTCGTTCATCTTTTGTTATTTTTGAAACATCAAAACCTATTTCTTGAGCTATAATATGAGCAGTTTCTATAGCTCTTGTTAGTGGAGAAGTGATAATTCTATCAATCTTAATTCCTTCAGCTATAATCTCTTTTGCTGTAACCCTGGCTTGTTCTCTACCTTTTTCAGTCAAGATAGAATCATCTTTTTGCCCGGCAAATACTTTCCTCTCATTTGCTTCACTTTCTCCATGTCTAATAAAATAAATCATAAAATTATTTATATTTTACAAATTTATTCTTTACTTTCTTCCAATCTTCTTTCAATAAACCATAAATATTTTCATCATGGATTTTACCTGACGCATGACTTTTTACACTTTGTCTTTTAGTCCCTTCCAATTTATAACCCATTTTTATTTGAGTTGCATTTGATGCTTTGTTGTCCGCAAAAACTTCTGAGTCCAATCTCCGTAATTTAAGTTTATTAAATGCAAAATCATTCACCGCTATTTTGGCTTCAGTGATATAACCTTTCTTCCAATATTTTTTATTAATCCAGGAACCTGTTGTCCCAGTCTTTGAAAAAAATTTTATTCTATGGATTCCTATCGCTCCGATAACTTTTCGCTCGGACTTTAGTTCAATAAAGAAAAGGTAGTTCTCGGCACTTTTTTTATTATTCCACTCCTTGATGGTTTTATTTATAAAATCTTCAGCATCTTTCTTTTTATATGGATGTGGTACTTTTAGTAGCATTTTTGCAACATCATATTCTCCGACCCCCTCAACAATATCCTTCCAATCGCTCATTTTAGGTGGTCTTAATATTAATCTTTTAGTTTTTAACTCCATAAATTTATTTTTGTTTTTCATAATTTTTTTGAAATGCTTATTTTTTGTTCTCTTTTTTGTAATTCTCGCTCTAATAATTCTTGATCAATTTTTTGATAGTCGCCAATTTTTCCAATTGCCAGAACAATAAATGGCTTATATTCTTTCGGAATTTTTAATAACTCTTGAAGTTTTTCATTATCAAATAATCCCATTTGCCGAGTATAAATATCATAAGTTTGAGCTTGGATAGTCATCGACATAACAGCTAAACCCAAATCATATTCAGCAAATTTATTTATCTTATTTTCGCGTTCCTTTAAATAACAAGCAACAATCAAAACTGGAGCTGATTTCGCCCATTGATTACGTTCGGATAAAGTAGAAATTATTTTTTTGTAAGCAACACTTTCTTTTTCTGACCAATAAAAATACCAAGGCTGATAATTGTAAGCAGACGGTGCCCAACGCCCCGCCTCAAATATGGAATGTAATATCTTACTATCAATTTTTTCCCCACTAAAAAATCTAGGGCTAAAACGTAATTTCAGTTCTTTAATGATTGGAGGTTTTAACCTCGTTTTTTTGAATTCAATTATTTTCTTTGTGGTGATTTTTTTCATGTTCTATTTTTCTTTTTTAATAAAAGGATTTTCCATATCAAAAACTATTTTCGGAGTTCTCATATTTACTTCATCAGTGGTGATGCTATATTTTTCCTGATAAAGTTTCGTAGCAGCACAAAAGAGTGCTTCGGAATAATCAAAGCCAATTTTTTCTGAAACTTTTCTTACTTCTTCTTCTGATTTTCCTTCTATCTCCACAAATGGTTCTAAAAAGGGCCATTCGTCTATCATTATTTCAACACCATCAAGTTTCCAAAGTTCTCTTTTACTTTCTTGATATGATTTTCGTTCACATCCTATTTGCTCTAAAAGATTGACTGCATCATTAAAATTATTCACAACAAGACATATTTCTTTTTGATCTTCAATTTTTTCTTCTCCATCAAAAACTTTTAAACTTAAAGTAATTTTATCTCCTTCGTCTCGTACTCTAATAAATTTACCTTTTGAACGCTTTTCTTTGGGCAAATGAAAAGGCACCCGTTTCTGTAAATATTCCGGTCGAATCAAAATCGCCCCAGCTTTTTCTAATCGTTTTCGAATTTCATCCTTATTTATATTTGGAAAAGTAGCTTCGTATTCAATTTCCATCTTTCTATTATATCAAATTAATGTTTTTCAGATACCTTTATAATGTTTGACATTTTTTTATATTTGTCTTATATTATGAACAAACCTTCATCAAAAAATAACCCTCAAAAAAATGTGCCATGAGAACACAGGAAATTTTAGGAGTCGCTTCTTTAGAAGCAGGGCTGATCTTCTCTTATCACTATCTTCAGGTATTACCGTTTGCAACGGGAAGAGACCATATCGCAAATATAGTTGTTCTTGTGGTAATTGCTCTATGTTATGGCTTATCAGCCTCAACGTGGCATTTCACATTAGGCAGTAAAAGTATTCCAAAATGCTTTTGCTGCGTACTGGCAGGAATTACTATTTTTTATGCCGTTTGTCACTTTGTAGGGCTAATGGTAGAAAGATAATATTCTACAAAACAAGAAATTTGTCCCCGACCAAACTATCGTCGGGGAATTTTTTTATTTATTTTTTAAATTCAACTATTTTTCCAGCTTTAATTTCAACTTCATCTGCTTTACGGAGTTTTTTGAGAGTTTTTTTAGGCGCAATTTCATAATGTTTTATTTTATCTAACTCTTGGTCTATTCCCCACAGATCATCTTCTATCACCCCCCAATTCTTTTCAAAAATATTTAGGTTTAGGGGGCGCGAAAACTCGCGCAGAGTTTTCGCGCCTGAATCTAAAAAATATTCATGGAAATACGACATCACAAGTTCCCTGATATTTTTGTATACTGGCTCGCGATAGCGTAATACTGCATGATTTGTTTTCGATAGTGCCCCCCATAAACCATCTTCTTTGAAAGGAACCACCACATGATCGAAATCTCCTTTAGTTGTCTTTAAATGAAGAATTAACGGCTTATATCCGTGAATAGAGAGAATATATGCTCCAAGTAAAGCCCCTTCAGCACAATGTGCCCTTCGTGCTCTCAGGGTTAAAATCGGAGATTTTAACATTTCTCCCTCTTCTTCAAAATTAAATTCCAAGGCATTCAAAAAATCCTGCACTTTCGCTGGTGTATTTAACTTTTTCATCAAAGCTATTTCTTTTTTAGTAAAAGATAACATTACTACTATTTCTTTTCGGACGTGGAAGATTTAAAAAGATATCTACTAACTATTACAACTATCAGCGTTACTAAAACAGCATAAATAAATTTCGCCAAAATCCCAGACTTTGCAAAAGGAAAAAGGTCTTCTATTAATGCTTTGATAGCATCGCCCCATGCAAGACCCGCTACGAGCCCAAGGGCTCCCGCTATATATCCCGCTGTCTGACTTCTAATTTGTGTTTTTATTTCTTTATTTATCATATAAAAATTATAATCTTATTTAATCATTTTTACAAACCAAAAGCCCCTGAATGGGGCTTTTGGAGACAGTCCATTGCTGTTTTAATTAGGAAAGATGTTTCGAGACCAACTTGGTCATTTCAAACATATCCACCACCGCCTTTCCACCAAATACTTTTTTTAGATGCTCGTCCGCAACGATATTTCTCTTCGCTTTTGGATCTTGAAGATTATTTTTCTTAATGTAAACCCAAAGTTTTTTTACTACTTCAGATCTAGGCATTGGACCTTTCCCGACTACTTGCGCCAAGTCTGCACTAACATTAAGAGGCTTCATAAATGCTGATGTTGCCATATATTTTTTACTTAAAAATTAATTATAATAATAACTTCTTTAATTATAACATGTCTTTAATCATTTTAGCTATAAATTGCGCTTTTCTATAATCCTTTACAAAAAGTCTAAAAGGTGCTAAAATAAAATTGGAATAAAAATTGCACAAGTATATAAATCAAATAATGTTTAACTAATAAGGAGGCACCGCTATGAATTTTGACACAAAAGTAAGTTTTGTTAAATTTTTAATCTCTTCTTCTCCATATGTGAGACCACTTTACTGGCTTGGTTCTGCTATATTTTCAATTGGCTCTGCTTTTGCTGAAATATGGAAATATTGGATGGAAGAAGAAGAAACTGGAATTATCCTTAATGGAAGACATTATTATAATCCAGATGATAATTTTAAGGATCCATTGAATTTTTGGGGTCATTTCAATAAACATTGATGCAACTCCAATTCTATCTTTTTTCCCGTGAGCTACAAGCTTTGCGGGAATTTTTTATATCCCTGCTCCGCCTAAAACATTCACATAATTAGTCATGAATGAAGGTATTGCAAAGATAAGTCCAATGATTGGGATAATCACAGCGATCACCGTCACCCAAATTATTATCAAAAAATATTTTCTGGTTTTTTCTACTGACTTATAAATTGCGTCTATTTTTAACGCTTGTTCTTCTATCTTCTTTTTTAATTCTTCGTTTTCCATGAGATAATTATACGCCTGTTGATTTATAATCACAAATTATATATGATATTGCTATGTATGACGACGAAGAAGAAATAGAAGAAGGACAACCTCAAACAGAAGAGGACCAAGTTTGTCCAAAATGTGGCATTCGCCAATACGGCGATGTCTGCCAAAATTGTGGCACCAAGCTAGAAGAAGACGAAAAAGAAAAAACCAAAGACGATGATGACGAATATGATAGACGCGAACGCAGATAATTCAATTTTCTAAAAAAAGTTTGAGAGGAAAATAATAATATATAAAACGATAAAAATAATCGGAATATATTTTTCTATAGATGAAAGCGGTCTGTATTTTTTAGTATCTTTTCCTTTACCTAAAATTTCCCACTCTGTTTCAAAAAGAGAAAGTGGTAATTTTTTTTCAGCTGAATGGATTACGTTAAATTTAGCCCTGTTTAATTGTCGGTAAGAGTAAATTATTTTATACCAACAATAACAAATCGCCATCCCGACAAAAGGCGCCATAATAAAAATAAGTGGTTTTTCAACGGTACCTTTTGCTTCTAAATATCCCAAAATTCCCATGATAGCGGTATTGATACCTAAAAAGAATTCATTAAACCTAATTCTACGGTCAGAAGTAGTATTAAAAACATGTAAATAAATACGATATTGCTCTAAGTAATGATCAATGTATTTGTCGGCATGGTTTTCTTGATGGTCGGTATATCTTTTATATAACAAATTATCTATTTCATCTTTTTCCATGTTTAAATAATAGTTAATTTTAAATAATAAAGCAAATCATTTTAATTTTAAATAATATCTGCGTTTTGATTCTGGTAATCGCTCAATCGCATAACGAAGCATGGTTCGAGGCATGATTTTCACATTTTTATCTAAAAATCTTTCTAATTTTTTCTCGGAAACTCTTTTTCCTACTTCACGCAACATCCAACCACAAGCCTTGTGAATTAAATTATGTTTATCTTTCATTAGCATCTCGATAATTTTAAAAGTCCACTCCGATTCTCCCTTATAGATAAAAGCAAAAGTAGAAATAACAGCAATACGCTTTTCCCAAAGATTTTTTGATTTAGCAAGTTTTTCTAATATTTTTTTATTTTTATCTATTAAATAATTCCCTACGATATAACTCGCAGACAAATCCACTAAGTCCCAATTATTAATATATTTCGTTTGAGTTAAATAAAAATTATAAATTTTTTTCTTTTCTTCTTCTGTTTTCGCCTGTTTAAACTTATGAACTAAAATCAAAAGCGCCACCAGGCGTGCTTCGTGATATTTATTTTTAAAAAGTTTTGCAACTTCCAGAAGAGGAAGCTCTTGATACTTTCGAGCAATTTGTCGAGAAATCGGCACCGTAATTCCTAAAAAGAAATCTCCTTCTCCATACTCCCCTTTTCGTGTTTTGAAAAAACGCGCCAAAATTTTCGCTTTTTCAATATTTCGACAACCTAAAAGTTCCTGTTCTAAATTTTTTAGATTAATTTTATTATTCATTGATACCATAATAAGCTTCCCAATATACCTGATTTCTTAAAACAAAATATTGCTTCACTGCTAGAAAAACAGTAAAAAATGCCACCAAAAACATCACTATTAGGGTCATCGCCGGTGTTGTTCTTTTTTCCATTATTTCATTATATCTTATATCCCCTTTTATAAAAACTATTCGATTATCGTAGCATCAACCTTGATAGTCTCACCTTTTTCTTCTATTTTTTTATCAAAACTATCATTTTGTTTTTGAAACATTTTTTTAGTAAATCTCAATATTCCCCAAATGAAAATAAAAAAGAAAAGTGCACCAAGAAGCATCAAGATAAAAAAGAATCGAGCGAGCCAATAAGGCCCACCCAAAAAGTGCGTGTACCCTAAAAAGTAAAACAAGACCAAAAGCAAAAAACTATTCCCAATTTTTATTTTCCCAAAATGCATAGGTATTTAAAATTATTTAATGTCTGTTATGTAATTTGTTAAAAATGTTTCGACAGCTCTAACTGTATCATCTTTCAATTTAGCATTACTTGAAGCAACCCAGGTGGCAAAATTATAGAGTTCTTGATTGTCTACCTTAAGCCATTTTTTATTTTGAAAAAGAAATATAAATAAAGTAGTCATCGCCAACCTCTTATTTCCATTTTGAAAAGGATGATTTTTAATCATTAAATAAAAAAGTATCGCTGCCTTTTTTATCAATCCAGGATATAGTTGCCTTCCTCCAAATGTCTGAAACGGTGCTTCGACACACCTTTCAAGAGCATTGGTATAACGAGTACTAAAATCAGGAATTGGTTCATTCCAAGACATTGTTTCAGTGGCGAGACGATGAGCTACATATTCAATATCTTTTATTGTGAGTTGCTTTAATTTCATAACTACTCTTTGCCTAAAAGTTTTAAAGTCTCTCCATATTCTTTTACTACTTTTTCTACCGCTTTTTTAATTTCTTCTTTTTTATTTTCTGTTAATATTCCAGAACTAAAACCAGAAATTATTTCATTAACATTCTCTATTGAAATAGCATAAGAACGCCCAATTTTTTCGGCAGGAATTTGACCATTTTTTATTTTATTAAATACAGTAATACGGCTAACTCCAAGCATTTTTGCTAATTCAGCTACCGATACATGTGTTGCTTTTTTGTCTTTATTTTTCATATATTTTTATGTTAACTCAAACGTATTGATAAGGTTAACAATTGTTAACCTTAAAGTCAAGCAGAGTTAACAAGCCATAATCCCCTATTAAAAGCCATTTAAAATATTATTTTGAAAAAAGTTATAGTGATTTCAAAAAATCGTCAAAACACAAAGCACTCAATTATATAAATTAAACCTCTATGGCTTCGTAAATATAAACAGTTTCAGGTTTGAACGGGTGAAATGATGGAGATTCATCGTTTCCATAATCATTATTTATTTCATCTTCGAGGCCTTTTAAAATATCCCTCTTTATCTCCTTTGCTTCTTTTAAGGTATCACAGGTAGCATACCAAAAGTTATTACTACCAATAATAAGAAATTCTTTTTTTGTTTTTGTTTGTTTCTTTTTTTTCATAAAAATTATCTTTTTAAAAATTAAACGTGTAAATTTTGTTCTATTATTTTTACAAAATTAGATAAAGAAGTAGCATCAACACCAGTTCTATAATACCAATTTTTATATTTTTTCCAACCAGTTCTTGTCCCGTGTTTATTAAATTTATGAAATTCACTTTCTGTTAAGAAAACATTCCTACTTCCATTATTATTCAACAAATCTTTAATTTTATCTATCTTTTCTTTATTGTGTTTATTTATCAATGATATTATCTGCTCTGTAAAACGAACAGTTAAAGGAATTTGATTTCTTGTTGAAGATGAAGTTATTTTTATGCTAATTTTATTTCTATCTATATTTTGCGAATTTCTATCATCTAAATTACCTCCTAGACATTTGAATAATATACAAGCTTTATAAAATTCAATCTGATAAAATTCAGTTAAATTTATTCTTTTCAAAACTTGTTTGCATATTTTTTCAATTACTGAAACATCTATATTTTCAAAAATAAAAATGGCCAATTTGTTCTTTTTAGACTTTTCATTACTATCGAAATATTTATGTGCATCTTTAGCTCTATGTAATGTCCCAATCCCAATTTTACAAACATCTTTAATATTGTGTTCAAAAATGTATAAAATTTGATTTTTGTTTATTTTACTCATAAAATTTTTTACTAATCTTTCTTTATTATATTTATATAATAACACAAAAAACAACTATTTAACAATAAACACATATCATACTAATGATAATCTACGCCATAGTTGAGATTGTTTATTTACCCAATTTGTATATGAGAAAAAGATAAACTAACAACTAGTGCCAAAAATATATAAATTGACAAAATAATTAAAATTATATGTAAACAATATAAAAATATTTTATTTAAATAAAAAATCTTTAAAATCAAACGTGGAACAATAAAAAAACTAATAATGGGTATAATCCCTAAAATAAAAATAAACAAAAACATACCGCCAAAATTAGAACCATTGAACAAAATAATAATATAAGGAAATATTACATAAAAAACAATCCAAAAAAGAACATAAGTTAAAACAATAAAAATTGTCTTCCCCCACCATTTATCTGTATGAAAAGTTTTTTGAATCCAAAATATCATATCACTATTTTAACTCTTTAAATATTTTTTTGCCAATATCCCAAATATAAACCCAATACCAATTATTAAAAACCATATTTTATTGAATTTAATATTAGAATTTAAAACAGTAGCAGTTTGAGTAGAGTTTTCTGCCTTTGTTTTATCTTTTTCTAGTTTTATAGTTTCTTTTGAAATTGTATTTTTTTCTTTTTCAGGAATATTTTTATCTAAAAATGACCGAGTATTCTCTGAAATATTAGAAATTTCTTCTGTTTTAACATCGGTTTGTTTAGGGTTTAAAATTAAAATATTTCCACCACCATGCCCATAATTTTGAACACTAGGATTTTCTCCTCTAGTTGGGATATCAAGAGTGTTAATTGATTCTATGTTCCCAGTTTTGTCGGTAGAAAAGTATTGAATTGTGTTTACTGCTATTCCAAGAGAATTAATTTCAATCGGATTTTCATATTTTAACCAAGTAATACCATTATCTAGTGAATAATCTGTTTCTAGCACTCCTGAATTATCATCCGTTGCTTCTAATAAGATTAAATTCCCTGAGATAGTACCAATTGTCACAGGAGGAACGTTGTCCCCCGTTTGATTACCATCTAAAATAACTGTTGGTGGAACTTCTTCTTCAAAATCTCCATCTCCATCATCATCAATATTTAACGGTGGCGGGTTATTATCATTTCCATCTTCAAAAGAAGATGGTGGCAGATCAATTTCAGAATTTGTATCAGTATTGTTAACAACGATATTATTGTAAGAAACACTACCAGTCTCAGCATCATTTGCATTAATATTTTCAATGTCTAAATCATAAGCACCTGTATTTATAGTAGAATTTATAATTTGATAACTACCTCCTGTCGGCAAAAAGATATAAGTATTTCCTCCTATTTGGTCATATTGCACTCCCGGAATACCATATTCAATATTATTATTACCAATATTTGGATTATTTTTTACAGGACCTGTGTGCTTTCCATCTTTGTCGTAAACATGCGTTTCAACTGCATCTAAACTGTGGATACTCACTGTTTTGCCTGAGATATAACAATCATTAATGCTCGTTGAAACATTATCAAAATCTTGAAGTTCTTCATTTTTTAAAATTGAGATAATGTCTTCTTTTAATCCAGAAGCTGAAGGAAGTTCTCCATGAGTAAATCCTTTCACATAATATCTTTTCCCATGTTGAAGAATTGAAGATTGGAGTGGTACGGTGTCATCACCATTCGTATATTGTACTTCATAATCATCTACAAATTTTTGCCACAACGAAGTGAAAGATTTTTTCTTTTTAACGATAACTCTGCCAATTGTTTTAGTGCTGCCACAACCAGAAAAATTGGTCATATTTACTCCCGATAAATCCAAATCATCAATACTATCGTGCAAACTTTCACTAAGAGGAACCATCAAAGGATTTTTCCCTTGCCGGAGCATATAACTTTTCGTTCCATCAAAATCTAAATCTAAATTAGGATGAGAACCTGGTTTGGAATAATATGGGGTCACCATATCTGTAACATATTTCTCACCGATAAAACCTGGCTCTCCATCCACATATTTTCTGCTTGGTAAAAGTTCGAAAACACTTGGCATATTTTGAGAAATCTTTTTTACTTCATTTGGGTTTAACATGTGTACGTGAATATTTAAAGGATTATAATTTATTCCTGCTCCCATATCATCCCCATACATCAAAGCCTTAAAAGCTTTTGGTGCACCCAAATGTGGCGTACCAATAAAAATAAGTTTATCTACCTTGTCCGCAGAATTATCATAAAGATATCTCTTGGCAAGCAACCCTCCCATCGAATGCGCAACAATATCAACTTTTGTATATCCTGTTTGAGTTAATATCTCATCAATTTTATTTTTCAAAAGCACAGCATTTTCTATGTTGCTTTTTCGCCAATCATAAGGAAAAACAAATAAATCTGTATTTTCTTCATAGCCATTTGCAGTAAGTTCATCAATCAATCCATCAAAAGTATGGCTGACATATTTAATACCTAAAACATTCACCGTAGTACCTCTAATAATATCCCCGAGCTTCATTGGCTTGTCAGAATCTTCTGTGCCATCAGTATTTAATACTAAATCATCCATAAAACTATCTGTAATAGAAAGAACTAATTTATTAGCATTCGGCCATATTTCACTATTATCATCATAGTTTTTTAAAATCTCCGAACCCATAATTCCAGGAATAAGAATTACTGGATTTCGAAAGTGGCATGCCGAAGTAGAACACCACGGAATAAAATCCACATTGTCATACACAATCCCAGCCGTACCTGTCGGGTTTTTATCAGGATGAAATGGTCCAGTATCATTGCCCCAGAAATTATTCTTAGCATTTACGACAAATGTAGGTGAATAATTTTCAACCGCAAAGCCAGGAAAATTTTTTATAGTGTTTTTATTAATTTTAGTAAGAATATTACTGTCGCCAAAAGTTAAAAATCCAGAACCATCTCCCCCATCAAAAATAGAACCAGAAACTTCTACACTAGAAGGAATAAAAAAGTAAGGGTCTCCATCAAAAAATTGAATGCAGGAAGTGCTTGGACAATTTTTAAAAGTAGAATTTTTGACAACAAGATGACTATTATTAAAAATAGAAATGGCATTATCACCCGAAACATCTTTAATTTCTAAATTATTTGCCTCTAAAATACTGCCACCAAAAACAGAAATTGCATCGCCATTTAAAAAATTTTTAATTGAAGAATTAGATATATCTAAATCACTAGTGGTAAAAATACTTATCGCATCTTGATAAATATCCTTAATATTCACATTCTTTGCAGTAAAAGAACTAAAATCATATGCAAGTAGTACATCCTTTTTTATATTGTGAAAATTCCCTCCATCAATTGAAACTTCATTATTCTGATAAGCTGAAATACCTGAATTACTATCGCTAATTTCTACTTTTTCAAAATTAATATTTGAATAGTTTAATTCTATCGTATTGTCCGCATACCGAAAGACAGTATTTTTAAAAGACGAATTATTAGAATGAAAAAAGAAAATACCTCCCCAATCGGATCTGTCTGGAATATAGCCAGAACCATCACAAATTTCACTTAGAAAATTTCCATCTTCATCTAAATCATCATAACAATAATAATCCCCATCTGTGTCCCCACCAACAGTATCGTCATAATTTGAAGTAAAATAAATTTTATTATTTGTTTCACCATTTGCCACCAAATTTCCTAAAACATTGATAGAAACATCGTTAGTTGGTTCAAATTTTACCACTGTCCCAGGTAAAATCGTGAGAGTTTTATTAGTAGCAACCTCAATACTATTTTCTATAAGATATGGGCTTCCCGTTTCATCCCAAGTAGTATCTTCCGTAATATTATTTAAAACAAAAGTTTCAGCAAATACTTTTGGAGAAAAAAATAAAAATAAAAAGAGGGCTATCGTCCCCGTTAAAAAATAAAATAACAAATTGTTATTAAAATTTTTCATTTCTTTAAATTATTTTATAAAATGCTGTGATATATTTTATCAAAACATTTATTTTTTAAAAAATAAATATGTGGAAAACTCTATCTCAAAAAACCTCTTAGTGTCAAAACTATTCTTTTTTGTAAAAATGAGCAACTAAGGAGAGAACTAGAAGTGCAAAGAAACTTGTGAGAGCGAGCATTGGAATGGAAATATATCCCCCAAATTCTGAGACTAAGTGTTCAAAGCATGAAACTCCTGAAGAACCGCAAGAAACATTGCTCGTAGTCCCAAAGTAATAAATAAAATTCTGATAGACTGCAATAACAAAACCGACACACAAAAGCGGTATGGAATATTTGATTACTTTTTTCTCTTTATTCCAAAGGGCAATTCCGAAAAGAAATACTTGCGGAAACATAAAAACTCTCTGCCACCAACAAAGCTGACAGGGGGTAAAACCTATGATTTCTGAATAGACTAGAGAAAACAATGTCGCAAACAAAGACACGAAAAAAGCAATAATCAGAAAATGCTTTTCAATGAAATCTAAGAAGGCACTTTTTTTCGGTCCGAAAAAAAGTGCCAACAAAGCAACAACCGCAAAAATTTGTAGAATTATCGCCCCCGCACCTAAAAATATATTTAGGTAATGAATTGTATTTAAATTCATAAAATTTTTAATTATTTGGTCTGAGATGGAGTTGTTGGGTCAGAAGGCAGTTGACAAGAAGTTTGTCTTGCAAGCATTTCAGGTGTTAACTCTCCAAGAATACGAGCACCAGGCGCAAATGTCCAAGTGGTACCTTTTTGAACTGGATCAGTGGTAGAACCAACGAGAGCACTGTCTTTACTACTAAAAATCCAAGTACCATAATTCGGATTAAAACTTTGTTTACAAATATCGGACTCATCTGGACTATTAGTACACTTATGAGGAGCATCGGTACTTTCAAGACTAATTTCATTTGGAAAAACCCAAGTCGGATAGCTTAAAATATTTTTGTCTTTACAAATTTGGGTTTGATTAGTTCCATCAGAAGTAGAACATTCAACATAAGGTAAAAGTTTTACTGAAGAGCCAAAAGTTTCTTTTTGAGCCTTACAGTGTGGACACCAAAAAGCACCATAAAAAATTGCCCCCTTGTCTTTGAGACAGGTTGCAAAAGCATCATAGTTGACTTTGGTGCTTGGCTTAGACCCACGAATGATAAAAGTAGCGACTGTCCCTATAACCAAAACGATAATGACAATAAAAAAGATTGTTTTTTGTGTGATTTTCATAAATATGATTATATCATAAATTAGCTAAAATAATAATTAAAACAAATTACTCAAATAATATATCAAAAGAATATGCCCCCGTCCCACAAGTACCATAAAAAATTCCAACTTTTTGCACACCAATATCAATATCGGTTGCACCAAATAAAGGTAAATTTTTACTTATATCCATGCTGGGAATCCTGACAATAGAGGTGCAATCAAAGGTACCATTTGTTTCTACTCGCAAAATCGTAGGTATCTCCGCTTTTGCAACACTATGTTCTGGAGAAAATCCATCTTTCGCTTTTATCTGGATAATCTGTTTCCCGTCAATAATAGAGACATTGTTTGCATTTTCTTCTGCTGTTTTTGTGGCGGGATTTGAAACCGCCCCATTGGTAAAATATAGTGCTCCAACAATAATTAATACTGCAATAACAATCGAAACGATAATAAGGATGTTTGATTTTTTCATGTCTTAAAAATTAAAAATTGGCGGTAAAATATTAATTATGACCAGAGCATTAATTAAATTAAAAAGGGCAAACAAAATGACAATAAGTCCTGCTGTCTTAAAAAATATTCCCGACTTAGAACTTTTTTGGACTGAAAAAGAACTAAATGAAAGTAAACCCAAGATTGGAAGAGTGCCGAGTGCAAAAGCGAACATAATAAATCCCCCTTTCATAAAATTACCAGTGGTGAGAGTATATAACTGCATTGATTGAGTAAAACCACAAGGTAAAAAGAAAGTCGCTACTCCCACAAGGAGTGGAGTTAAGGTGTGATTTAATTTTGACACACCCATAGCACGCTTAGAAAGGAATTTCGGCATCCCGATTTGAAATCTTTTTGCCCAAGGAAAAATATTCAGCAAGTTTATTCCCAGAACAAGCATTATAATTGCGATGATAAAATCCAATATAAATATCCATATTGTACTGAATCTAAAAACTGCTCCAAGCATACCGATTATTCCTCCTAAAACAAAAAAGGAAACAATTCTACCAACATGAAACATCACTTGCGGTTTAACTTTGTTTCCATTTTTTGCAAAAGTAGCAGACATTGATAATAATAGTCCCCCGACGACAGCCATACAAGAAGAAAGCGAGGCAATGATTCCAATTAGAAAAACAGTACCGTAAGAAATATGACTAACATTGACCAAATTAACTAATCCTATTTTTTGCAAAAATACATAAAGAATCACAAATGCAATTGTAATCGGAATAGCAACTTTAAATTCTCCCCAATTTATTTTTTTCTCAATTTTTTCCACTGATAGTGTATATCCATGAGGATGAAGAACAGATGAAAGTTCACTCGCCACTTGTTCGGGCATTCTTTCTCCAAAGTTGCCCGTTATCTCTACTAAGTTTGATTTTAAACTTGCTTTTACTTCCTTGATATAAGGAAATTTTTTTAATTCACTTTCTGTAAATAACGCACAAGATTTACAGTGCATTCCCCGAATATGAAATCGATAAATTTTTTGTTCCATAAAATAATTTAATAATTCTAACATATAAAAAATATATGTGAGTGGAAAATAGCAAGATTAAAATATTGCTAAAAAGCATGAAATGTGGTATTATTAAAAAAGCAAAAGACATGTAAATTCTGGGGTGAAATGCAACTCGGTTAATAATTACTTTTAATAATACCACATTCTCTAGCTACTTCATTAGCACTCCGATACTGGAGTGTTTTTCTGTATTTGTTGTTCAGTATNTC
>TBL_comb47_HYPODRAFT_10001467_pt1 | contig 30694 bp, 26 predicted proteins | sample TroBogypolimnion_40_FD_10682 | JGI IMG/M metagenome (IMG submission 10682) | reverse complement strand
TGGTAATATTTTCCGTGTTTGTGGCGGCGGAAGCCGCTTTTATCGGTTTTCTGGAATCAGTTATGGCCAGGATGCGCATGACGCATGTGCCGCAATTTGTGTTCATGATTACGGCGCTTGCCATAATCATCTTTTTCATAGTAATGACGGAGCTGGGGAAAGCATTATGATAGCGCCTGTAAATTCACCGATAAATTTCGAAAATTCAATTATTATCCTGTTCGCGGTGACCATGTTTTATGTCGCCATGAGCAGCCGGATGGAAGCTTATATTAAAATGCTGGCGGCGCAGGGCGCGCTGCTGTTTGCGGTTTCGCTGCAAAGCATTTCCCCGTCCGATTATCTTACTTTCTCATTCGTTATTTTTGAGACGCTGGTGCTGAAAACCATCGTGATTCCGCTTTATCTGATGAAAGTCATCCGCCAGAATGAGATTCAGCGGGAAGCCAAGCCGTCAATCCCGAATCTTTACTCGCTGATGATTGTCAGCGCCATCACGGCGGTGGGATTTCTGTTCGCGTACTGGCTGACCGGAACCCGGCAGCCGGTCAATCCGTTATTTTTCGGCGGCGCGATTTCCGTGATTCTTGCCGCGCTGTTTATTATCATGACCAGAAAAAAACTGATAACTCACATCATCGCCTTTATCTTTCTGGAAAACGGAATTTTCCTGTTATCGCTCTCCGTGGCGCAGGAAATGCCGTTTATCGTAAACTTGGGTGTAATGCTGGATATTTTTGCCTGGGTGCTGCTGGCCGGAATCTTCGTAAAGATGATTCAGACCTCGTTTACCGGCCAGAATATTGATTCCCTGAAAGGACTGAGGGATTAAAATGACATCTTTGATGATACCTTTAATGCTGATTACGCCTCTAGTGCTGGCGTTGACGATCCTGTTTATCAAACCGCTGCGCAATCTGCATATATATTTTACGCTGCTGTATTCGATTATACATTTAACCGCTTCGATATACCTGATTAATTTTCACGAGATTTACTACCATTATTTCGAAGCGGATAATTTAAACACGATCTTTCTGCTGGTGTTGTCCGTCGTGTTTATCGCAGTAGCCGTTTACAGCATCAGCTTTTTTTCGCACAACCAGGAGGAAAAGCATATTGAGCGGAGCTGGAAGTACCATGTTTTCCTGCTGCTGTTCGTGGATTCGCTGGACGGGATCCTGCTCAGTTCCCATATCGGCATGTTGTGGGTATTCCTCGAAGCGTCAACGCTGTTCAGCGCCATGCTGGTTTATTACTATACCGGCAAAAGTGCGCTGGAGGCCACCTGGAAATACATCTTCATCTGTTCTATCGGCATCTCCTTCGCGTTTATCGGCATAATCCTGCTTTCGATCGGGTGCATCGGCGGCAGCGGCGGTGAAATCTCGCTGTTTTGGAGCTCCTTAAATGACAATGCCAAACTCATAAATCCATTCTGGCTGAAGATGGCGTTTCCGTTTCTGCTGCTCGGATTCGGCACCAAGATGGGGTTGGCGCCGATGCAGAACTGGCTGCCGGACGCCTATGCCGAGTCGCCGGCTCCCGCGACCGCGATAATTTCAGCGACCCTGGTGAATGCCGCTTTTATCGGGGTGCTGCGGGTGAATAAAGTCATGATTATGGCCGGGCTGGGTTTCTACTCCAATACGCTGCTGATGATTATGGGTTTCATGTCGCTGCTGATTCCGGCGGTATTCATCCTGCGGTCTAAAAACTACAAACGCATGCTGGCCTATTCTTCAGTCGAGCACATGGGGATTGTCGCAATCGGGACCAGCATTGGCGGGGCCGGTCTTTTTGCCGCGCTGCTGCATATTATCGGCCATTCGCTGGTTAAAGCGGCGTTCTTCCTCAATTCCGGCAACATTTTCTGCCTCTTTCACAGCAAGCGGATCAAGGACGTGACGGGATTGCTGAAAGTGTCTCCGGCCAATGCCTGGTTATGGGTGGCGTCATTTGTCGGCATCTGCGCGTTTCCGCCGTTCGTCACGTTCATCAGCGAACTGCTGATTATCAAAGAACTGCTGGGAAAAAGCATCATTTTAACGATTATTTTCTGCGTTATGCTGACCGTGATTATTTACGGGATTGGCAGAAATGTCATCAGCATGATTTCCGGGGACCCCAAAAAACCGGATTCCCATAAGGGTATCGTGTTTCCCGCCGCCGGGTATGTTCCGCAAATCGTACTGCTGGGCATGGCGGTCTGCCTGGGGCTGTATATCCCGTCCTTTCTGCTCGACATGCTGAACAATGCCGTAAAGTTTATGGGAGAGTAAAATATGAGCTGGGCAGTCACAAGCAATAATCAAACCATAGACCTGGCCGCAATCCCGGTTGAAACCGCCGCCGGACTGCGCACGGAAATTATCGAGCAATGCGGACGCGGAGCGCGGCCTGTCGCATTTTTCGGGCAGAAACTCAGTTCCGGGGTGCGGCTGTTTGTAATCCTGGCCGATGACCCGCGCTCCGAACTGGTGGCTTCTTCCGCGATCTTTGCCGAAAGCGAAAAATCATATCCGTCAATCAGCACTGAAATACCGGCATTTTATCTTTTCGAGCGTGAATTTTTTGAAGAAACCGGCATTAAGCCGGAAGGGCATCCGTGGCTCAAGCCGGTCCGTTTCAGCCGCAACCGTGCGGACCAGTCTGCACGGATGGCCGATTATCCTTTTTTCAAAGTTGAAGGGGAATCCATCCATGAGGTTGCTGTCGGACCGGTCCATGCCGGGGTCATCGAGCCCGGACATTTCCGCTTCATGTGCAGCGGGGAGAAAGTGCATCATCTGGAGATTCACCTGGGGTATCAGCATCGCGGCATTGAACCGATGATGGCTGACGGCAGCATCTGGAAAAAGTCAAAACTGGTTGAATCCATCACCGGCGACAGCGCCATCGCCAATTCCCTCGCCTATTCGTCGCTGCTGGAAACCGCTACCGGGATGGAAGTTTCGGCCCGCGCCACCGCCATCCGGACGCTGGCGCTGGAACTGGAAAGAGTGGCGCTGCACATGAGTTCGCTGAGTGGGCTTTGCGCCGATGTCGGCGACCTGACCGGCAACACTTTTTTCGGCGCCACCCGCACTTATGTCATCAATTCGCTGCTGGATATCTGCGGCAGCCGTTTCGGTTACAGCCTGATCCGCCCCGGCGGCGTCAATTTCGACATTGACGCCGCATTGTCGGCCAAACTGTTGAAGACGCTGGAAATGGTCAGGGACAGAGTATTTCTCATCGGGGAAAGGACCTTCAACATGCCGGGCGTGCTCAGCCGTTTTCAGCATACCGGCATCGTTGATTTCAAAACCGCTGAAAAGATCAATATGGTCGGCATTACCGCCAGGGCTTCCGGACTGAAACGCGATATCCGCGCCGATCATCCGTTCGGCTTTTACCGGCTTTATCCCGCTTACAAACTAACGCTGGATTCGGGGGATGTTTTTGCCCGCGCTTATATGCGTTACCTTGAAGCAACGCGTTCGTTGGGATATCTGATTGACCTGCTGAACGGCTTGCCGCCGGGGACTCAACTGCTGGCGGAACGCGGCAGGCTGAAGCCGGACAGCATGACCGTATCCATGGTTGAAGGCCCGCGCGGCGAACTGGTGCATGTCATGCTTGCCGGGGCCGACGGCGAAGCCGTCCGCTATAAGCTCAAGGATCCGTCTTTCAACAACTGGTTCGCGCTGGCGCTGTCGGTCCGCGGCGAAGGCGTCAGCGATTTCCCGATCTGCAATAAGAGCTTTGATCTTTCATACTGCGGCTATGACCTTTAAGGAGATGATGAAATGTTCGATTCCATAAAAGTTAGAATTAAACAGGGGAAGCAATATATTCCCGATGTTAAAAGAGCTGAAGTCAATCCTAAATTCAGAGGGTTTCCGCTGCTCAATAATAAAACCTGCACCCGTTGCGATGACTGTACTTGCGTATGCCCCACCGGAGCGATCACTGCCCATCCGCTTAAAATAGATTTAGGCAAATGCACGTTCTGCGGCGACTGTCAGCGCGTATGCAAGAGTCAGTCCATTGAGTTTACCAACTTTCATAAAATGGCGGCCGGCCGCCGTGAAACCTTGATCGTCGATCACAATACCGACCGGCATCTGTACACGCTTGACGCGGTAAAAGCCAACCATGAGATCAAGCGGTTGTTCGGGCGCTCCCTGAAACTCCGTTCCGTGTCCGCCGGGGGCTGCAACGCCTGTGAACTTGAACTCAATGCCTGCTCCAACGTAAACTTCGATATGACCCGTTTCGGAATTGAGATGGTGGCGTCGCCGCGTCATGCCGACGGCATCGTGATTACCGGTCCGGTTTCAGAGAACATGGCCTATGCGCTGGAAGACACGCTGCTGGCCGTTCCTAATCCCAGGCTGGTCATTGCCATGGGAACCTGTGCCATCAGCGGCGGAGTTTTTCAGGATTCCGCGGCGGTTAACCGGAAATTCTTCGACAAATACAAGGTTGATTTGTATATTCCCGGCTGTCCGGTGCATCCGCTGACTTTCATTAATGGCATTCTCCGCCTGCTCGGCAGGTAATAATCATCATCATCCCGCGGCTGCGGCAGACATTTTTAACACCTGCTTTGGGCAGTTTAATCTTAAAAAATATTCTGTAACAGGGTTGTTTTTTGGTGACGGACTGGAAACATAAAGGATTAAGGGTTATATTTTAACGGTGCGTAAACTATTAACTATTAACATAAAAAACATTTCCTGCCCGCGGGGAAAAACTAAGGATACCAAGTGAGTACATCTGATACTAAGGCGGCGTTGTCTGTAGACCGTAAAAAAATATTCAGGCTGGTTATTCCAGGCTTTCCTACTTTTAACATATATTCCAGCGTAGCTCGTTATACTACCGCGCTGGGGCCGGTGATGGTAGCTACGGTTGTCAGCAAACTGCCGGACTGGGAAGTCGAGGTGATAGACGAGAACAATTATCACCGCCGCGGTCCGAAAGACGACTCCAGCAGGCCGGACCATGTGGCATTGCAGGCCATCCGCCGCGCGGATGTGGTCGGCTTTTACGGCGGTTTGACCAGCACCATTCCACGGCTTTACGAAATCTCCAGTTTTTATAAGGCGCAGGGTGCGATCACGTTAGCCGGCGGGCAGCATTTTGTTGATGACAATCTGCGGGAAGGCCTCGACCACGGGATTGACTATTTGATTATTGGCGAGGGCGAGGTTACGATTCGGGAGTTGATGGATGCGCTCATTGCCGGCGAAGATCCGGGGAAAGTTGACGGCATCGCTTTTTACCGCAACGGCGAACTGGTTAAAACCGCGCCGCGGGAAGACATAAAAGATATTGATAAACTGCCGCTGCCTGATTTTTCGCTGTTGCGGCACGCCAAAATTAATTTATATCCGGTGAGCTGGGAACGCGGCTGCGGAATGCAGTGCGAGTTTTGTACAGTGAAAGGCCGGGTGCGCTGTCCGTCGCCGGCTTATGTCATGAATCAGATATCCTCGCTCTTTGAACGGTTTAATGCGACCTACTTTTTTATAGTTGACGATCTTTTCGGACAGAACCGTCTGCTGGCGCTGGATTTCTGCGAGCAGTTGAGGAAATATCAGGAGACCATGGGGGTCAATTTCTTCATTACGGTCCAGATTCGCCTGGATAAAGCGAAAGACCTTGAATTGCTTCAGGCGATGCAGCGGGCAAACGTCAGAGTTGTGGCAATCGGCTATGAATCGCCGATTCCTGAAGAACTCAAGGCCATGAACAAGAAACTTCATCCGGATGAAATGATTGCCAATACCAGGATTTTCCATAAAGCCGGTTTTATGGTTCACGGCATGTTTATTTTCGGTTATCCCGCCAGGGAAGGGCAGTTTTTCACCATGTCAGCCGAAGACCGGGTCAAGGCATTCTGGAAATTTATCCGGAAAGCGCGTATCGACACCATTCAGATATTGCTGCCGGTGCCGCTGCCGGGGACCGAACTGACCAAACGGCTGAAAGACGCCGGCCGGGTTTTTCCGAAAGATGCCATCGGCTGGGAATATTACGACGGCAATTTCCCGCTGTTCACGCCGGATTATCCGCTTACCGCGGAAGACATGCATCTGGCCAACAAATCCATAATGGGCCGTTTTTACCAGTTCAGCTATATATTTGCCATCGGCTTGGACTTTCTGCTGTTCCCGATGATCCTGTTTCCGTTTTTCAACGTGAAAGACGGCTGGCGCAAGTGGTATCATACCTGGCGGAACAATGTCTGGCGTTTTATCGGCTGGAACATTCTGCGCAAATGGACTTTGAACCGCAATAAGGATAACTTTTCCGCAAAACTGGAAGCCGTGGAAAAGAATCTGCCGCCCAATATCAAGGGAACGGCGGCGGCTAAGTAATAATGAATAATGGCGCATTACAGAAGTCTATTCTGCTATGCGCCATTTTTTTTGTATAAATTATTGGTTATGAATTGATGGCTATTATTTTGCCGGATTGGTCTTATATTTTTTCATGCTGATCTGCTGGTTCTTAGTGGGGTTCTCCAGGAGAAAGAAAACGACATTGTCGGCGAAATCCTTACTCAGGGTTATTCCCATGTGCGCCGCGCTTAAATGAACAACGGTCTGCCATTTGATTGGAGATTGCATAAACGGAGTCCAGGGCTGTCCTTCGCGTTCGTCCATGCGGGCGCTTGAAGCGAGTACTTTGCCGTCGCCGGCTTCGTAGTCAGTGATTTCAAATTTGCCGGTATTCCGGTCAACCGTCGCCGTCCGTCTGGTCGGAACCGCATCGCCAAGAAACAGATACAGGTCTACGTCGTCCGGCGGGGTGGCTTCAATCCGCAGCGCGTCAGTGAATTGTTTAGCCCGTTTCAGGCATTTTGCCAGATGGTCGAGGGCGACGGCGCGTCTTTCTTCCGGAGTTTTTACGTTTGGTATAACTTTCTTTAGGATCTCGTCATTATTAGGATCGGCCAGGCCCCACTTATTTTTGATCCATTCCTGCGGATCAAAAAGATCAACCGCCTTGCCTTTGGGATCGTCGGCATAAACCACTGATCTGGTGCTGTTCAATGGCAGCATCTGATAATAGGTTGGAAATGTTCCGATGACGGCAGGCGGATAAACCGGGGCATCCGGGTCGACTTGGAGCCCGCTGGTCAGCTCGACAAAAGTATCAAGATAGCCTGCATTGGGAGTGCCGACAATGACCAGTTTGTCAATGAATTTGCTGCCGAACCAGTCGAGTTTCGGCATTGAGCCGTCAGCCGGCAAATCCTGATTGCCGTAACGCAGGTAGTAGCGGGAAACCATTCCGCCCATGGAATGAGCTACGACATCGAATTGTACGTTATAATCGTCAATGCCGTACAACTTTTTATATTCCTGCTGCAAATAGGCCCTTTTCTGCAGAATGAACTCATGCAGTTTGGCCGCATTTTCCGGGATGTCGCGCCGCCAGTCGTAATAGAAGGTGAATAATGAGTAGAAGTGCTTATTTTTCGGCAGCGGTTTGCCTTCCTGGTTATATCCGGCCTCTCTCAAAATATCCAGCATTTTGTTGTATGCGTTGAGACTGAATTGCATGCCCAGAACTTTGACCGTGAAGCTCTCCAGCAGTTCATCGGCATACACATGGTCTTTCAATTCTTTCAAAGTTTTGTCCTTCGCCATAGGCAGGGCAAACTGGAGCAACTGATAATCAGCAAATCCGCTGATGGTTTCACTTCCGGTGAAATTTCCCCACACCGGTTCGCCGGTGGTGGAACTCTTCAATTTTGCCCCAAGGAAACCATGAACCACGATGACCGGATTGCGGTATATCCCTTCATAGGACATGGAGTTTCTGGCAATCGTGCTGTAGAGCGGTCTGTCATAAACCGCGGCTGAATTATACGAACCGGTGGATGGATCGGTAGATGAACACCCCATGAACATGATTACGGACAGGGTAATCAATGATGTTCCAAAAATGTTTTTTACGATAGACATAAAATTCCCATTGTAAATTTGTTTAAACAGTTAAGATACATTGTTGCCCATAGGTTTTCAACAGAAACCTGATTATTTCATTGAAACTGAATACTAAATTATTTTCAGCGTTACAATACGCCAAGTTTTTTCAGGTCGTGTTCCAATTCTTCAGCGTCAAATACCTTGCCCGGCCGCCATTGCCCGTTGAATTCCAGCGTCGGGACAACCCAGTCGTCGCCGCCGTTGACATCAATTATTTTCCGGATAAGTTCCCCGCCTTCAGCATCAATTTCATCAATATTATGGTAATGAAATTCAATGCCGTGCTCTTGCAGCCATGCAATAGTATTGCGGCAGTGCGGACACCATTCGGCAGCATAGACGTTTAACATTTTTTCCTCCCCGGTTAATTATGAAAGCGGCATTACTCCAGGATTATTCCTATAAATATAATTTACTTCCGGGCATCGGCATTTCAAGAGATCCCGGAGTTTTATGCAGATTTCAAGTTGCTGCGGTATTTCAACTTGACAAAAAAGGTATTAAAACGTATAATTAAACTATGCAATTGAATTAACTCTTGAATAATTGAAACGAGAGATTGGTTATGTCTGTCAGAAAAGATGGCGAAGAAACCCGTCGACGGATCCTTGAGACTGCGGGCGATGTGTTTGGCGAAAAAGGTTATCGCGATGCGACCCACGCGGAGATCTGCCGGCGCAGCGGGACAAATACCGCTGCAATCAATTATCATTTCCGGAGTAAGGAAAATTTGTATATCGAAGCATGGCAGGCCGCTTTTCATAATTCGTTGGAAGCATATCCGCCTGATGGCGGAATTGCGCCGGGAGCATCTGCTGAAGAGCGGTTCCGCGGGCGTATAAGTTCGCTTATCCTGCGCGCGTCAGATCCTGATAATAAATCTTTTGAAATCATCTCGCGGGAGATGATTAATCCTACAGGTTTGCTGTCCGAAGTTATGCAGGAGGCAATTGCGCCGGTCCGCAAAGGGATGGAAGCAGTCATCCGGGAATTGCTGGGAGAAAAAGCTGCATCGCGACAGGTTGAACTTTGCCTGATGAGCGTGATGGCTCAATGCCTGCATCCGATGATGCGGGAACGGCGTTCCAGGATGTTGAAGGGGTCAGCGCGGCCGTTAAAATTTGACCCGCGGGAGCTGGCTGATCATATCGCCGCGTTCAGCCTGGTCGGCATTCGCGAAATCAGGCGGCAAAATGGAAAGTGGTAAAATATCTTAGGAGAAGTAATTTATTACAACTGACGAAGTATTAAAGATTAAACATTTTGGTTCCGTCCATGCCGGGCGGGGAATATCTATATAATTCAAATTAAGGTAATTTTATGAAAAAGTGGCTGATCATTATAATTTCGACGCTGATCCTGGGCGGGGGCATTGCCGCAGGAATATGGTATTACCGCGGCAGTTTATCCGACAATGGCATATCCTACCGGACGGCGAAAGTGCAGAGCGGCGAACTGGTGGCGGGAATAAACGCCACGGGTACGATCGAACCGGAGGAGGTAATCGATGTCGGCGCCCAGATTGCCGGACAGATTTTGAGTTTCGGCAAGGACAAAAACGGTAAGGCTATAGATTATGGTTCGGAAGTGGAAGAAGGCACCGTTTTGGCCAGGATTGATGATATCATGTATGCGGCGGAACTGCTCGAGGCGGAAGCCCAGGTGCAGTTGGCCAAAGCTTCGGCGCTGCGGGCGGATGCCGATCTGCAGCAGATTCTTGCCAAACTGGACCTGGCCCAGCGTGATTGGGCCCGCGCCCAGAAACTGCTGCCTTCTCAGGTAATGGCCGTGTCCGCTTATGACTCCTACAAGTCGGCGCTGGACGCGGCGATTGCCAATAAAGCTGTCGGAGAGGCGTCGATCCAGCAGGCCAAGGCGACGCTGGCTTCCTCGGAGGCCATGTTGAAGAAAGCCCAGCGGAACTTGAGCTATTGCACCATCAAATCCCCGGTCAACGGCATTGTCATTGACCGCCGGGTCAATATCGGTCAGACGGTAGTCGCCAGCCTCAATGCGCCGAGCCTCTTCCTGATTGCCAAAGACCTCAAGCGCATGCAGGTTTGGGTGTCGGTCAACGAGGCGGATATCGGCAAAATCCGCCCCGGACAGCCGGTGACTTTTGCGGTTGACGCATTCTCCGGCGAAGTGTTCAAAGGCGAGGTCGGCAAAATCCGGCTGAACGCCTCAATGACGCAAAATGTCGTGACTTATACGGTCGAAGTTGTTACCGATAATTCCAGCGGCAGACTGTTGCCGTACCTTACTGCCAACGTTCAGTTTGAACAGGCCAGACGCGACGACGTGCTGCAGGTGCCGAACACCGCATTGCGCTGGACGCCGAAACCTGAACAAGTAGCGCTTAAATTCCAGAATCTGCTGCCGGAAGCGGGCAGTGAAACGCCGGAAAACGGCAACGGCAAGGAAAAAGGCAACGGTAACGGCAAGAAAAAACACAAGGAAAAAGCGGAAGCGCAGAAACCCGGACTGGTCTGGGTGCAGTATGGCGATCAGGTGAAACCGCTTAAAGTCAATGTCGGCATTACCAACGGCTCAACGACGGAAATCAGCGGCGATGAGATCAAGGACGGCATGGAAGTGATCGTCGGACAGCGGGTCGCGGAAAAAGGCGCGGCCGCCGCGGTCAACCCGTTTACCCCGCAACTGGGCAATAGAAGAAGATGAACCTTATCGAACTCAAAAATATCAGGAAAACATACCATCTGGGCGAAATTGACGTGCCGGTGCTGAAAGGCGTGTCAATGGCGGTCGCTCATGGCGAACTTGTTGCCCTGATGGGCGCTTCCGGCTCGGGCAAAAGCACCCTGATGAATATTCTCGGCTGCCTGGACCGTCCCAGTTCCGGCGAATACTGGCTGGACGGTCAGGAGGTTTCCCGCTATTCCAACGACCAGCGGGCAATGGTCCGCAATCAGAAGATCGGCTTTGTTTTTCAGAGCTTCAATCTGCTGGCGCGAACCACCGCGCTGGAAAATGTCACCATGCCGCTGACCTACACCGCCGACTTCCTGACGCCGAAGGAACGGCATGAACGGGGAATGGCAATGCTGGTCCGCGTCGGCCTGGATGACCGCAGTCACCATCATCCGTCCCAACTTTCAGGCGGACAGCAGCAGCGGGTGGCGATTGCCAGGGCGCTGATTAACAACCCGCCGGTGCTTTTCGCCGACGAGCCCACCGGCAATCTTGATTCTAAAACCAGCGAAGAAGTCCTCCGGATGTTCAAACAGCTTAATGAGGATGACGGCATTACGATCATCCTGGTTACCCACGACGTTACAGTCGCGAATCACGCCAGACGCACTATCCATATCCATGACGGTTTGATCGTGGACGGAGCATACAGTCATCACGGCATGATTGAACCCGCCGGAGGTAAAATATGAAACTCCAGGGAACACTGCATATCGCGCTGCGCGCGCTGTGCCGCAATCCGATGCGGGCGCTGCTGACCACCCTGGGTATCGTTATCGGTATCGGGGCGGTTATTGCCATGATGGAAATCGGGGAGGGGTCATCCGCCGCCATCAAAAAATCCATTACCAGCATGGGCGCGAATAACCTGCTGATCCTGCCGGGTGCGGCTTCCACCGGCGGCGTGAGTTTCGGCGCCGGCAGCACGATGACGCTGACCCCGGGCGACTATGAAGCGGTTGTCCGCGACTGCCCGGCGGTCCGGTGCGGAGCGCCGATTGTCCGCGCCCGGACGCAACTGGTTTACAACGGCCGCAACTGGGTGCCGCAAGGGATTAACGGCTCAACTCCGTCTCTGCTGGAAGTCCAGTTGTGGAAAGACCTGACCGACGGCGAATGCTTCACCGACCGCGACGTGCTCAACGCCAACCGGGTCTGCCTGGTCGGACAGACGATAGTCCGCGAACTTTTTCAAGGCGAAAATCCCATCGGCAAGGAAGTGCGCATTAAAAATGTCGCATTCAGAGTCATCGGGGTTTTGAGCCAGAAAGGGGCGAATATGGTAGGCATGGACCAGGACGATGTCGTGATCGCGCCATGGACCAGCATCAAATTCCGGGTAAGCGGCTCATCGCTCACGAATACCAATCAGAGCAGCAGCACGGTTTCCACTGCCGTCAATACCCTGGGGCAGGTTTACCCCAGCGGCCAACTGGCGCTCTATCCGGCCAAATCCGATATTCAGGTTGCGGATTCGATGCTGACGGTGCGGATTGTCAATGTTGACCAGATTCTAGTTTCCGCATTGTCGCCTGAAGAAATTCCGGCGGCGATTCAGCAAATGACCGCCGTACTGCGAGAACGCCACCGGCTGCAGCGCGGCGAACCTGACGATTTCAGCATCCGCGACATGACCGAAATGGCCAAGGTGCTGACCTCCACCACCAAACTGATGACGAACCTTCTGCTCTGCGTCGCCATGATCTCCCTCGTGGTCGGCGGCGTCGGCATTATGAATATCATGCTGGTGTCGGTAACGGAACGCACCCGCGAGATCGGGCTGCGCATGGCCGTCGGCGCCAGGGGCAAAGACATCCTCTGGCAATTTCTGGTCGAGGCCGTGGTGCTCTGCCTGGTCGGCGGAATAATCGGCATTATCCTTGGACATGGCGGGTCGCTGATGGTTGAAGCGTTCCTGCACTGGCCGATTGCGACGTCGCCGGCGGCAATAGTTTCCGCGGTAGGCGTTTCCGCCACTGTCGGTATCGTCTTCGGCTTCTATCCGGCCTGGAAAGCTTCGCGGCTCGACCCCATTGACGCCCTGCGCTACGAATAATTCGGCAGGCCGATTTTGGACACCATATGAACAGCCAGAAGTCAGTAGCCAGTAGTCAGTAGTCAGAATAAATCCAAATAAAATTACACAGCCATTCTGGACCCCCCTGCGCCTCATTTTGGACACCAGGCCGCTCCTGTCCAAGACGGACTAGTCGGACAGGTCAGACAGGTCAGACAGGTCAGACTAGTCGGCCATTTTGGACACCTGCTGAGCGTATTCTGGACACTCCCACCCGAGACGGACGGCACTACACTCCGAGAGTTAGAGAGCCGTTGAGCATAACTGTTTTTACTTCTATTACCATTTTGGACAGTCCCTGAGCACATTTTGGACACCAGGCCGCTATGCCTGTCCAAGACGGACTAGTCAGACAGGTCGGACAGGTCAGACTAGTCAGACTAGTCGGACTAGTCGGCCATTTTGGACCCCGCGACCTCCGGTGTAGTGCCCTCTCTCTGAGAGGGTGGTTCCGATCCAGCCGTCCGATCCGGACGGCACTACACCAAAACCATTTTGGACTTCGCTTTTCCCGCTTTTCAACTTTTCTCGCTTTTCTTGCTTTTCTTGCTCTGTATTTTGGACACCCCTGCCCAATCCCAGTCTTCCCAGTCTTCCCAGTCTTCCCATGCTTTTGTTTTCCGGGCAACCGCCCGTGGACACTATGGACTATTATGGACACTATACACTATATGGACTGCTTGGCCTGACGGTTTTACGGTTTCACGGTTTTACGGTTTTACGGTTTTCTGAATTATTCTGACTACTGACTTCTGGTTTTCCCCCTGCTAAAGACGACCCCACCATGCAGACATGGCTTTACCGTCTTCTGATTTATTCTAACTCCTGACTTCTAAATTCTAACTTCTGGCTGTTATCACACACTCATTTCGAAAAATTCTGCTCTGGCTTTCCAGTTTTCGATCAGGTCTTTGGAATATTTGCCTTTTACCGTCCGGGGGGCTTCGGCGGTGTAGGGAATCACCGGACGGCCTTCGGCTTCCGCTTTGGTGTTGTATTTCCTTCTTTCCATTTCGGTGAAGGTGACCAGCATCATGTCTTCAAATTCTTCGGTTTCTTTTTTGCTGAAACCGTCACCGGCGTCGGCGGGACACTGGGCTTTGTATTCGGCCAGGGCTTGCAGCCCGCCGATTTCCGACGGATCGAGTTCCGGGGGAAGATTTACCACGGAGGACACGGAGGACACTGAGGGAGACTTTTTTTCGTCAGCTTTCGGCTGTTCTGTCTTCTCTTCCAACTTTTCTTTCCCGCAGTCGCGGGACCCGCCTTGCGGGGCCAGTTTGGCCGCTTTTCTCCTGTCGCTGCGCTCCAGCCAATATTGAATGGCTTTCAGATTGGGAACGGCGTCTTTGACGGTGGTGCGGGTGCGGCCTTCCTGGTCGGTGACGTTGGTGGTGATGGTGTAATCACCCATCGCCAGATGCAGCAGGCTGTTTTCGACCCGGCTGTCAACCAGCTCCCGGCCCCACTCGATGGCCTCGGCAAACTCCGGATGCAGTTGTTTATAGTTGTAGAACGATGAACGCGAGATCTCCATTTTGAGTGCGATCTGGCGGTCGGTCAGACCGACTGCCGCAAAATCCATTGCGCGATCCGGAAAACTTTCGTCGTACTTTGTGTCAGCCATGATACCCGTCTCCTTATTTTTTGTTGACTTTTGGACCATCGCGTCAATGCGATGCCCTTTTACATATTAGTAAATTTGTAAACCAAAAAACGCATTATAAATATGCAAAGACTTTACATACAGCATGTTACAACTATTAAGAACAGATAATTTTAAAATACGGAAATTGCAAAAAAAGACGAAAAAAATCAAATCCCCAAATAGGACATATTCTCGCACGAAGGCACGAAGGGAATTTTTCCTCTAAAAACAATGGCAAGGTTTACTTTTCCTTATATTCCTATTATATTATAGCTAAAATTGGGCGGGGAATGCGATAAAAATCTTTAAAAGATCAGGGATAAAAACATGACTAAGGAGATAGCGCCGAATAACCTCTATTCAAAAATTGCCGAACTCTTACATGCGGCGCGGCAAACTGTCGTGCGTGCCGTAAATCAAACTATGGTTTACACTTATTATGAAATCGGCAGGATGATTGTTGAAGATGAACAGCAGGGCAAAGAAAGAGCCGAATATGGCAAACAGGTTTTGAAAGAGCTTTCCAAGCGGTTGGCGGCTGAATTCGGCAAAGGGTTTTCTGTTGAAAACTTGGATCGAATGAGATATTTTTATCAGGTTTATTCACAGCCGAATTCGTCAACACTGTTGACGAATTCAGAAAATATCAATGAGAAATCGTCAACACTGTTGCGGAAATCGAAAAATCCAGATACCGGTATTAGCTCAATTTATAATGCGATGTCTCATAAATTTGCTTTGAGTTGGTCGCACTACCTTAAACTGATGCGGATTGAGAACCCGGACGAACGCAAATTCTATGAAATAGAATGCCTGGCGAATAATTGGAGTTTGAGAGAACTGCAAAGGCAGTTTGACGCCGCATTATATGAACGCCTGGCTTTGAGTCGGGATAAAGACGCCGTAAAACAGTTGGCGCTGCAAGGTCAACTCGTTGCCAAGCCAGAAGATGCCATTAAAGAACCTTACATTCTTGAATTTCTTGGCTTGCACGCGCATAACGCTTACTCTGAAACCGATTTGGAACAGGCGATAATTGACAAAATCCAGCATTTTTTGAAAGAACTCGGCAAAGGATTTATGTTTGTGAGCCGTCAGGAACGCATTTCCTTTGATGAGCGCCACTTCTATATCGACCTGGTATTTTACAACCGCATTCTGCGGTGTTTTGTCCTCATAGACCTGAAAATCGGCGATCTCAAACATCAGGACCTCGGACAAATGCAGATGTATGTGAATTATTATGACCGCTTTGTAAAACTGGCCGATGAAAATAAAACTGTAGGGATTGTGCTCTGCCAGGATAAAAGTAAAACGTTAGTGGAAATTACGCTGCCGGAAGACAACGACCAAATTTTTGCCAGCCGCTACCAGACGGTTCTGCCCAATAAAGAAGATTTGAAACGATTGTTGACCGATAAAGATTAAAAACAACAACTCCAAGCGGCCAAACAGCCGTTTTTTTGTATATCTGTTGATTCCTGGTTTTTACGGGGTAAATTAGGAACCGTTTAGGCTTGGGAAAGATTCTTGCCACACTGTCGCAAGAATTGGTTCGAGGCTATGGCAATGGGGTCGGTGAAAAAAATCTACGGCACATGCTTCGCTTTATTAAGGCTTTTCCTGATGAACGAATTGTCTCAACACTGATGAGACAATTAAGCTGGATGCATTTTTTATCAAATATTTATCTTCAAGATTCTCTTCAACGCGACTTCTACGCTGGCTTTACGGTTTCCCATGGAGGGTCACGCTCCGTCGTGACCGGGGTTGTCCTCCGTGGCAGCCCTTCACGGCTATCAAGGTAAGGAATTTTGAACTGAATATCCAATAACGAACAAGGAATATCCAATGTCCAAGTTTGCTCCAGTCCTTCACCAGTTGGAAATTGAGTGTTGGATATTGGATATTGAATATTGTGGCTAAATGTAGTTCCGCACAGATATTGTCAAGCAGGCAGCCTACCGTTTGGCGATGACGAAGACGCAGCAGGAGGCGAACAGGTTGGGCATGGCTTTGGCGAAGGAATGGTCGCCGCGGCCCAGCGGAATTTCCTGAACTATTTTCACGCCTAGCATGTGACAGAGATTGCGGAAGTCAATGATCGTGGCCAGATGGATGTTCGGGGTGTTATACCAGGGATTGGGCAGGGTTTTGGTTTCCGGCATGGTGCCGCTGAGCAGCAACTGGATGCGCGACGGCAGGTAACCGAAATTGATAAAGCTGATGAGGCCCTGTTTGCCGACCCGCAGCATTTCGTTAATCAGCAGGTCCGGGCGGTGCACCGCCTGGAGCGTTTCGCTCAGCACCACGAAATCGAAAGAGTTGTTATTGACGAATTTGAGCCCTTCATTCAAGTCGCTGTGAATGACCGGGACGCCGTTGTCGATGCATTCGATAATGGATTCCTGATCGAGTTCAAGGCCGAGGCATTTGGCGTTTTTCTCCTGCTTCAGCAGACGCAGAAAGATGCCGTCGCCGCAACCCAGGTCAAGCACTTTGGCGTCATGCGGGATGATCTTGTATATGGCCAGCAGGTCCGGCCGCTTGGCCAGTTCCTGTTTAAGTTTCTCTACCATGTTTCCACTCCTGATGACGGTTTCTGAGAAAATCCGAGAGCATTTTTCCCAGGGTGTCTATTTCCAGCAGAAAGGCGTCGTGTCCGTAACTGGATTCGATTTCACAGAAACTTACCTCGATATTGTTGTTTACCAGCGCCCTGACGATCTCTCTGGATTGCGCTGACGGGAACAGCCAGTCGCTGCTGAACGAGACTACCAGAAACGAGCTTTTAACCTCGGCGAAAGCCGCGGACAGATTGCCGCCGGCGCGTTCGGAAATATCAAAATAATCCATGGCGCGGGTGATATATAAATAGCTGTTGGCGTCGAAGCGCTCGACGAAACGCGCGCCCTGATATTGCAGATAGCTTTCCACCGCGAAATTTCTTGTAAAATCGAAAGAATACTCATCGGTTTCCTGGAGACCGCGTCCGAATTTGCGGCTCATGGATTCGTCGCTCAGATAGGTGATGTGCGCCAGCATCCGGGCGGTTGCGAGTCCGTTCTCCGGCGCTTTTTCATAGTATTCGCCGTTCTGCCAGTTGGTATCGGTCATGATGGCTTCGCGTCCGACCCAGTCAAAGGCGATGCCCTGCGGCGACAAGCGGGCGGTGGTGGCAATGGCGATCACGCTGTGGACGTGATCGGGATAGGCCGTCGCCCATTCCAGCGCCTGCATTCCGCCCATCGAACCGCCGACAATGGACAGCCATTTTTCTATTTTCAAATGCCGCATGAGGTGGAATTGCGCCCTGACCATATCGGCAATGGTGATCACCGGGAAATCCATATTGTAGAGCTTGCCGGTTTCCATGTTCAGCGAACGCGGCCCGGTCGAACCGCTGCATCCGCCGATGACATTGCTGCACACCACAAAATATTTATCCGTGTCGATCGGCCTGCCGGGGCCGACCATTTCATGCCACCAGCCCGGTTTGCGGTCGTCGTCGGAATAATAGCCGGTGACGTGGGCGTTGCCGGAGAGCGCGTGCAGAATCAGAATGGCGTTGCTGCCGTCTGAATCCAGTTTGCCGTAAGTTTCGTAGCGAATATTTACGGAACGCAATTTTCTGCCGCAGTCGAGCGGCAGGGCGTCTTCTTCGGTTTCCCCGAAGAGAAAATCCTGCGGTTTTACTAAATTTTTATCTTTGATTTTACTGTCCATAGCTATCTTTATGCCGGAACTGAATTCCGGACTCTTCAAAACATCATGAGTTTTTAAAACTAAACTTATCCTCACAAATTAATTGCACGATTGTATATTTCAAACGGTAAAGCCATAAGATGATAAAAATCATCAATTTTTTGCCATTTCGCAGCATATGTTGCAGCAACTGACTTCATCGAGCCCTTTTTGAAACGCGGGCCGTGTTTTTACAACCTCCTGCCGGAATTTGTATTGCCTGAAACTATAGATTATAATAAATATGACAGAAAGTGAATTTGAAATATAAACCGTAAGCGAGAGGAAATTATGAAATTCAAAAATGTCGCAATCTTGACTGCAGGTCTGTTTGCCGCCATACAGTTTTCCCCTCCGTTGTTCGGCGAAGGATATTACGAGTCAAAACGTAAAGCAGCGGAACAGGGAGATGCAGAAGCTCAGTTTAAGCTTGGAGATTGTTATTATAAAGGCTTGGGGGTGGCAAAAGATCGAGCTGAAGCTGTAAAATGGTATCGTAAAGCAGCGGAACAGGGAGATGCAAAGGCCCTGTTTAAGCTTGGTAGTTGTTATTATTACGGTTTTGGTGTGGCAGAAGATCACGCAGAAGCGAATAGATGGTTTTGCAAAGCAGTGGAACTATTTCGTAAATCGGCGGAACAGGGGAATGCTGAAGCGCAGTATAGTCTTGGAGAGTGTTATTCTCAGGGTTTTGGTGTGGAAAAGGATCAGGCTGAAGCTAAAAGATGTTTCATAAAATCTACGGAATTATTTCGTAAATCAGCGGAACAGGGTGATGCGAAGGCACAGTATAGGCTTGGTGAATGTTATTATTACGGTAAGGGGGTGGAAAAAGATAGGGCTGAAGCTGTAAAATGGTATCGTAAAGCAGCGGAACAGGGGAATGCGATTGCAGAGGCTTTGCTTGGAAATTGCTATGCTGAGGAAGGAAATAACGCAGAGGCGGATAAATGGTTTCGCCAATCCGCCGAGCATGGGAATGCTACTCTACAGTATTTAGAAGGCCGTCTTTATGCAGAAGGCAAAGGCGTGGCGAAAGATCCAGTTGAAGCCGCGAAATGGTGGCGCAAAGCTGCGGAACTGGGGCAATCGAAAGCGCAATGTGAGTTAGGGGGGTGTTATGCAGAAGGCAAAGGCGTGGCGAAAGATCCAGTTGAAGCCGTAAAATGGTGGCGCAAATCAGCAGAACAAGGGCTTCCGGAAGCGCAATATGAGTTAGGAAGTTGCTATGCTGACGGTAAGGGCGTGGCGAAAGATCCAGTTGAAGCCGCGAAATGGTGGCGCAAATCAGCAGAAAAGGGGCACCCGAAAGCGCAATATGAGTTAGGATGTTGCTATGCAAAAGGCAATGGCATAACGGATTCATTTGAAGCCGTACAATGGTGGCGCAAATCAGCAGAACAGGGGCATCCAGGGGCTATTGCGGAACTTAAGAAATTAAATTTAGATGTGAACGCAAGGCTCCCATTTTCTGTGCGAGGTCTGCTTTGGCGGATAAATAATAGTAAATAGAGGTAATTTCACAAATTAATTGCATGATCGTATATTTCAAACTTTAAAGCAGTAAGATGATAAAAATCATCAAAAATTTGCACTATCATACCATAAATCTTATATTTTGCCGATTTTTAAATCGTGGCCTGTACGTCCGTAATGTCCGCGCCTTCAGCCGCGGACACCCTCAATCGCCGGGCGGCTTTCGTTCGCTGCTCCTTGAACTACGTTCAATTCCTAAGCTCACGGGCGCACGCTGTGCGCCTTGTATCATCCCATGCGGGATGATACTGAATTTTTGCCATTTTGGAGCAATCGGAAATCCGATAGGCGAAAAATACTAATTTAAATAAGCAGATAATTTGCAATTTACGAAGATATGACTACAATAAATATTGGTGTTAGAAAACTAATATATTTAAAGAGACATAATTATGAAAATAGATCAGGTGAATTTGCCGGAGTTGCGGGTGGCGAGCGTCAGAAGAGTCGGGCCTTATGGCGGACCGGATTGTGGAAAGGCATTTTGCAAACTGGTGAGCTGGGCGGGCAAGAATCAGCTTTTCAACGATAAAAGTCTGGTGATCGGCGCATATTGGGACTGTCCGGAAAGCACCCCGCCGGAGCAATGCCGGATGGATGCCTGTCTGACTTTAACGCCGGAAATGGATCCGCCGCTGGAATACGGCATTTCCATCCAGACGCTGCCGGGCGGACTTTGCGCCACGTACCTGTGCAGCGTGTACAAAGACGACTTCCTGGGTGCATGGACCGAGTTTGTCAATTGGCGGAAGCAAAACAATCTCGAACGGGACGAGCGTCCGTGCTACGAAATTTATTACGGCCCGGCCGCGGAAAATCATCCGTTGAAAAAATGGGTGGTTGATCTGGTTATTCCGCTGAAAAAGGCGTTTAAATAAGAAGAAAAGGATTAAAAAAGAATATCCAATATCTCGTCCCGCAAGGCGGGAGAATATCCAACCGATGAAGGAAAGGCAAAATACAAAAGACAATCACAGAAATTTCGATCTGCAAGACCAGGAGCGATAGCGATATTTTTTACCTTGGATGTTGGATATTCCTTGTTGGATATTGGATATTCAAATTATCCCGGAAACGCCCACAAACTCAGCAGAAGAGACAAAAAATGATGTCATGACGCACCTGGCATGCCACATCGACATCGTAAGTCCAGCGCGGTATTGGAACCGCCGGTTTGTCCATGAGAAACAGATTTCTGGCATAAGCGCCTATCAGCAGAAAATCGATATTCTTCTGCTTCGCGGCCTCGCTCACTATTTCAATTACTCTGGTCTGTATGCTGTTTGCCATAGGAATATTTTACCGTTCAATGAGATATTTCTGATGTATTTTCATAGCAATTTCAAGATTTCTGGAGTCGCCGCCGGCAATCAGGTCGGCATAAATCAGCAAAGGATGAACGGTTGTCAGCGTATTGCCTTTCTCCGGCCAGAATGCATTCAGTATTTCAATTTTACCATTTGGATCGGGGCGGAATTTAGCCTGGGCTATCAGCTTGTTAATGTTGCCCCAGCGATAAATGCTCCAGATCTCAGGATGGATGTGACCATTGAGAAAATATGCGGCGGCTTCACCGCCCCAGGCGGCCGGCAGTCCGGCTAAAAGCTGAATATCCTTAAAATTGTCCAAATTAGCGCTGTAACGTTGAATATTAAGTTTTCCTCTGAGTTTTTCACGGTAGGCAAGACACCAGCGATCCATCAATTTTTCTTTGTCGGCAAAACGCAATTTCCCGTCAAGCTCCAGCAAAAAGCCATGTTCCTTTAAGTCCGCCATAATGTAGCCGATGGAACCCAGGCTCACTCCGCTTTTTTTCTGAAGGATGCGATAGTTGTTTTTTAGCATTTCAGGATCAGTGAGCAGAATAAAAATCAATTTTAAGCCCGCAGGCGCAAACGCCCGGCCTAAATTGTGCCCCTTGTTTATGTCGTTAGCTTTTTTACAGTTCATTATGAAAAATGTATGTTCAGGCAATTTCAGAAAAAGGTTTCCGGCGGAGTCAGCAAACTCGACTCCGCATTTTGCCAGTTCCTTTGCTGCCGTTTCCGCAAGATACTCAGAAAAGAGCATGCAGTCATGATCCTTACATTGCCGGATAACACTCAACAACTGCGGTTTGGTCAGCGTCTTTTTTACTTCGATACTTTTCTTAACGTTCCCGATAGACACTGCGCCATCACAATTTTGAGTATTTATACTGGAAAACTTCACGGCGGCAGATTTGCCTGCCAGCGCCAAGTTGACTCGTATTTTTCCCAGTATCGCCTGAATGAGATTTTTTTCTTCCATAGCTTGTTCAACTTATATTATTGTTCAATTTTTATGAACACTATAAAATAATGAACAAAATATCTGTTTGCAAGTGGATTTTAATAAAAATAGATGTTTTAGGAACCGTCTCAAAATAACCTATGTTTTTACACCGCTCTCTTGAATGCTTTTCGCGCTGCTTGTTCGTTACATACCTGTCGGTATGCGCCTCACAAGCAACTCGAAAATCAAATCAAGATATTCGGTGAAAATTCAATAGGTTATTTTGTTCCAGCTCCTTAGCAAAAAATCTGTATTGCTTAGGATGTTGTCCTTCACGGCAACCGTTTTTTATCCGCATTCGCGAGACCGGAACCGCAACACCCCAGTTACGATGGAGCCTGTCGGATAAATCATCCGGGGAAAACCAATTTATTCATCTGTGGTTAACTTTTATGCCGCCGGACGGCAAAAATCATTGAATTTTCGTGTTCAGTTTTGGAATCCAATGTTGAAAATGCGGTATTTTCAGATAACTTTAGCATGATATAAGAATCATCTATGAATCCTTAAGAGGATAAGTGAAAATGCTAAAGAGTTACAATATAAACATTCTCAGCAAAGCGCCTTTGCTGTCGCCCGGCGAGATAAAATCCAAGCTGCCGATTTCATCCGGAGCCGTGGCGAAAGTGGTCGAGTCACGCAAGACCATCTGCGACATTCTCGACCACAAATCAAATAAACACATGATAATCGTGGGGCCGTGTTCGATTCACGATCCGGATTCCGCCATTGAATATGCTGAAAGACTGAAAAAACTCAGCGATCAGGTGGATGACCGCATCCTGCTGATTATGCGCGTTTATTTTGAAAAACCGCGCACCACCGTCGGCTGGAAGGGTTTGATTTACGACCCCGACCTGAACGGGACTTACAACATCGAAAAAGGTATTCTGCTGGCCAGAAAACTGATGCTGAAGATTGTGGACGCCGGGGTGCCGGCGGCATCGGAAATGCTTGATCCGTTCCTGCCGCAGTATCTGGCTGACGCCGTGTCCTGGGCCGCCATCGGCGCGAGAACCACCGAGTCGCAGACCCACCGGCAGATGGCCAGCGGGCTGTCCATGCCGGTCGGGTTCAAGAACGCCACTGACGGCAGTTGCCAGGCGGCCATTGACGCCATCAGCACCGCCCGCAACAAGCACAGTTTCATCGGGATCAACGAGGACGGGATGATCGGCGTATTCCGGACGAAAGGCAATCCGTATTGCCATATCGTGCTGCGCGGCGGCGACCGTCCCAATTACGGCGCGGAATACATCGCATTTGTCAAAGTGGCGATGGCGAAGGCCGGGCTTACGCCGAGCATTATCGTTGATTGCAGCCATGCCAACTCCAACAAGGATTTCAGAAAACAGCGGGTCGCGCTGTTCGATGCGGTAAACCAGGTTGCCGAGGGGGAAAAAGCCATTGTCGGCACCATGCTGGAAAGCAATCTGCTGGAGGGCCGGCAGGATATTGTTCAGGGCACGAAGCCGGTTCCGGGCATTTCCGTCACCGATTCATGCGTCGGCTGGGACGAAACTGAAGAACTTATCCGTATTGTCTATGATAAACTTTCATCTGTAATAAACTGAACTATTCTTTAGGAATTTGTCAAATGGAAAAATCTTATCTGGCTTTTGACCTTGGCGCTTCCAGCGGACGGGGAATCATCGGAAAAATCAAAGACGGCAAACTTCATCTTACCGAAATCCACCGGTTCGGCAACGGGCCCGTTGAAAAAGACGGTTCCTTATATTGGGAATTCGACAAGCTGTGCAAGGAAATCAAAACGGGCATCAAAAAAGCGGTTGCCACCGGGGAAAAAATCTCCAGCATCGCGATTGACACCTGGGGCGTTGACTATGTGCTGTTTAAAAACGGAAACCCAGTCAGAATGCCCTACCATTACCGCGATTCCAGAACTGATTCCGTTCTGAAAAAAGTTTTTAAAATCATCCCACAGAAAGAGATTTATGCCCGTACCGGGATACAGTTCATGCAACTGAACACCCTGTACCAGCTTTACGCGCATAAGGAAACTCATCCGGAAGATTTCAACGGCAGCGTCATGCTGCTGATGCCGGACGCCCTGACTTACATGCTGAACGGCGACATCAGTTGCGAATACAGCGAAGCCTCGACCAGCAATCTGCTCAATCCGGGCAGCCGCGATTGGGATTTCGAACTGATTAAACGCCTGGGCATTCCCTGTTCCGTATTTCCGAAGATCGTCCCGCCCTGCTCAAAATCCCTGCCGCTGAAAAAATCCGTTGAAGACGAAATCGGCTGCGGCCCGATCCCGGTGGTTAAAGTCGGCAGTCACGATACCGCATCGGCGGTGGGCGCGGTGCCGGCCCCGCTCAATAAGAAATGGGCGTATATCAGCGTCGGCACCTGGGCGCTGCTCGGCGCCGAAATAGACGCCCCGATCCTGACCGAAGAAGCGGGCGAAGCCCCGTTCACCAATGAAGGCGGGTTGAACAAAAAAATCCGTTTCCTGACCAATATCATGGGGACATGGCTGTTTCAGGAAACCCGCCGCGTCTGGAACGAACAGGGGCGCAAGCTGGGTTTCGCCGATATGAACAAGATGGCGAAAGCCGCCAAAGGGCTGCAATTTTTCATCAACCCCAATGACAATATGTTTTTCACGCCTGGAGATATGCCGGCGAAGGTGGCGGCGTTCTGCCGGGAACACGGGCAGGGAGAACTGCCTGACGACGGAACTGTTCTCCGCTGCATTTACGATTCGCTGGCGCTTTATTTCCGGGTCAAGCTGGAAAAACTTCAGGCTTTGCTCGGCGTGAAATATGAATGCCTCAATATCGTCGGCGGCGGCACGCAGGATACCCTGCTGATGCAGCTTACCGCCGATTGCCTCGGAATTCCGGTCATTGCCGGCCCGGTCGAAGCCACCGCCATCGGCAATATCATGGCGCAGGCGATCGCCGGCGGCGATATTTATTCGCTGGCGGAAGCCAGGGACATTGTCCGGAAATCTTTTGAAGTCCAGGAATACGTTCCTGAGCAGTCAACAAAAAAAGCATGGGATACGGCAGTAAAGTCTTTTCTCAAGATCTGTAAATAACCCATAAGCAAGAGAAAATAAATGAATTGGTCTGAAGAGACAATTACTGTTTTCGGCGGCAGCGGTTTCCTTGGAAACCGGATTGTCCGGCAACTGGTTGAACTGAATTGCGGCAAAATCAAATGTTTCAACCGGAGCGCGGCCCCCGCGCTGGAAAAACTCGGCGTTGAAATTATCCGCGGCGACATCCGGGAACCCGGAGCCGTGAACGATGCCTGCAAAGGCTCCACCGCCGTAGTCCATACTTCCGCGAAAGCCGGAATATGGGGTTCCTGGAAAGATTATTACAGCATCAATGTCGAAGGCACGATGAATGTGCTCGCCGCCTGCAAATACAGCGGAATACGCAGTCTCGTTTATACCAGTTCGCCGAGCGTGGCGTACCCGCCGACGCACAACATTGAGAATCTTGATGAAAACGCGCCTTATCCCGATTCCTACATTGCGCACTATCCGGCGACCAAAGCGATTGCTGAAAAAAATGTCCTCGGTTCTTCGTACAAAGAACTGTCGGCGGTGGTTTTAAGGCCGCATCTGCTCTGGGGGCCGGGCGACCCGCATCTGCTGCCCCGGATTGTCCGGCGGGCCGCCGCCGGAAAACTGATGCGCATCGGCGACGGGCATAATCTCGTGGACCTGACCTATATTGACAACGCGGCATTTGCCCATATCAAAGCGCTGGAATACCTGAAAAACTGCACACAGCCGCGACGCAAGGTTTTTTTCATCAGCGATAATTCCCCGGTCAGGATTTGGAACTGGCTGGACGAACTGCTGGCTAAGCTGTCCATTCCGCCGGTCACGAAATCGATCTCCTACGACAAGGCTTACCTGGCGGGAATTATATTTGAAACCATTTATCGCGTCATGCCGTTTCTGGGCGAACCGCCGATAACCCGTTTCGTTGCCGGGCAACTGGCGTTTTCCCATTATTTCAATATCAGCGCCGCCGTCAACGAACTGGGTTACCGTCCGGTTGCCATCCCGACTGTCGCGATGGCGGATACGATTGAATGGCTGAAACAAAACGGTTGAGAGCATTATCATGAAGTTTAAAATCAGGATATTCACGGCGCTGGCCGCGCTTGTTCTGGCGCTGTCCGGTTCCGGCTGCGGCGAAACGGATGACGCCGGCAGAGTCATGCATATCAGCGCCGGCGGCAGAGTCAAAACTATGGACCCGGCGCTGGCCGCCGATCTGGCCAGCCGCAATATCGTGGCGGCTTTTTATGATACGTTACTGCAATACGACTATACGGCGCGCCCCTACAAACTCACGCCTTCAATGCTGGAATCCATGCCGGTGATTTCCGCCGACCTGAAAACCTTCACCTTCAAACTGCGCTCCGACCTGCTTTTTCAGGATGACGACTGTTTCAAGGACGGAGCGCGGGATCGCCGGGTGACCGCGCATGATGTGGTTTTCTCTTTTCTGCGGATCGCGGACGCCCGGCTCTACAGCCCGGTATTCTGGATGTTCCGCGGCAAGATAAAAGGCATCGACGACTTCCGCGAAGCGACTTCCCTGCTCAAGCCGGGGGATTATTCGCTTTACGAAAAAGGCATTGACGGGCTGCGCGTCATTGATGACCGGACATTTGTCATCCAACTCAATGATCCCGATCCCCGTTTTCTGTTTTCGCTGGCAATTCCTTATTCCTCGATTGTCTCCCGCCAGGCGGTGAAATTTTACGGCGAAACCATCGCCGGACACCCGGTCGGCTCCGGGCCTTTCCGGCTGGATAAGTGGATCCGGGATTACCGGATCACGCTGTCGCGCAACCCCGAATACCGGACGGAATTTTTCCTGAGCGCGGAAAGTCCCGCCGACCGGGTCCGTCCGCTGCCGCTGCTGGATAAAATCGTCTGCTACCAGATTAAACAGCCGATTTCGGCATGGCTGATGTTTTTGCAGGGCGGCCTGGATATGAGCGCGCTGGACAAGGACAATCTGGACGCGGTCATCGGCGAAGACCGCCAACTGGTTCCGGCGCTGGCCAAACGCAACATCAAACTGCTCCCGGTGCCGTCTTTCGAAATCCGCTATGTCGGGTTCAATTTCACCGACCCGCTGCTGGCGGAAAACCTGAATCTGCGCAAAGCGATCAGCCTGGCGTATGACACCAATGCGCGGGTTAAACATTTCAATTATCAGTTGATTCCGGCGCAAGGCCCGGTGCCGCCGGGCGTGGACGGCTATGACCCGGCGTTCAAAAATCCGTATTGCAGTTACAACCTGGAAAAAGCCAGGGAAATGATGCGGCTGGCGGGTTATCCCGGCGGGATTGATCCGAAGACCGGCGAACCACTGACCTTGACTTTCGATCTGGTCGGCAATACCGCCGTTTACCGCCAGCTTGCGGAACTGATGGAGCGCGACCTGAAACAGATCGGTATCCGCATCACTCCTTCCTTGAACAGCCAGCCGCGTTTCTTCCAGAAACTGCGCCAGGGCAAGTTCCAGTTGTTTCTGCTCTCCTGGGTCGGCGATTATCCCGACGCCGAAAACTTTCTACAGCTTTTTTACGGCAAAAATGCCGGCAGTTGCAACCGCGTGTTTTTCCGGGATGCCGTATTCGACGGCATGTTCGAAAAGATCATTCCCATGCCGGAATCTCCCGAACGCACCGCCCTGTATAAAAAGATGATTGAATATGTTGCCGGACAATGTCCGTGGATTTTCGAAAGCATCCCGATGACTTTCCAGTTGAACCACAGTTGGCTGGAAAATTACCAGCCGCATGATTTTGCGTTCAACCAGTGGAAGTATCTCTCCCTGGACCCCGCCAAACGCGCCGATATGAAAAAATTGTTCCGGCCCATCGAGCTGAAAGACCTGCGCCAGTAATAACTGGGAATACTGGGAATACTGGGAATACTGGGAATACTGGGAATACTGGGAATACTGGGAATACTGGGAAAGATACTTCCCATACTTCCCATACTTCCCATACTTCCCATGTCTGGATTTTTACTGAGAACCATTGCGGGAAACCGGAAAAAATTAAGATTCTATGGGTTTGGCCTTGACATGGGGGTCGCTTCAATTATATATTATTGCAAGAGAAAATAAGCGTTATGCTATAGATCATTAACAAAAAATGAGGAGGTCAATCATGAGACACGGAAACTTCGTCATCGCGTTCTTTTGCGCCGCCGTCTTTGCCGCCGGATATACCGCGCGCGGCGAGGAAAACGTCGAAAAAGTGAAAGAAAAAACGAAAGAAACCGCGGAAGCCGTGAAGGACTATACTTTCGCGCAAAAAACTGAATTCGTCGCAAAAATGAAGAGCGAATTAGCCGAGACCAACACCAAGATAGACAAGCTCTCGGTGAAAGCCGAAAAAGCCGGTGAGGACGCCAAGGTCGAAGCCAAATCCAAACTTCAGGCGCTGCGCGAGCAGGCGGCTAAGTTGAACAAACAGCTTGACGCCGCCGATAACGTCGTTGAGGCCGATTGGGCCGATTTCAAATCCGGCGTCAATAAATCCTACAACGATATGAAAGACGCCTTTAAGCAGTCGCGCCAGTGGCTGAGCAAAAAAATCTCCCCTTGATGCGAACTGATTCGCGCATATCGCCTGAATAAAAAATCATTGTTTCGCATATAATGATAAACTATAATACATGAAATGCAATATTTGAAAAAATTTCATGTATTTTGAGCGTTTTTTCCAACGTACTGCGATATATTCAATACAAGTTGAAAACGAGAAAGTTTAATTATCGGCGTGTGCAATTTTTTTTATTCTCTTAACAACTTGCATACAAAATGAATAAATTAATTTTCAAGGATTATGTATGGAAAAATTCGGCACATATTTAAAACTATTGTTATGGAATAAAGGCATCCTCGCTATTGACCTTGCCCAAGAAATCAGTATGTCGCCGGCGACTTTGACCAAGTACTTCAAGCAATATTCGGTTCCCGATCGCGATACGTTCGGCAAGATTCTGGATTATCTCCGCGCGTTCCTTAACCAGGAAGAGGAAATGCGGCTGCTGGATCTTTTTATTGAGGAGAAATCCGGCTTCGGCATGGGATTAACGGGAAATGCAATAATGGTTTACGACCCCCTGGACCGCTTAATCTTTGAAGAATTAAAGCAATTAAAGAAAAGTCAGAAAGAGACATTGATTAAGCATCTCAGGGAAAGCCAATGTACGCACACGGCGATAATTGCTAAAAATAAGTGCCCTATGGGAAAAATTTCCCAACAACGAAAAACCGGGGGAGCCGCAATGAAACTGAAAGCCGAATTCGCCGCAAAATAAATCTTACAATTTCCGCTGAATATCCTGATTTGATTTTCCGGTTGCTAAGCGGCGCGAAAAGGAAAAGCTATTTTGCAACGGCACCTTAAGTTTTTCTTTCCTTGAATGGAGTTTGCTTCATTCAGACTGCTTGAGTCCGGTGATGTCATTGAGCGTGATCATAAACGCCCCGCTCTGCGCCGGAGCAGTCTGCAGATAAGCCCGGAATAATAACCCGTCAGCGCACAACATACGCATATCACAAACCTGTTGTTTGCCAGTCTCCAAAAGCATCTTGCGCTTAAACAGGTACTGGTCCTGATCCGCTTTTTGGATGAACCGGGTGAGCGGTCGCTTGACCAGCTTGCTTCTGTCCACGCCCAGCATGGCGGCCGCCGTGACATTAGCCTCCTGGATCAGCCCGTCTTTGCTTAAGGTGCAAAATCCCACCGGAGCCGACTCGTAGAAGTTGAAATAGCGCTCTCGCAAGGCATCCAGTTCCACATGCGCCTGCTGCAATTCCTCATTCTGCATTTCAAGTTCGACCTGATGCACCCGAAGCGCTTCCTCCACCCTTTTGCGCTCGGTGATGTCCCGGGCGATACAATAAATCAGTTTTTCATTGGGTATTTGGGACGAATTCCATACAAAATAGCGGACTGATCCGTCTTTGTGAATGTAGCGGTTCTCGAATTCCATGGATAGATTGCCGGCGGCAAGCCTCGCCATCTCGGCGCTGTTCCTGGCGTGGTCATCCGGGTGAATAAAGCCGAGAAGCGGTTTCGCGAGCAACTCCTCGCTGGTATAGCCAAGCACCTTTTCCCAGGCGGGATTGACGAATTTTAGATAGCCGTCCATTCCGGTAACGCATATCGGGCTGGCCGACATGTTTACGATGCGGTCATATTTTTCCTCTGCTTTCCTGTGCGCGGTAATATCTCTGAAGTAACCTACAATACCTTCGATCTTTCCTTCAAAATCAAGAATAGGAATTTTCGACATAATACCCCATTTGGTTTTTCTGGAGCCGGGAATGTAACATTCCTTATCCAGAATGCTTTTTCCGTCGGCAAGCACCTGTTTGTCCATTTCACTGTTAATTTTTGCCTCGCTGGTAGGGAAGAAATCATAGTCTGTGCTTCCCGTAATATCATAATTTTTATTTAAGGACAGATTTTTTAAAAATGCGTCGCTGGCAGTTATATATTTGAGATCTGAACCTTTAACCCAACTTCCGCGGACTAAAAAGTGCGAAGATTTTTTTCTCCCTCAAAATCTGATTTTTGCATTTTTCTGAAATTTGTAAGTCTTTTATTATCAATGAGAGAATTTTATTCTGAGTTTTGTAG
>TBL_comb47_HYPODRAFT_10001466_pt1 | contig 30695 bp, 21 predicted proteins | sample TroBogypolimnion_40_FD_10682 | JGI IMG/M metagenome (IMG submission 10682) | reverse complement strand
TCCTGTCCACTTCCCTCCTGGCGAAAAACAAAGTTTAATTGGTTTCATAAATACATAGACTTAAGATTAAAAATTAAAGAATTAAGAACGAGTTTGATTTTTGGTTGTTATATTTAAATGAATGAAATTCATAAATTATTAATTAGTAGCAGGATACTGATAATAATGATCATATAGATGAGCACTTCAATGATCAGGTACATGTACTTTGGATTTTTCATAAAAAGGGTGATTATTTTAACGAGCCGTTTAGTTAAGTCTTGTTAAAAAATGTAATCAAATGTACCCTGAACCTCAATCAAAAGGGTATATCATTTGTTTTTAAAAGCATGACAATTGTTTCAATGACAGGTGCAATTTGTTTCAGAAAGGGGGGTCATATGTAAACTTTGATATTTTAGTAGTATATTTCACCATTGATTTTATATTTTTGACAAGGTGATTTGATCCAAATATTCAATCATTTTTGCCTAACTAACTATAATCTTTTAATTACTTGAAAAAGAGAAAATCATTGATTTTTCATCCGGTCTATAGTTTCTTTTCAGTTGCAACCATTCGTATCATAAGAAATGCAGTTGCAGCAATGCTGATGATATCGTTTTTGAATACCCCATTGTCCGGGCAGGAAAACCGATTTGTATTTTCTCATCTGAGTGTCAATAACGGATTATCACAGAATCAGATCAATTGTATTTACAGGGATTCAAAGGGGTTTGTTTGGTTTGGAACAAATGCCGGTCTAAACCGGTTTGACGGATCCAGCTGTGAAATTTTTACCAGCGAAAATCCGGTAAACGGATCAATTACCAATAATAACATTAATGGAATCGCTGAAGATAAAAACGGGAACCTCTGGATAGGAACAGGAAATGGAGTTAGTATCCTAAATGGCAATACCTATGAAATTAAAAACCTGAATTATGCCTCCTCTGCACGTAATAATTGTGGTGATATCCTTTATATCAACACTATGGCTTCTGATAAGAACGGGAATATCTGGATTGGTACCAACAACGGTTGTTTTTTTAATGATATTCAAAAAAATTCAGTTCATCATATTTTAATCGACAGTACCAATTGTAATTCACCATTGAACAGTATTTCGTCGATTGTTCAGGATCGGATAGGGAATATGTGGATTAGTTCAAAAAACGGATATATCATTAAATATAGAGAATCGTCGAAAGGTTTTGAAAAATTCAAAATTCCGGAAAATGCTGACAGATCCCAGGATAGTCATACAAGATTGTATATTGATCAACAAAATGATCTTTGGGTAGGAAATTTGTATGGGCTTTATCTTTTTGATGTCAATAACGAAGTCTGGAACAACCGTTTTAACGATCAATTTAAAGAAACTGAGGGATTAAAAAGAGTTGACGCAATATCGCAAAATACCGACGGTCTTATTTGGGCCGCTGCTGACGGAGGAGGAGCCTTTATTATCGATAAAAAACTCAGGCGAATAACCAATTTAAAACACCAGCCCTTTGATGATCAGAAACTCTCTTCCAATGGGCTTTCATACGTCTTTTGCGATTCAGATGGAATTGTCTGGTTAGGAACAACAAAGAAAGGGGTTAATTATTACAAGAAAAATCTCTTTCAATTCCGGATTTACAGACATTTGGCCGGAGATCCTAATAGCCTCAGCCATAATGATGTAAATTCATTAGCTGAAGATTGGAAAGGAAATATCTGGATTGGGACCGATGGAGGTGGACTAAATTACCTGGACCGAAAAACCCAAAACATTACCACCATTAAATCAAATCAACTGTCTAACAACACATTAAGTAGTAATATTATAGTTTCCTTATTCAATGACCATTCCAACAATTTATGGATTGGCACCTATTTTGGAGGTCTCGACAAGCTGGATCCTTCTACCGGGAAATTTACGGTTTATAAAAATAAACAGGACGACTCCACCTCCATCTCTGACGACAGAATTTACGGAATTTGTGAGGATGAAATGAATAATCTTTGGGTAGGCACACTGGGTAGCGGAATTGACCTGCTGGATCAAAAAACAGGTAAGTTCAGCCGATTTAATGCACTTAATACCTCTATTTGCAGTGACTATATTACATCGCTCTACTGTGACAAAACTAAAAGGGTTTGGATATCAACATCAAATGGTCTCTCTTTCTTTGATAAGTATGTCAAAACTTTTCAGTGCCTTCAAAAACGACAGGGCGATATAAAATCCATCACCGATAATAATGTGACCAGTTGTTTTGAGGATAGCCGGGGATTTTTCTGGGTCTGTACTAAAAATGGATTGAACCTGCTGAATCGTACTAATAATTCATTTAAACAATTTACCATCGCTGACGGGTTACCCTCCAACACTATTCAACGTATCGTCGAAGACAAAAATAAGAACTTATGGATTAGTTCAAGAAATGGGATATCAGAGCTGGTACTTAAAAATGTTCAGAGTCCGGATAAATTTGATTTTACGTTCACAAATTATAATATCACAGATGGACTTCAGGGAAAAGAGTTTAATGAACCATCCGCCCTCTGTGCCTCTGACGGAGAGATTTTTTTTGGAGGCCCGGATGGATTGAATGCTTTTTATCCTAATGAAGTAAAAAATGACACAATTTTTGCAAAGCTTATTTTCAGGGATTTTAGGGTTTTTAATAAAAGTATTCCCTACGGGCAAAAATATGACAACAGGATACTCCTGGAAAAACCCGTTTTCAATACTGAAGAGATAGAATTAAAATACCGCGAAAATTCATTTACCATTGAATTTATTGCACTTAATTACTTCTCACCTGATAAAAATAGCTATGCCTATAAACTTGATGGATTTAATAATCAATGGATTACTACTGACGGGAAAAAGAACTCAGCCACCTATACTAACCTAAATAACGGAACCTATATTTTCCATGTAAAAGAGTTGAAAGGGAATTCAGAAGGTAAGGAAATCTCACTGAAAATTGTTGTTCTTCCCCCATTCTGGAAAAGCTGGATTGCCTATATCATTTACGCCATACTTATCTTTTTGTTACTCATTCTTCTTCGGCAGCTCATTTTGGTAAGGGAGAGAATTAATATGCGAATTGAACATGAAAGACTTGAAAATCAGCATATTCACGAAATTGATTCTTTGAAAATCAAGTTTTTCACCAATATTTCTCATGAGTTCCGGACTCCACTAACACTAATTATGGCACCTGTAGAAAAATTATTGTTGCAATTAAAGGAAAAGCCGGAGGAGAAATACCTGAAACTGATTGACCAAAATGCCAAAAGATTGTTACAAATGGTCAACCAATTGCTTGATTTTAGAAAATTAGAGGTCCAGGGATTCAATTATAATCCATCGTTTGGTGATATCATAGCATTTCTCCAGGAGACCGTTTCTTCTTTTAATAACCTAAGCGAACAAAAGCATGTTCAACTGGTTTTCAACACCCGAATCAAAGAACTGAATACTTACTTTGACAAAGATAAGCTGGAGAAAATTATATTTAATCTGCTTTCGAATGCTTTCAAATTTACCCCGGGAAATGGCAAGGTATCAGTCACAGTATTTGCCAAAACTGGCCATAATGATTTGTTTAACAATAACATAAGCGGTCATCTTGTGATAGATGTCGAAGATACCGGAATTGGTATTGCTTCAGACAAGATTGAGAAAATATTCACCCGGTTTTTTCAAATCGATTCGTCCGGACAGGTTGAAAAAGGGACAGGAATCGGTCTCTCTCTGGTATCCGAATTTGTTAAGCTTCATGAAGGTGAGATTTCAGTAACCAGTGAAATTGGAAGGGGAAGTTGTTTTACCATTTTATTACCGATAAATAATTCAGAATTACCTGACACACCAACGGTTGTTGAAACTGAGGTTAAAATCAGCCAATACACTGCCATTACTCCTGAACAAGATGAAATTCAGCAATCTTCCGAAAAACCGGTAATCCTTATTGTGGAAGACAATGACGATTTACGCTTTTACCTCAAAGACAATTTGTTTCAAAAATACCATATCCATGAGGCTTCGAATGGAGAAGATGCATTAAAACTTATTCTTAAAATTACTCCGGATCTGATTATCAGTGATATAATGATGCCTGGAATGGATGGAATCGAATTGTGCAGGCGGATTAAATCGGACAGGACCATCTGTCATATCCCATTGATTTTGTTAACCGCCAGAACATCTGAACAGCAACAACTGGAGGGATTAGAGACAGGTGCAGATGACTATGTTACAAAACCATTTAATTTTCAGATCCTTGAAGCTAAAATTAACAATATCATCAACCTAAGACGAAATTCACGACACGTTTTCAGAACTAAGATTAATATCGAACCTCATGATATAGCGATTACCTCCCTTGATGAACAGTTTATGCGAAAGGCACTTGAGCTTGTTGAGAAAAATATGTCGGTAACCGACTATTCTGTTGAAACAATGAGTCATGATCTGGGAATGAGCAGAACGTTACTTTATAAAAAAATCCTTGCACTCACAGGGAGACCTCCATTGGAATTTGTCCGTTCACTCAGACTAAAAAGGGCTGCTCTCCTACTGACCAAAAGTCAGATGAATGTTTCTGAAATTGCTTTTCAGGTCGGATTTAATGACCCCAAATATTTCAGTAAACATTTTAAAAGCGAATTCGGAGTACTTCCCTCAAAATATGTTGGAAGATCAGATCCTTCTTAGATTATTTGATATGAGAAACGTATTCAGGATCTTAACAATAGTCCCAATCCTTCTTGCGGTTGTTACATTTGCACAACCACCCCGCCCGGTTGAGGTAAATGGACCACTTAAAGTTATTGGGAACATCCTGGTTAATAAGGAGGGCCTTCCTCCCCAGTTGCGTGGTATTTCGTTGTCATGGAGCCTTTGGGCGGGTAAAAAATATTACAATCCGGCAGTAGTCAACTGGCTGACCAAAGATTTTAAAATAACCCTGATACGAGCCTCAATGGGCGTTCAGCCCGATCAGGGTTATTTGCAAAATCCTGACGAACAATTGAAGTTAATGTCATCGGTGATCGATCAGGCTATTCAAAATGGAATCTATGTGTTAATCGACTGGCACGATCACAATGCAGAAAAGCACCTTGATGCATCCAAAGCATTCTTCACCAATATGGCCCAAAAGTACGCAGGTATCCCAAATGTAATCTATGAGATTTTTAACGAACCTGTCCACCAGAGCTGGCAAGTAGTAAAATCTTATTCGGAGGAAGTGATTAAAGTGATCCGTAAGTATGATTCCCAAAACGTCATTGTAATCGGAAGTCCTAGATGGGATCAGGATGTTGATATCGCCGCTTCAGATCCGATCACAGGTTTTGATAACCTGGCCTACTCATTTCACTTCTATGCTTCTGACCCAAATCATCAGGAAAAACTTAGGGCTAAAGCAGAATTGGCTATGAATAGAGGAATTGCCTTATTTGTCACCGAATGTGGAGTGGGCGAATCGAATGGAAACGGCGAGTTTAATCGCGGGAAAACAGCCGTCTGGATGGATTGGCTTGAGAAAAACCATTTAAGCTGGGTTGTCTGGCATATCACGGACAAAAATGAGACCACTTCTATATTGTTACCCGGGGCTTCTGAAAAAGGAGAATGGAAAGAAAACAATCTGACCGAAAGTGGTCAGTATATCAGGGAAAAGATCCGGCAGCTGAATAAATGACCAAAATCCCGGAAATATTTCAAAAATCACTTAACCAAAGTTAATCAGACTCTCCTCCTGTTTATAACAAAGGAGTTAAGCTAATTTGATTACCTTTGCGCCCTTAAATATTTTACTTTAATAACATTCATGAAGCGTATTATTGAATACCGAAGATTATTGGATATCACCCCGGAAACCGGTTTAGGCGAATTAAAAACCACCTATCGCAATTTAATAAAGGAGTGGCATCCTGATAAATTCGTTGGGGACGATGAACGCAAAGCCGAAGCTGAACATAAAAGCAAAAATATCATTGAAGCTTATCATTTTCTGGTAAGCATAGCACCGGAAACTCAAGCCTTTAATTTAGAGGGATATACGCTTACAACCAACACCTCCGGCATCGATGATTATTCGTATAAAGGTCAAACTCTTAAGATTACCTTTCAGGATGGAAGTGTTTATGAATACTTCGGTATCCCCAAAAATATTTATAATAAATTTGTTAATTCTTCGACGCTGTTAAGGTTTGCGAGACGACATATTTTCTATTCCTATACCTACAGAAATATAAGTAAACAAACAGCCTGATAGTCAGGGAAATTACCATAATATAATAAAATTCAAGGTTTTATAAATTTACTAATTTTTTTCTTATATGAAATTACCAGCTTTAAAAGATCTCATCCCTCAAGATATTTTTAAGTTCTGTTGAATTATATTTTAATTTCCGGCATAGGAAAATACGCTGTTTATACCATTTCGCCTCCGAAGTATAATGGTTCTCGACAAAACCAGTCTCTTCAACCTCTTCAAAATATCGATACCAATATTCTTTCCCCAAATTTGCCTCACTGACACCGATTACAGTCAGATTTCGTGAAAAATCCGGAGCCCAGGCATAACATGAACTGTGAAATGAAAATGCTTTTGGTAATTCCAAAGAGTTCCCCAATAAATTGATCCCGCAAGATTGCGAATAATGTCTCCCCCAGATCAGACAGTGCTTTTTCTCTTCTATTGAAAGTTTCAGGTAAGTCGTATTTACATTTTCCAAAATCTGGTTCCATATTCCTGATGAATAATAGTTTTCAAATGGTAATGGGATCTCATTATCCGCATTTGTCTTTAAATGATAGATCTTAATATAACTCTCAAGTGGAAGTAACGGAATACCATTAGGTAAAAAGACGATTCCTGAAATGCAAATAATTGATAAATAAGATATTAAAATCCAATTCCGCCTTTCCAGCAGTGACTCAAAAAAGGTAGTGCCAAAAGGTAGTGCGCCTAAAATAATTGGGAAAAAATAATAGGATTTACCTTTGGCAATAAAAAGTAAGAAAAAAGCAATCAATAAGGTAAATGAGACCATTCTGTACTTCTTATATCTTAAAATAAAAGGAGTGACTACGATACCGCATACCCAGAATGGCGAGGTTAACGGATTCACATAAATAAATAACAATTTAATTTCCTGAAGAATGGGAGCCTTGTTCAATTGGGTTTCATATAATATGGAGAAATGGTGAAAAACAGGAAATCCACTATTGACCTGCCATAAAATATTTGGAGTGACAATAAGGAAAAAAAGCATCAGGCTTATCCATAAGACTCTATTTTTCAAAATCTTAATCTGAAATATCAAAACTGAAAAGAAAAATCCGACAATCAAAAAAAGGATTGTGTATTTTGTCAAAAAACCAATTGCAGCAAATAATCCTATATAAATCAAATATTTATTATCTGATTTTTTGCAATACCGAACAAGAAGATAAATGCAAAGAATCCAAGCCAGCTGATCGAAAATATCAGGCAAAAACAGCGAATGCGATGCTTCTATACCCGGAGCGGCAAGGATGGCGGATAATGAGAGGAGTACGGCAAAGTTTTTCCCACCTAACTCAATGGTCATCAAACCACATACAATCAGAATTAGGGTACTTGCAAGATAAACAAACAGATGATTAAAGAGAATTAAATTGGATTGGAACAGGTTCTGTAAAAAAGCGACGCATGCAATGAATGGCGGAAAGTCCATATAGCCGAAAGCCAGATGTTTCCCCGCTTCGATATGCAATAATTCATCGCCATGAAAGCCTGCATGGGAATCTGCAATTAGGTGAAGCGCCAAATTGATAACTAAAATACAGGCAATTATAATATACTCAACTCTATATTTTTGAGTCGCCATTTTTACATTTCTTGCAAATATTCCATTTAATCTCAGATTGGTTGGGGAAGTTACTCCAGTTGAGCGATTTTATTTATTACGAACATCGGATCCAGGTTGTTCTCTCCCCGGATAATAATTTTCGCCTTTTCATAAAATGGAGCCCTTTTCCCCAGGGCACTGTTAATAAACAATATAAGTTCATCATGCGATTTGCCGGCAATCAGCGGTCTTTCAGTTCTTGATTTAATCAGCCGGTTTGCAAGCACTTCTGTATCAGGTGCAATATAGACTGTAATTCCCTTTTCATTCATCACCTCCATATTATCAAAGAAGCATGGGGCACCTCCTCCTGTCCCAACAACCACATTCTCAAATTCAGATACCTCTAGCAATGCAGTCCGTTCTTTCTCGCGGAAACGGTTTTCCCCCTCTTCTGCAAAAATTGCCGGAACAGACTTGAAGTAACGCTCCTCAATATACTTATCCAGATCAATAAAACTAATCTTCAACAAATCAGCGACTTTTCTTCCAATGGTAGATTTTCCACATCCCATATATCCGATCAGATAAATCTTCATCACTCAAAATTTATTTCCATCTGGCTCGGATCAGATTCTTCACCAGGACGATTGATCTCAAATGGAATATCATCATCAGGATCAATGGACGGTAGTACTTCTATCTCCGGTTTTATATCCTCATCCCGAATAACTGGCTCCAACTCCTTAATATTACTTACCTCATAACTTGAAAGTCGTTTCCCTTTGGCTTTAAACGATTTAACACCAATAAATTCAGCTACCTCTATGATTTCGTTCTCCCGGTTATTTTTATCTCCTCCAAATTCTATTTCCAGTCGGGGAAAAGTAACCCATGTAATACTAATCAGTTTATTTTCAGGGTGTTCTCCTATAAATGAACAAGGTTTACCACCATTCACCTCTATTGCAAACCGCTTCAGATAGTAGAAGTTCTGTTCTGCATCAAAATAGACAACGGAGGCAATCCTGTCGGGACGGAATTTTTCGATTGAAAGGATGTTTTTTTCAAAATGATTCTCTAAATCATAAGAATATACCTGGTATCCGCCATCCTTGTCAATCACAAGAATTTTCTCATCCCCGGTGAATTCACCCAGAAACTTACCCCTGCCATCAGCATTCAGCCTCAGAACATCTTCATCAAACCAGATTTTCCGGCCACCAAGGGTAGAGATCCCTTTTTCCTTTAGGGTTACCTTATGAACTTCATTTTTGGTAACCAGATTACCCATGGATTGTCTCCCTTTGATGGCAAGCTGAGCCATATCAATTTCATCCACCAGCTTTTTAAGCTTTGGTTTAGGTTTAAAGAGGATCCGCAAGACTTCAGCCTCACCATTCGGATTAGCGCTAAAATAAAGGATCCGTGAGCCATCGGTGCACATTGTCATATTATATTCCTTGTCACGTGTCACCCCTGTGACACTGAAACGTTTCATGTAAGTTGCTCCTGCCTTTCCGTCACGGTAAACAAGGTTATAAATCGTACGGTTATCATTTTTTTCAAAAATAGCTACATGAATCGGATTCTTTCCGATAAATGCTTTTTCAGAAACCTTTGTGAACAAAATAGGATCCATCCCGGCGAAAAACGATAATATCATCAATATCGGAACAATCGCATAAATATTCTGCTTTCTTTAAACCTGTTCCAATAAATCCCTCCTCACGGTCGAGGTACAATTTTTCGTTAGCAACAATAACTTTTGCTGCTTCAATATTTTCGAAACTTCTGATTTCAGTTTTTCGCCCACGCCCTTTGGCATATTTCGATTTAAGATGCTCGTACCAGGAAATGGTATAAGGAATTAAATTCTGAATATTTGCCTCTACTTCAGCAATGTGATCCTCAATTCCTGTTATGATTTCGTTAGCTTTTTCAGTATTGAACTTCAGGATACGTCCCATCCTGATTTCCAGCAACTTAAGGATATCTTCGCGAACTATTTCACGTCTGAACTTTGGTTTCCATGGAATTAGCCGTTTGTCGATGTGATCAATTGCCTGATCAATATTTCCGGAATCTTCAAATGCCTTGTCCTTATAGATGCGTTCGTCTATAAAGATCTGTTCAAGGGAGGCAAAATGCCATTGTTCTTCCAGCTCCCCCTTTTGAATTTCCAACTCGAGATTTAATAACTCCAACGTTTTATCGACCGATTTTTTAAGAATTTCGGTAACAGTGATAAACCGCGGCTTATCGTCTTCAACGATACATGCATTTGGTGAAACAGAAACTTCACAATCGGTAAAGGCATAAAGGGCATCGATCGTTTTGTCGGAACTGATACCCGGCATCAGGTGGATCTGGATCTCGACATTTGCCGAGGTATTATCATCAATCTTTTTAACCTTGATTTTCCCCTTTTCATTGGCTTTAACAATGGACTCGATAAGTGAAGAGGTTGTTCTTCCAAACGGTATTTCTGTGATTACCAAAGTTTTATTATCTATTTTTTCGATTTTGGCGCGTATTTTCACCGCTCCTCCCCTAAGACCATCATTATATTTTAAAACGTCAATATAACCGCCTGTAAGAAAGTCAGGAAAAAGTTCAAACTCCTCATGATTCAGATAGGCGATGCAGGCATCAAGTAATTCGATAAAATTGTGAGGTAGGATTTTTGAAGCGAGTCCTACCGCAATACCTTCAACCCCCTGGGCTAACAGCAATGGAAACTTCACCGGCAAAGTTACCGGCTCCCTGTTTCGGCTATCGTATGAAAGCTGCCACTTTGTAGTCTTCGGATTAAAAAGTACTTCCAATGCAAATTTAGAAAGTCGTGCTTCGATGTACCGGGGAGCTGCTGCTCCATCACCCGTTAAAATGTTTCCCCAGTTACCCTGTGCATCAATTAACAATTCCTTCTGACCAAGCTGCACCAGAGCATCACCAATTGAAGCGTCACCATGGGGATGGTACATCATTGTCTGTCCTATAATATTGGCAACCTTGGTATAGCGTCCATCGTCCATCTGTCTCATTGCATGAAGGATACGACGCTGAACCGGTTTCAGCCCATCGTTGACATACGGTACTGCACGTTCCAGAATAACATAAGAAGCGTAATCCAGGAACCAACTCTGGTACATCGATGACAAATAAATGATATGATGTAGTTCCTTTTTTGTGTCTTTAGCCTCATTTTCTTCCGGCAGTGGCAATCCTTCGATATCTTTCTCGTCAGGCATTTTAACGTTGAATTGGAGTTGTTAATTTGATTTATCTGGTTTCTATCAGCTAAAAAACTGATTCATGATCCTTAAATTTCATCTTTTTCAACATGAAGATTTTCAATAATAAAATCCTGGCGATCGGGTGTGTTTTTGCCCATGTAAAACTCAAGCATATCCGCAACCGATTCGTTTTTATTCAGAATCACCGAATCGAGGCGGATATCTTCACCTATAAAATTTTTAAATTCATCGGGTGAAATTTCTCCTAAACCTTTGAAACGGGTAATCTCCGGAATTGCCCCAAGTACTTTAACCGCCATGTCCCGCTCCTGCTCTGAGTAACAATAGACCGTTTTCTTTTTATTGCGAACCCTGAAAAGAGGTGTTTGAAGAATATAAAGATGCCCTTTCTTAATCAGTTCCGGAAAAAACTGTAAAAAGAAGGTAATCAGCAGTAGCCGGATGTGCATTCCGTCAACATCGGCATCAGTGGAAATGATCACCTTATTATACCTGAGTTCGTCAATTCCCTCTTCGATGTTCAGTGCAGCCTGAAGCAGGTTGAACTCCTCGTTTTCATAAACTATTTTCTTGGTTAACCCATAACTGTTCAATGGCTTGCCACGTAAACTGAAAACTGCCTGCGTGGTAACATCACGTGATTTGGTGATCGAACCGCTTGCAGAATCTCCTTCTGTGATGAAAATGGAACTATTATCCTTCAATTCATGTGGAGTATTGTAATGAATTCTGCAGTCGCGTAATTTTTTATTATGGAGGCTAACCTTTTTGGCTCGTTGCTTAGCCAGTTTTTGAATTCCTGAAATGGCTTTTCGTTCCCGTTCAGATTCCTGAATCCGTTTAAGCAGGATATCTGCGGTTTGAGTGTTTTTATGGAGAAAATTGCCCAGTTCCTTCTGAACAAAATTCATAATGAAATTGCGTACAGATGGCCCTTCGGGACCCATATCCTTAGATCCTAATTTTGTTTTGGTTTGCGATTCAAAGATAGGCTCTTCCACCTTAATACTTAACGCTGAAACAATTGAAGCACGAATATCCGAGGCGTCAAACTCCTTATGATAGTATTCCCGGATGGTTTTGACCAGCGCTTCACGGAATGCGGCGAGGTGAGTCCCACCCTGAGGAGTAAACTGCCCATTCACGAATGTATAATAATCTTCACCATATTGGTTGCTGTGAGTCAGGGCAAATTCGATATCTTCACCCTTCAGATGAATAATCGGGTAGACAGGATCCTGGTCGAGATTCTCCTCCAAAAGGTCAAAAAGACCATTTTTCGAAAGATACTTCTCTCCGTTAAAATTGATGATTAACCCGGCATTTAAAAAAGTGTAGTTCTTCAGCAAAGGGACTACAAACTCCTCAATGTAATGGAAGTTCCTGAAAATTTCGCTATCCGGTGTAAATGCAACTGCCGTACCATTAACCTCTTGCGTTGAAATTTCTGCATGATCATTTATTAATTCACCTTGCGAAAAATCGATCCGTTTGAGACGGCCATCCCGAACTGATTTGATCGAGAATTTATGTGAAAGAGCATTGACCGCCTTTATACCGACACCATTTAGTCCTACCGACTTCTTAAATACTTTTGAATCATATTTAGCACCGGTATTCATCCTTGAGGCAACATCCATAAGTTTTCCCAGTGGAATACCGCGTCCATAGTCACGAACAGACACAAGTTCATCCGATACAGTTACATCAATTTTCCGTCCATTCCCCATCATAAATTCATCTACCGAATTATCGAGGACCTCCTTTAGCAAAACATAAATACCATCATCCGGAGCAGAGCCATCACCCAACTTTCCAATATACATACCTGGCCGCTTGCGAATATGCTCTTTCCAATCAAGCGTACGAATTGATTCTTCAGAATAACCTGGGACCATTTTAAAATCGATTTTGCACAAATATAGTGAAAATCAAAGGTGTCACAAACGAAATCAACAGCCAGTAATGAACACAATTTAGTTGATAAGTTTCAGACGCGGCCCTAAAGATGGATGTGAAAGATATTTTTAATTATTTAATCAACCCTGGCTTATTTACATACAACTAATTCTATTATAGCTACTTGTGTGATTAATTGCAAATATTAAAACAGTTGAACGATTTCAGTTAAAAATCTGAAGGCAGATGGTTGTAATTGACCGGCCGCATTAGAAATAATTAAAATTTTCTCTACTAAAAATCACTGCTATAGCTGCAAAAATTCACTGATTCGTTTGAATAAAAAGAAGAAGGTTATGAATATTCTAGGATTAAAAGAATAATTTTGAGATTCGGGTTTAGCCCGTGAATTGAATAGGCTAAAAATGGATAAAGTACTTGATAATCTGCAGTATATATTTCAAAGACCATTTCAGAGTTCAGTCCTGATATTTGCATTGATCTTGTTCATTATACTGCTTGCACCTATTTTATTCAGAAGATTTAAAGTTCCCGGAATAATCGGATTGATTATTGCCGGAGTAATTATTGGTCCGCATGGATTGAATCTCATTGCCAAAAATTCTGCAATAGATCTCTTTTCAACCATCGGATTGCTTTATATCATGTTTCTTGCCGGCCTCGAACTGGACCTGAAAGGCTTTTCCAACTACAAGCACAAGAGTTTGGTATTTGGCTTCTTTACATTTATTTCCCCCTTTGCTATTGGATACCCTGTCTGCCGGTATTTGCTGGAGTTTAGTTTCGAGACCAGTTTTTTAGTTTCAAGTATGTTTGCCACACATACACTGGTGACTTATCCCATCGTCAGCCGTTTCGGTATTTCAAGGAATGAAGCGGTAGGGATAACCGTTGGAGGAACTATGCTGACAGATACTGCAGTATTAATAATTCTGGCAGTTATTAGTGGTTCTGTAAACGGTGAAATTACTCCTGGTTTTTGGATAAGATTCTCAATTTCTGTATTACTATTCCTTGGCATCGTTTTATGGCTTATTCCGAAACTTGCCACCTGGTTTTTCCGGCATTTTGAAGGGGAGAAAAATTCACATTTCATCTTTGTCCTGGCCATGGTTTTCCTTTCCGCATTTTTATCTGAACTAGCTGGACTTGAGCCAATTATTGGAGCCTTTGCAGCCGGAATTGCGTTGAACAAACTAATTCCCCACACCTCATCCCTGATGAACAGGCTGGAGTTTGTTGGCAATTCCCTATTCATTCCATTTTTCCTGATCAGTGTCGGAATGCTGATTAACCTGCATGTACTTTTGGAAGGCCCTCATGCATTGATTATTGCAGCAACACTTACGATTGTTGCACTCATCGGAAAATACATTGCAGCCTGGATTACCTCTGCAATATTCAAGTATTCCAAAGCTAACCGCCACCTGATATTTGGATTGAGCAGTTCGCATGCCGCAGCTACAATCGCCGTAATTATGGTAGGTTTCAGAATTGGAATTGTAAATGAGAATATACTGAATGGAACAATCGTATTAATTTTGGTAACCTGTCTTGTAGCTTCATTTGTTACGGAACATTCTGCTAAACATGTTTTAATCACCGATAAATCCGAATCTCCTGCCCTCCCTTCCATCAGGGAGCAAAAAATACTTGTTCCGATCTATAACCCCAATAATATGGAACGATTGCTCGACCTGGCCATCGCAATAAAAAATCCCAAAAACCATTTTCCGATCGTTAGTCTGTCAGTTGTGGAGGATGACCTTCAGGCAAAGCAAAAGCTGGTCGAAGCAAAGATAAACCTTGAAAAAGCGATCATTCATGCCTCTGCCTTTGATCAGGAAGTTGAAATTATTACAACGATCAGTCAAAACGTTCCCAGCGGAATTAAACGGGTAGCCACTGAGATATTTGCCACTGAGATTATTATTGGATTTGCCCTTAAAAGCCAGTTTACTGACATCCTGTTCGGAAATGTAATAAAATATATCGTGGAGAATACGAATCAGGCTGTCTGGGCTTGCAGTATCTCCCCTCAACTAAGCGGGCACAAAAAAATTGTGGTTATCTGCCCCCGGTATGCAGATCGGGAATACGGATTTAATCTGTGGCTTGACAGAGTATTTCGGCTGGCTAGGACCTTAAAGGTATCCTGCCAATTTCTCTCGACTCCTCAAACCTTCAGGCACATTAAAGAATACCTGCATTCGAGTAAAATGGTTATTTCCTTAAAACATACAGAGTTTACCGATTGGAATGATTTCACCGAAATCTCAGCCTACATTCAGCCAACAGACCTTGTAATTATTACACTACCGCGAATCGGCGGCATTTCTTACAAAATCAACCAGGAGAGTATTCCGCGACTGATGGCCAAAAATTTTGAAAACTACGACTTCATCCTGATTTACCCGAACGAGATTGAGGATAATCCTGAAATGATGTTCTCAGACGATTTCGACAAAAGCCTGATTGAAGAGGGTATTAATAAGCTTTCAAATAAAGCAAGATCGCTTACTGAGATCTTCCGCAAGAGATAGATTCTAAGGAATAGGCTTGTTATGAAAAAGTGAACTTACCTCCGAAGTAGTTCAGCCAGATGCAAAAAATAGTTTGCCGGCTACACCGGTCCAAATTTCCAAATTACACATACCAAAAAATCTAAGACATTATTTCTTTGGTCTGATTCCCTACTTCATCAATAAGACAATATTAATTTTACCTATTCATAACCTATTAGAACCTGATACTTAAATAGGCATTCCTATCTTTGTCCAACCAATTTTGAATTTATGTGGGCACTCTTTGCCGTTCTTTCGGCTATTTTCCTTGGAACATACGATGTTTTTAAAAAATTATCGCTGAGTCATAATGCTGTTCTGCCAGTTCTCTTTTTTTCAACATTCACATATGCCGTCACCTTTCTTCCTTTAGTCCTGATATCCGCTTACTATCCTGAATTACTGAAAAACACTATTTTTTTTATTCCTGAAGCACCTCTTGCACAGCACGGCTATTTTTTCCTTAAATCGGTGATTGTCACAAGCTCCTGGATTTTCGCATTTTTCGCAATCAAGCACCTTCCTTTGACAATCGTTTCTCCAATACGTGCAACCGGTCCCATCTGGATTATTTTGGGAGCCATCGTTATTTTTTCAGAACATCTGACTATGATACAGTGGATTGGAACAGCTATTACTCTGGTCTTTTTTTATTTTTTATCGCTTGCAGGGAAGTCTGAAGGGTTTCATTTTTCGACTAATAAATGGGTTCTGTTTTTAATTGCCGGTACTCTGCTTGGATCAGTAAGCGGGCTTTATGATAAATTCCTTGTTCGTAATTTCGACCGGATGGCTATGCAGGCATGGTCATCGATATACCAGGTTGGCCTACTTTTACCGATAGTCCTTTTTCTCTGGTACCCGAATCGTAAAGAAAACACCCCATTTCAGTGGCGTTGGTCAATCCCGATGATCGGTCTTTTTTTGGTAGTTGCTGACTTCCTGTATTTTTATGCGATTGGTTTTGACGGATCTCTCATTTCCGTAATATCGGCTCTGCGACGTGGAGGAGTCGTCATCTCATTTACCCTCGGAGCTGTAATATTTCATGAAAAGAATGTCCGGCAAAAAGGTTGGCTTCTACTCGGAATTTTGGCAGGGGTTATTATTTTGGTATTAGGCAGCAAATAATATTTTAGAGCCGCGAAGCATCACGTCTCTAAAATTTTACGGTTTGATTACTTTCATCAATGCTCCCGGAACCTGAATAAGGTCAAAGTCATGATCATAGATCAGGAATTTGTTCTCCCATATAGTTGCAAATTTCTCCTTATATTCCCGTAACCCCTTATATTGTGAAAATCCCCTTATTTTCTCATAGGCAAACTTCATGGACTTTTCTTTGAAAGTATGGGGATCGTTTAATCCTGACATTGGTGCAAAACCCATATTGACATACGAATATCCTTCGGATTTAAGGTGACGGAATAATTCGATAATAATAAAATCCATTACCCCATTTGGAGCATCTGACGTTTTTCGAATTAAATCACAAGTACCTTCTCCCCTGGCGAAATCGGGAATGATGTTTAAAAATGCCACAATTTTCTCTTCCGAGTTCTCAACCGTAATAAGCGTTTGCTGTTTCAGTTCACCCCATATAAACATCCCCTGCGAGAAGATTATTTCACTTCTGCCGGTATCCTCAAGCCATTCGTCAGATACCGATTTAATTTTCTGAAGAAGACCATCTTTAATCGGAGGAGTATGAATTTGGGTTTTGTAACCCCTATCCTTTACTTTAGAGAGCGCATTCCTGATCGACTTCTTAGAGCCCCCTTCCAATGAAAAAGTATTCAGATCTACCAACCCCTCCTGCCCCAAAAACATTACCTTTTTTTTCAAACTTTGATAAATCGGCAGATCGGCTTCTGGGACGCGATAATAAATACTTTTTAATCCAATTTCAAAACAAAACCGGTCAAATTGGCTAATACAAAGCTTCATCTGATTTTCATCCTCCGCAACCGGGTTTTCAAGAACAACTGCATAATTTCCGGCCGGGCGATAGGCGATGAATGCATTTATACCCTCCGGCTCAAATATCATCTTATCCTGGTAAGTTTTGAAATAATCAAGAGCTGATTTCCCAAACTGTGCGACTAATTCACGGGGCTTTTCAAGCTCAAGCGGAGAGGGAAANATCTTCAGAAAGTAAGGGCGAATAAGGGTATAAATCAGGAAACAAAGTGTTAAAAATCCGCTTACATTAATCGACAATAGAAATTTATGGGCAAACCGATCGGCTGGAATCAAATCGGTGCTGCCAACCAGAAAATAGTTCTGCAATGCATACCTGATGGATTGCAGGAAACTAAAATCAATATTAAAGTGTTTTTTGTCAAGATAATAGAATCCGATTACGCTATAAACCAATACCGCAAATATGCTCAATATCGCAGTTTGTATTCCAACCGATCGCAAACGGGGATTGTTTTTTACATAATAGTCTTTCTTGGTAAATATCAAAACGACAATGACTAAAAACGCAGCAATAGCCTCCTCGTAATCCACAGCTTTAGTGAGATTACCTATCATGGAAACAAATGAGAGGAAAAATGCAAACCACCAGGCAATTTTTAGCCCTTTGAGCATAAAAGAAGCGGTAACCAATAAAAACAGACCCAGCCCAAGAACAAAATAATTCGAAACAATAATTGCATCTATTGGCAAAAAGTCCCTTAACCAGTGAACCCGTTCTGATATTGCTGGAGTCAGCACAGAAACTATATTAATTATTCCCAATGATAATAGTAGCAGAGCTGGTATAATTCTCATGCAGTAGCTTATTGATTTTCACCAAAAAACTAAATATACCAAGGACTAATGGAAGCCAGAATTCAAAGAAGCGGTAGAGAAGTGTGGTTGTAACAGCCTCAATATTTGAAAAGCCAAAACGGATAAGGACAAAAGTCATTGAAACTTCAATGGCGCCAAGACCTCTTAGAAATGGCGAAACAATTAAAAAGATAACTGAAATGACATAACCCACGAAAGCAGCAATAAAGGAAGGATTATAGCCCAGGGCCAACATAGCAATGTAAAGATGGGCAATGCCGGCAAATTCAATAAGAACAGAATAAAAGACAGTTATAAAGAATTGTTTTTTACTAATCCTGTTGTTCCTGATATCTACCGAAAATACTTCAAAAAATGAGAATGATTTAACCAGCCATCTATAAAACAACCCTTTTTTTACGATTGACCGATACATAAAATATAAAATAACTATAAGCGCAAACATTGCAAAAAATGCAATCCATTCACCAGAATTGAGTCCGCCTGCAATTAATGAGTACATAAATATGGGAATTGCAACTACTATCACAGACAAAATCCCAACGAATCCATAAACAGTGGAGGCAAAATGGATTTGCGATTTTGTTATTCCCTTCTTCTCAATCTCACCCGTAAAAAAAGCAAGGGAAGAAATGCCTCCTGCAGGTAAGAAAATACTAACCAAATTTCTTTTCAGGAATAAAACTATGGCACTGATTAATGAGATACGTTTCCGAATTGACGCAAATGAAGCCACATACATCAATCCCTGTAAAATAACGTATCCAAACGTTAAAAGAATTCCAATACATACAAACTTCCAGTCAGCCGAAAACAGCAATCGATTTACTTCCGCTAACTCGGTATGTTCACTTTTAATAAACCAAATAGCAATGGCAATTGAAAAAATGGTAAATATTGCCTGAGCCAGCATTTTGCTGTTCTCTAAAATAAAAGGAAGACTTCTCTCTTTAATAAATTGACCAATATAAAGAAAAGGTCGGCTAGCTTTAGTCAAAAACATATCGGCAACACTACTTTATTGAAAATCGATAGACACACGCTGAAGTATAAATTTCACCAGGTCTTAATACAACAGTTGGAAAATTGGAATGATTTGGAGAGTCCGGAAAATGTTGGGTTTCAAGACAGAATGCAGACCTGAAATTATAAGGTTTACCTTTTTTCCCTATCTCTTTACCTTTAAGAAAATTACCAGTATAGAACTGGATACCGGGTTCATTGGTGAACACTTCCATATAACGTCCACTTAGCGGATCATAAACCGAAGCTGCAAACGAAACCCTTTCATTTTTTGTTTTATTTAATACAAAGTTGTGGTCATAACCATGACCAAACACCAACTGCTGAATAGGGTCATTAATCCGCTTTCCAATAACCAAAGGCAGAGTGAAGTCAAAAGGTGTCCCCTTCACCGGTTCAAGATTTCCGGTTGGAATAAGGGTGGAGTCTACCGGGGTAAAGTAATCGGCATTGATGTACATCTTGTGATCGAGAATATCACCATGTCCTGCTCCATGGAGGTTAAAATAGGTATGATTCGTCAAGTTAATCACTGTTGGCTTATTGGTTTTTGCGGAGTAAAAGATGTTCACCTCGTTTTTATCTGTAAGCTTGTAGATCATCATAACCTTCAATTCTCCGGGATAACCCTCATCCATGTCAGGCGAAACCAATGTCATCTCTACCTCGTTATCCCTATTTTGAACACCATTCCAAATTTTGGAGGAGAATCCTTTGATTCCCCCGTGCAGACTATTGGGAATATTATTTATCGCAAGTTTATATTCCAGATTGTCGAGTTTAAATGTACCTTTTGAAATACGATTTCCATACCGCCCTATTGCAGCACCAAAATACTGTTCTTTGGCGTTAAGGTAACCGGTTAGACTATCATAACCCAAAACAATATCCTCCTTCTTTCCACTTCTGTCAGGAACCATTAAAGACACGATTCGTCCGCCATAATTGGTGACTGACATCTCCATCCCGTTTTTGTTTCTTAATGTGAAAAGTTCAACCTGTTTTCCATCAATCTTTTTATTAAAAGCATCAGGCGAAATTACCGTCCTGGATTTTTTTTGGTCACAGGAAACCACAGCAAAGGCAACAAGCAGAGTCAGTGTTATTATTTTCATAAACTAAGTAGAAATTTTCTAAATACAATAGTTGCAAAGGTAATCAATAAATTTTATTGACCTTACCAGATATTTATTATGGAATATTAACTATTTTGCGCCACCTCTGCCATAGGCAACCATTTTTTATTTAACCCGGAAATAGATTAACATCAATAATTCTTAAACTAGTAGATGATGGAAGAAAAAAACAAGGAAACACGCAGAAGTTTTATTAAAAAATCTGCTGCAGCATCTGCATTGCTTTCAGTTCCCAATATTATTCCAGCTCATGCATTTGGGGCAAATGACAGAATCAATGCAGCAGTCCTGGGGGTAAACGGACGGGGAAAAAGCCATATCGAAGGATTAATGGCACAAAAGAATGTTCAAATCACAACTTTAGTAGACCCTGATCTCAATGTTGCCGGCGAACGGGCAAAAGAGTTTGAGAAGAAATACGGCCAAAAGGTGATTACTTTTCAGGATATGCGAAAAGCATTTGACAATAAGGATATTCACGTAGTAACAGTAGCAACCCCGAATCACTGGCATACTCTTGCAACTATATGGGCTTGTCAGGCCGGGAAAGATGTATATGTCGAAAAGCCTGGCTCTCATAATATCTGGGAGGGTCGTAAGATGGTTGAAGCCGTTCATAAATATGACAGGATTGTCCAGCATGGCGTTCAATTACGTAGTTCTGTCGCTATCCGCGAAGCAATTCAGCTTTTACGCGACGGATATATTGGGAAAGTTTATATGGCCAGAGGCCTGGTTTTCAGGAAAAGAGGGGATATCGGGAATAAACCAGTTGAGCCTGTTCCAGAAGGTCTTAATTATGATCTTTGGACCGGACCAGCTCCAAAGCGGCCATTTACTAAAAATCTGGTTCATTACAATTGGCATTGGCATTGGGATTATGGCAATGGAGACGTTGGAAATCAGGGAATACATGAGACCGATCTGTGTATGTGGGGTTTAAATGTTGGTTTACCTTCAAAAATAACTGCAATGGGAGGAAAGTTCCTTTGGGACGATTGCAAGGAGACTCCCGAAGTTTTGTCTTCAGTTTTTCATTTTCCTGAGGAAAAGAAAATTATCCAGTTCGAGGTGCGCCCATGGTACACCAATGCCGAGGATGGTGCTTCTGTTGGCAATATTTTCTACGGGGACAAAGGATTTATGGTAATTAAAGGATATGACACCTACGAAACATATCTTGGAGATGACAAAACGCCGGGTAAAAAGGGGAAAGAGGGAGGCGACCACTTTAAAAACTTCATTGACGCTGTAAGAGCTCATGATTCCTCCATGTTGAATGGTCCTGTTGAAAGTGCTCATCTCTCATCCGCTCTTGCACATCTTGGAAATATCGCTTATCGAACAGGAAGAGTTTTGACTTTCAACCCAAAATCCGAGTCATTTGTAAACGATCCTGAAGCAGACCGGATGTTAAGCCGCAATTACCGGGCCCCATATATTGTGCCCGAAATTGTTTGATTAAGTTTTCTCAGAACAAAAGTATTGTTAGGGACGCGATTGATCGCGTCTCTTTTTTTTACCATAGGTGAATAGATAGGTTATAAAATATTATAACCATTTGTCTGATAATTTTTTATACTTTTGATGTTAGGAATTAAACAAATAAAGAGTGATGAATTACGATTCAACCCCGGATGTCTACACCCGAATCAAAGATCTTGAAAAGGAAATCTCTTCATTGCGCGAGCAAATCTATTTCCTTGAAAACGAGAATAAATCGATCCAGGAAGAGAAAGAAAAATACCAGCTCATTTCTGATTATGCGTTAGACTGGGAATTCTGGATCGATACCAGGGGAAAATTTAAGTGGATTTCTCCATCGTGTAATGATTTAACTGGTTACACTGCAAATGAATTTTTTCAGGATACGAATCTATTCTTTGAAATTATTTATGCCGATGATGTAAACCGGATTCGTCAATTTCTGCATGACTCAATCAGTTTTATGCAAATAGGTCAGTTTATCGAATTCAGATTGCTCACGCGAACCAAGCATCTGAGATGGTGTGAATTAAACAGCAAAGCTATATTTGACCAAAGGGGAAGCTATTTGGGTCAAAGAGGATCAATCCGTGATATAACCCGGTTAAAAACTGCCCTTGGACAAATCAGGGAAATGTCTGAATCGCAGGTTTGGGAATTGAAAACCAAACAAAAATACAGGGACCAAATTGCCGGTAAGGACCGTGAAATGGTCTCCTCACTGGTCAGAATCGCACAAAAAAACGAAATGGTTCTATATTTAAGAAAGAACTTGTCTGTGATCCAAAATACCCTTCCGGGACCGATCCGGAACAAAGTGTCAGCAATGTTGGTGAAAATTGATGAACACCAGCGTACACAGATTTTTAACTGGGATGATTTCAAACTCCATTTTGAAAAAGTTCACCAGGGGTTTTTCGAACGTATTAAAGGGAAGTATCCGCATCTGACGATAAAAGATCAACGCCTTTGCGCTTATATTCACCTCGGCCTGTCGACCAAAGATATTGCCGGACTGATTAATATCACACCCGAGAGTGCAGAGATCGGAAGGATACGTCTGCGTAAAAAACTCGAATTGGACCGTTCACAAAATCTTGCACTCTTCCTTCAAAAGATATAGTAGTAAGGTATCTCAAAATTTATTTTTAAATATATTAGGTTCTATATTACTGTTAATAAATATATTAAATATTTTTGTTATAATACAAAAATAAATGTTAGGTTTATTTTTGAATATTCCATCTTTTAAAGATTCTTTTTATCCTTCCTTTGCGCAGAACATCTAAATTTTGGGTATGAGACATCATCAATATCGTAAACTGGCCAATGAAGAAATTGCACAGTTAATTATGCAGGGATGTTATTGCGACGACTGGAATCTGATTGAGGTCGTTGGTGACTTCTTACCCGATCAAATCAAAAACTCCCGGTTTTCGGGATATAATTACCTGGGGAGATTCGATGAGGAGATTACCCTGTTCGGAGGGGTAAAGATGAAAACAGGGATCCTTAATGCCCATATTCACAATTGCACAATTGGGAATAATTCACTGATTAGTAATATTAAGAGCTATATTGCTAATTATAAAATCGGTGAACGGGTCGTCATTCATAATCTAAACCAACTTGCCGTTGAAAATTTATGTTCCTTTGGAAATGGGATAAAGGTAAAAGTGATCAATGAAACAGGGGGGCGCGAAATCCCCATATACGACCATTTGTCGGCTCACGTAGCCTACATCCTGGCACTATACCGCCATCGTACCAAAGCAGTTGAAGTGATTGAAAAATTCGTTTCCAATTATACTGATTATATCTCTGATACGGTAGGTGAAATTAGCACTGGTGTTCAGATTATTAACTGCGGTATAATGCGGAATGTTAAAATTGGTCCATATGCTTCGCTCGAAGGGGTCTCTAAACTGATTAACGGCTCAATTAACAGTTCCGCAACTGATCCGGTTGAGATCGGTCAGGGTGTAATTCTTGAAAATTTCATTGTCTGTTCTGGTTCACGAATCACCGATTCAACACTGATCTCGAACTGTTTTGTTGGTCAGGGGTGCATTCTGGACAAACACTATTCAGCTGTTGAATCGGTGTTTTTTGCAAACTGCCAGGGTTTACACGGCGAAGCCTGTTCTATTTTTGCCGGGCCCTATACGGTGTCACACCATAAATCCACCTTGTTAATTTCCGGGCTTTTCTCGTTTCTCAATGCAGGGAGCGGTTCAAATCAAAGTAATCACCTCTATAAGCTAGGACCAATCCACCAGGGTATTGTAGAGCGGGGAGCTAAAACGGCAAGTGATTCGTACCTGTTGTGGCCCTCCAGGATTGGCGCTTTTTCTCTGGTGATGGGACGTCACTACAGGCATTCTGACACTACAGACTTTCCGTTCTCTTATCTTATTGAGGATAAAGACGAAAGCCGACTGATCCCCGGAATTAACCTTCAGAGTATCGGAATCATTCGCGACTCCCAAAAGTGGCCCCAACGTGATCGCCGTAAAGATTCTAATTTGCTGGATTTAATCAATTTCAATCTGCTGAGTCCATATACAATACAGAAAATGATCAAAGGAAGGGCAATTCTTATGGAACTTTTAAGTGCTTCCGGTGATACTGCCCCATTTTACACCTATCATGGGATGGTCATTAAAAATAGTGCTCTCTATCGGGGAATATCGCTTTACGAGAAAGCAATCTGGAAATTTCTGGGCAATTCATTGATTTCCAGATTACAAAGAAATAAAATCAATATCGTTCAGGATATTGCGGATGCCCTTAAAAAAGATACCCCGCTCGGCAGTAACTGTCAGTGGCTCGATCTCACAGGAATGATTTGTCCCTCCGATGCAATAAATCAATTGATTGATGCCATCGAAAGCGGAGGAATCCATTCGCTTGAAGAGCTAAATGCTTCCATTAGGACTATACACGAAAACTATTATACCTACGAGTGGTCATGGGCTATTGATGTTATTGAAGAGTTTTATGGCATCCCGGTGAAGGATTTTACCCCTAAGGATGTGATTGCAATAACCCGCAAATGGATAAGTGCAGTACTCGAAATTGACAACCTTCTTTATAATGATGCCAGGAAAGAATTTTCCCTTATCAAGCAAACCGGTTTCGGAATTGATGGCGACAAAACAGCACAGCAACTTGATTTTGATCAGGTTATGGGTGAATTTGAAACACACGCCGAAGTTGGTTCAATCAGAGATCATATGGTTAAAAAGGAGGCTCTTGGAAAATTGGTGATTGAAAAAATGGAGGAACTACTTATCTTAGAATCAATAAAAAACTAANTAAGATGTGCGGAATAATAGGATACATTGGACAGNAAAATGTATATCCGATTCTAATCCAGGGTCTTCAGCGACTGGAATACAGGGGCTATGATTCAGCAGGTATTGCAATTTTAAACGGCTCACTAAAAGTTTTTAAATGCAAGGGAAGAGTTTCGGATCTGGAGCAACATGTAAAAGATGAGGATATTTCCGGAACAATAGGAATTGGCCATACACGTTGGGCAACTCATGGTGAACCAAACGACCGGAACGCTCACCCGCATACGTCAATGAATGGTAAATTTGTCCTTGTCCATAACGGAATCATTGAAAACCATACCGAACTTAAAACTGATCTAATGAAAAGTGGATTCCGGTTTCAATCAGAAACGGATACCGAAGTTCTGGTAAATCTGATAGAATATTTTTACAGTAAGGGAGAAGTTATAGACGGTGAAATGGCTGTTCGGCTTGCTCTTTCAAAAGTAGTAGGTGCCTATGGAATTGCAGTAATCTGCACAAAGGAAAAGGATCAGCTAATCGTTGCCCGAAAAGGGAGTCCTCTGGTGATTGGGGTTGGAGAGGGCTCCTACTTTATAGCATCGGATGCTTCTCCGATCATTCCATATACCAGGAATATGATCTACCTGAATGACAACGATGTGGCCATTATCAACAGGCAGGGTCTAATCCTGAAAACTCTTGAAAATATTCCCGCACTGTTCAATATCACTAAAGTCAGCATGACCATCGGTGAAATTGAAAAGGGGGATTTTGATCATTTCATGTTGAAAGAAATCTTTGAACAACCCAAGATTATTGAGGAGACCTTCCGTGGGCGCATTACATCAGATCATTCGACAATTATACTTGGAGGTTTAATGGATGTTTTCCCAAAATTACTCAGTGCACAACGCATTATTATTATTGGTTGTGGCACTTCATGGCATGCTGCTCTTGTCGGTGAATACCTTATCGAAACCTATGCCAGGATTCCGGTTGAAGTTGAATACGCTTCTGAATTCAGGTACCGGATTCCGATTTTGACTAACACGGACGTGGTCATTGCTATCAGTCAAAGTGGAGAAACTGCTGACACTCTTGCTGCACTAAGAATGGCCAAAGCCAATGGTGCAACCGTTTTGGGTATCTGTAATGTAGTGGGATCAACCATAGCACGCGAAACAGAGGGTGGTGTTTTTACCCATGCGGGAATTGAAATTGGAGTTGCTTCAACGAAAGCTTTTACGGCACAAGTTACCGTTTTAACACTACTGGCACTAAAACTGGCAAAGGAAAATGAAAAGATGACTCAGGAAACCTATCAGTGCCTAATTCAGGAATTGATTAATGTACCTGCAAAAGTGCAATCAATTCTGCAAAAACATCTACATATTAAAGAAGTTGCATCGAAGTACAAGAAGGCAACCAATGCCCTATATCTGGGTCGTGGTTTACTTTTCCCGGTAGCATTGGAGGGTGCTCTAAAACTTAAGGAGATCTCCTACTTGCATGCTGAAGGATACGCTGCCGGAGAGATGAAACATGGCCCTATCGCCTTGGTTGACGATAACCTTCCAGTAGTAGTAGTAGCTGCAAGAGACGATTATTATACAAAAATCGTAAGTAATATCCATGAGGTTAAGGCCCGCAAAGGCAATATCATTGCGGTAGTAACTGAAGGGGATAATAATCTCAACAGTCTGGTCAACGATTTATTTGAAATTCCGGAATCACATCCAATCGTAACTCCGATTTTAGCAATCATTCCTCTACAATTGTTTTCCTATTATATCGCAGTAAGCCGCGGATGCAATGTCGACCAGCCCAGGAACCTGGCCAAATCGGTAACCGTGGAGTAGAAGCAGAGAGATGAGTGATAAGTTATGAGTTAAAAGTGATAACTCATAACTTAAAACTTACATTTTTAAGATCAACCGGGGACTAAGTGGTAGTGACTTATAAAGAATCGTAGCATCCGACTTGGGGATAACAATCTCAATCTGAGGCTTAACCGGTTCCCGGTTAAATTTAGTTAATGCCTGTATTGATCTTGAAATCTCATTTTTGTTATATTTCCTGCGGATATCCGAAATAAGCTTCAGGCCATCTGCGTCGGGTTGTTCGTTCTGTGAAATGATAAGTCTTAAGTTACGTTCAAATTCCATAACAACAAGAACATCACCTAGCTTTGCCTCCTTAGGCTCAGTGACCATCTTATTGGCTTCAAGGGTATCTTTAGGCGCAATTTTTTCAACATACGATATCTTGGGGATAGTAGCCTCGACATTTCGAAGTACAAATGGTTCAGCCATCCAACCCAACAAAGCATCCTTATTGTACAACTTAATTGAATTACTGATAGTTGCATGAATAATATGACACTCGTGCAAAGGTATACCCTTGAGTTCCAGGATGGCCAGGTTATTAATCAGATCCAGGACAAGATAAGTGGAATCCTCTGTAGCAAGAATTAACCTGGACCGAAGCAAATTTTCCTTTCGCTTCAACTCAAGAAGTTTATTTTGGGAATCTTTACTATTACTGATTGTTTCAGTGGCAGTTGCAGTATCCTCACCGGGATTAATAATTTCATCCTTACCAACCTTTTTCTTTTCTTCAGAATAATTCCTGACTGTTGCTTTTGGCAGAGGGTTCTTTGTGAAAACAGGACGAATAATGGTCGTAATAGCAACAAATATGAGACAAGCAGTAAATAACAGAGTAATGATCCAAAAGGCTATCTTATTTTTCATTGTCGGATTTTTAATAAATATATACTTTCGAACCTTTACTTAGTGTGTTGTAAACTACTTCGAGGTCTTTATCTCCTAGACGCACACAACCATGAGTCACGGGAAGTCCGAGGAATCGCTGATAAAGGGTGCCATGAATCATATATCCGTTTCCGATTTCCATAGCATAATCTCCTAATGTACTGTAATCTATCCGCTCCGCCGATCTGGCTGATGGAATTGGTAATCCATCCTCTATAAATGCCCAGTCAGGTTTTACCCATGGACGGTTCTGCTGCTTATTTCGGACGGTAAAGATTCCTTTAGGTGTCTTAAAGATAATTCGTTTATTTCCGGCAATTAATAATTCATTTTTACCTGTTGAACAAACTCCTGTCCGGACAGTATCCCCATCAACATTTCGCAGAGAAAAGCGGTTCTCTGTCGTGTTTACGACAATATAAGGCTTTACCGGCTTAAGTTTCTCAAGCTTGGTTTCAATTGAACTTATAGTACGGCCGGACCGAAGTACCATATTTTCGATGGCTTCGGGGGATTTCCCTTCAAAAAGAGATTTGCCGGCAAACAAGAATTTCACTTTAAAGGCACTATCCTGAAATACAGGCGTATAAAGAATCATCATTACCGACAAACAGAATAGAAATACCGGAATGATCCAAATTAGGATACTGAGAAATGGCCGGCTTTTTTTTTCTTCGATTTCCATTATATTGATATTTAGTTTAATAACTCCGAAAGTGATTTCATCGATCCTACGATAGTAACAGGGGTTCCAACTGCAGCGCGGCTAAAAAGTTCATCTATCTCTGAATTTGAAAGTGCAATACAACCGCTCGTCCAATCAGCCCCTTTGCCCCCTTCACCATGAATTTCGATCAAACCACCGATTCTGCTGTTTCTTGATATAATACCCTGCTTCTTTTTGCTGTTAAACATCGCATAATCCTCATCATTGGGATAATTAATTAGCATGGCTTTGTAGTATTTTGAATCTCCGTTACCTTTTTTCTTGATAATTCGGTACATCCCTTCCGGGGTAGCCTTATCACCGGCAAAATACTTATTCCCAATCCAGTTTCTGCCAAACTCAACATCGTACTCTTTACTTAGTTTCCCCTTAAAATACAGGTATCCTTTATGTTGTATTTTATCGACAATGAAAGCATAACTATTGCTTTGCGCTGATTGTCGGATTGTGGATGCAAACCAGCTCTGCCATTTTGAAAAGCTGCTGAAATATTCCTTTAAGAGTGCATTTACCTCTTTATCTGCAACGCTGATCCTGATCTTACCTTCATTGAGTTTTTTGGTGGCAAGCATGATATCGCCACTACTGAAAGCATTTAGACCCTGTTCCAATGACAACTTCCCAAATTCATAATTTTTTCTCAGACTTACCTTCAAAGGAAGGTGAATAAATACATCGTGGTAGTTGTCTAATTTTTTCTTGAGCAATTCAGCTTCCTGCAAATATTTCATCTTTAATGAATTCTTATTTGCACCAGAAGAGGCATTGGCTTCCTCTGCTTTTAAAGTAGCAGTTAAAATGAGCCCCCTTGCCTTTGAATAATTTCTTTTGAAGAAAATTCGTTCATTTTGAATCTTCCATTCTATTAGGGCCGCCTGATATTTTCGTTCAGCAGCACCATAATATTCAGGCGAATACACATCGGCATTAGCTCTTTTTGCCTTCGCCAGTATTGATTGACATGATTTAAATTCGGTTAAAGGTGGCTTTTCCATGGTTAGGATGAGCACCATGTAAACGATCACAAATGTTGAAAGTAGAATTCCAAAACTAACAAATAATCTCTTTTTCCAGCCCAGTTTCACTCTGATAAATTTAGATTAATATTCTTAAAATCAGATTCCTCATTTGGGAAGAACCCTCATGATATTCATCTGCTATTTTTAATCATTGGTTCATGGGGACTTTATTCATAGAAGGTAAAATCTCCCAATAATATTCCGCATAAGCGGTCCGCAAAGGAACTGAAAAATATGATTGATTAGGGAACAATCACGGGGATATTTCCCAAATAAATTTCAAAAAGAACCCCCGGAAATTCTTCCGAGGGTTAAAGTTTTTAAGCTTTCAAAGATTTACTTTTTAGCTTTTTTGCCACCTTTACTTTTTGCTTTGTCAATAACTTCTGTCAATTCAGTGCTGATAGCTTTTGCTTTTTCAACAGCTGGTTTGATTTTGCCAGAAAGAGTTAAGATGTCTTCGTTGTTTGTAACACCAGCAGTAACTTCAGTGCCAACAGTTTCAACAGCAGCAATTTCCTGTCCGATAGCTTCAACAGCAGCTTTGCCTTCTTTTCCCTTAGGAGCTTTTGCTAACAATTCCTTGTTTGCAGCGGTAATGGTACCAAGTTCAGTAAGAGCAGCAGTAACTTCAGCTTTTAAAGCGGCTTTCTTTGCAGTTGTTTCTTCAACAGCTTTAGCTGCAAGAGTGTTTACAGAAGCAAGAGTTGTCTTAGCAGCATCATAGTTGCGGAATAACGCAAATTTTGAATTCTGCTCTTCAACAGCTGTAACAGCAGTTTTTAATGCTTCAGAAGCAGCATTGAAAGATTCAGGTACATAACGATCAGCACCTGCAGTTTTAGCAGCTTCGATAGCAACG
>TBL_comb47_HYPODRAFT_10001464_pt1 | contig 30727 bp, 33 predicted proteins | sample TroBogypolimnion_40_FD_10682 | JGI IMG/M metagenome (IMG submission 10682) | reverse complement strand
CCTGACTTAAAAGTAGCAGCTACTGCAGCCTTTACCGGAGCTGTAGCTGGACGCATAGCATCATGAAGACCCTTGATCATTTTATATATATATATATAGATTATTTAAGTTGTCACCACTATTAATTCTCCAGTTGTAGGATTGTAATATGTAGCACTAAATCCAGCAGGGGCAACACCACCTGTTACTGTTCGAATCGGCTTTATTACGCATGTACCTGTTGTTGTATTTTCTAAACTACTACCTGAGCCATTAATAACAATACAATTACTTGCCTGATTTGACTGACCGGCACTATAACCAATAGCTACTGAAAATGCTCCCTGTGTAGTATAACCGGCATTAGTACCAACAGCTACTGCACCTAACGCCTGACTCGTCATACCAGCACTACACCCAAGAGCTACTGATTGGTTTGCTTGTGTAGTCTGACCGGCACCAGCACCAATAGCTACTGAAGCCTGTCCCTGTGAAGTACTACCGGCACTATTACCAACAGCTACTGAATTTACTCCCTGTGTAGTATAACCGGCAGCATAACCAACAGCTACTGCACCTGACGCCTGTGTCGTCATACCAGCACTAAACCCAAGAGCTACTGATTGGTCTGATTGTGTAGTCTGACCGGCACTAGTACCAACAGCTACTGAACTTGCCCCCTGATTTGACTGACCGGCATTAGTACCAACAGCTACTGAAGCTGATCCCTGTGTAGTCCGACCGGCACTAGCACCAACAGCTACTGAATTTGATCCCTGTGTATCATTACCGGCATAATAACTAACAGCTACTGAATTTGATCCCTGTGTAGTAGCACCGGCACCAAAACCAACAGCTACTGAATTTGATCCCTGTCCACTATAAGCGGCACTATTACCAATAGCTATTGAATTTGCTCCCTGTGTATTAGAACCGGCATTAGTACCAACAGCTACTGAATATGCTCCCTGTGTGGCATTACCGGCACTAGCACCAACAGCTACTGAATATGCTCCCTGTGTGGCATTACCGGCATTAGTACCAACAGCTACTGCACTTAATCCCTGTGTAGTAGCACCGGCATTAGGACCAACAGCTACTGTATTTGATCCCTGTGAAGTAACACCGGCACTATAACCAATAGCTACTGAATTTTCTCCCTGTGAACTAGCACCGGCATTAGTACCAACAGCTACTGCTTGTGATCCCTGTGAACTAATACCGGCACTATTACCAACAGCTACTGAATATGCTCCCTGTGCGTTAGAACCAGCACTAGCACCAACAGCTACTGAATATGCTCCCTGTGTAGTCTGACCGACATTAGTACCAACAGCTACTGCATTTGTTCCCTGATTTGACTGACCAGCACTAGGACCAACAGCTACTGAATCCGAGCCTTGTGTAGTCCGACCGGCACTAGCACCAACAGCTACTGAATTTGATCCCTGTGTAGTATTACCGGCATTATTACCAATAGCTATTGCTTGTACTCCCTGTCCACTATAAGCGGCACTAGCACCAACAGCTACTGAATTTGATCCCTGTGTAGTATTACCGGCATTATTACCAATAGCTAGTGAATATGCTCCCTGTGTAGTATTACCGGCAGCATAACCAACAGCTACTGAATCATGTCCCTGTGTAGCATTACCGGCATTAGTACCAACAGCTACTGCATTTGTTCCCTGTCCACTAGCACCGGCAGTAACACCAATAGCTATTGAATTTGATCCCTGTGTAGTCTGACCGGCAGTATTACCAATAGCTACTGAATCCTGTCCCTGTGCGTTAGAACCGGCACTAGCACCAACAGCTACTGCATTTGCTCCCTGTGTAGTATTACCGGCAATAAAACCAATAGCCACTGAATTTGATCCTTGTGTAACTTGACCGGCACCACAACCAACAGCTACTGAATCTGTGCCTTGTGTAGTCCGACCGGCATTACTACCAATAGCTACTGAATTTACTCCCTGTGTATCATTACCGGCACCAGCACCAACAGCTACCGAACCTACTCCCTGTGTAGTCCGACCGGCACTATCACCAACAGCTACTGCAGTTAATCCCTGTGCGTTAGAACCAGCACTAGCACCAACAGCTACTGCATTTGTTCCCTGTGTAGTAGCACCGGCAGTAACACCAACAGCTACCGAATTACCTCCCTGTGCGTTAGAACCAGCACTAGAACCAACAGCTACTGAATTTATTCCCTGTCCACTATAAGCGGCACTAGCACCAACAGCTACTGTAGTTGCACCTCCTGAACCAGTTGTTCCACCAATAGCTACACCATTTTTTAGGATAGAACCGGATACGTTAAGTCCACCTGTAACAACTTGGTTACCTACGACTGTCGTAAGTTTAGCAGCAGCTAACCAAATTTGATACGTAGAATCATAATATGCAGACGTTGTAGCTTTGGTAGGATAACTTGCATCAGCTGATAGTTTCACTTTTATTGCATATACACCGGTAGCACCTAAAGTTCCTGTAGTAACAGTTAGTCCTGTAACAGCTGCAGCTGCAGCAACAAGTGTAAGATTAGTACCACCTGTGGCAGTGAACGTACCACCTGTACCACCTGAGACTGTTAGGCCCGTTAGTTGAACAGCCGTAGGGCTAAATATTCCAACACGATACGTTGATCCACTAGTTAATCCCTTTAAATCAAACGTTAGTGACGTAGACGTACCTGACTTAAAAGTAGCAGCTACTGCAGCCTTTACCGGAGCTGTAGCTGGACGCATAGCATCATGAAGACCCTTGATCATTTTATATATATATATATAGATTATTTATAGAGTCACTGCCATTAGTTCTCCCGTTGTAGGGTTCCAATAAACTTGAATTGATCCAGCTGGTAAATCAGACAACGCTACAGAACGAATGGGCTTTATTACACATGTATTTGTTACCACATTCTGTAATTGTGACCCAGTAGCATCTATAATTATGGAGTTTGAAGCTTGATTATAACGACCAGCCTGTGTTCCAATTGCAATAGCATTGCCTCCCTGATTTGATTGTCCCGCTTGTAGCCCTATTGCAATAGCACTCGTTCCTTGGTTACTTTCCCCCGAACCATATCCCAATGCAGTAGCAAATGTACCTTGATTAAGAGTTCCTGCATTTTGACCAGCAGCAAGGGTTCCACCACTCAATGTTATAGTTGGAAAACTACCAGTTGTCTTAAATGTTGTTGCCGAATAGTAAGCCGATAGTGGTACATTATTTGAATAGACATTTCCAGTAACATAAATATTATCTACATTGATCAGGTCAGTTTTTACAGTATAACCACTAGAACCGTCAGTTACAATTTTAGGTGAAATTGTATGTTGTAGAACATTTTGCACACTGCTGTTGGAAAATGGATCATTTCCAGGAACAGGCATTTAATATTACTATCATGGAATCATTTAATTCCTTTTCTCGTTCTAACAACATGGAGCCTCTTTTCGACCCCTCTTCCGTAACTCTTGGAGGTCGTTATACTTTGTTCCCTATTTCTGATTCAGAACAAGATTTGTATAAAATGTATAAAAAAGCAGTAGCTTCTTTCTGGACAGTTGAGGAAATTGATTTCAATAAAGACCGTGAAGATTGGGAGAAGCTAACTGATAATGAAAAATACTTTATTAAACATGTTTTGGCATTCTTTGCTGGTTCTGATGGAGTTGTACAGGAGAATTTGGCTACTCGATTTCAAAAAGATGTTCAATCTCCAGTAGCACGTCTTTTCTATGGTCTCCAAAACGCAATGGAAGGTATTCATTCTGAAACGTATTCACTACTGATTGATCAGTATGTGAAAGATAAAGATGAACAGCTAAAATACTTTCGTGCAATTGATTCTATTCCTGCTATTCGTAAAAAAGCTCAGTGGGCTATGAATTGGATTGATTCACCTACAGATTACGCAACACGTCTTGTAGGTTTTGCGTGTGTAGAAGGTATATTCTTTAGCGGTTCATTTTGTGCTATTTATTGGCTAAAGAAGCGCGGTCTTCTACCTGGTCTAACGTTCTCAAACGAACTCATTTCTCGTGACGAAGGACTACATACTGAATTTGCAGTAGCAATGTACCACAAACTCCAAAATAAGCTATCTGTTGAACAGGTAACCGCAATCATAATTGATGCAGTAGCATGTGAAACTGAATTTATTGTAGAAGCTCTTCCCTGCTCTCTTATTGGAATGAACTCACGTGACATGTCACAGTACATTCAGTTTGTAGCTGATCGTCTTGTAGTTCAGCTTGGATTCCCTAAAATTTATAGGGCATCCAATCCGTTTGATTTCATGGATCTGATTTCACTCGAAGGTAAAACTAACTTCTTTGAGAAGAAGGTTTCTGAATATTCTAAGCCTGGTGTTGGAATGAATGCTCGTGATATGGAAATTCGTTGTGATGAGGAGTTCTAGCGTAAATAATTAGGACACGATGCATCCGGCGTGGGCATTTCCTTTACGTTTAAACAAAGAAGGTTTCTTCACTACAATTCATAAATGGACTTTCTTAACGCGGCCGTTGTTGTTCTTGCGTCTATGGTTTTTGTACTATCAGGTATGATGGGTTATCTCTTCTGGCAGCAGAATCGTCTACTGCAGCATGTACAGGGACTTGCAGTTGCCGTCTCAACTGCTCTCACACCGCCTGCTCCTGCAGAACCCGTAGTTCCCGAACTTACTACGCAGGAAGAAGTTGTAAAGCAGGATGATGACCGTGTTTCAGTTGACGAAGATGAAGTTGAAATTGTAGAAGGCCCTCCTGTTACGGCAACAACTGTCGATAAGACGGATGTAGATGATCTACAAGATAAGACTGTTACACAGCTAAAGGAACTTCTAGATAAGAAAGGTATTCCGTATGGAAAGCGCGATGCCAAAACGGTCCTTCTTCAGCTACTAAAAGCTACTGCTTAAGAATAATGAAGATCCAAAATAAACATTTGGATACATTGGCGAACGGTCACAAGTCAATACTTTGCTTTGATTGTGAGTTCTGGAGAGTGTATGGTAGCAAAGGGTATATAGCGATTCCGTCTACTGATGAGTTTTTTACACCTCGCGAAGTTGGCGGATTTTTGTTAACAAAGAATACAGACGGAAGCTGGGAGTATCATAAGCATTTTTTTGTTACGCTTTCTCCCCCTGATTTAGATATTTCATTTATTTCATCTCAATTTGCAACTGTATCTGATAAAACAGCGCACGAATTAGATATTGTCCAATCGTCTTTAGTCATGCCATGGGCATCAGCTTATAAGAAAGTTCTTCCAGAAGAGCAACATCAAATCCTTGAGGAAGGTATTAATATCTACTTAAATGATTCTAATATCAAGAAGCATCACAAAACAAAAGCATGGTACAAAAAGTTTCTAGATATGTATTCAGAATCATTAGTTGTAGTTAAAGGAGTTTATGACATGGAAGCTCTTGAGAATGCTTGTAAATATAATGGTATAAAATATAAGAAACCTGCTGCTGTATATGACATTGCTGAATGGAATTTAAAAAGTCGTGCTAAATGTGGAACTGCTAAACTTGAAGGAACGTACAATTGTATCGTAAATGAAGTTCCAGATGAAACAGGTAAAAAACGTCAGCTTCGGGATATTTTACCATTAGGCGATGCACACGATCCTTCTTCGGATGCTGCTATGACTCTTTTGGTTGCTCTTTATATTGTCTCAACAAGCCGAATGTGATATTCAGTTGTAATTGAAATACCCTTCTTTCGAAAAGCAAACGTTTCCCAGCTACTATAAAGGACTGATGGCTTGAAGTTTCTCATGAAAATTGTTCTAGTTTTCATATCAACTTGAACATCAATCTCTCCTTCAAACTCTTCGTATAATTCACACGATAGTGCAATCTCAAATTCCTTTTCTTGATCTTTTGTCATTTCTGCTGCCAACTTTCGACACTTAGTTGTTCCATCGTAAAAGAAACTCTTACCCTCAAGAACCTCAAACTTATAGGTTCTTGTGATGCAGTCCATCTTTTATTTGCAACAAAAATACCATGTAAAAAAATTATTCGTTTTTACTAATTACCCCAAGACAGTGCATCCACTTTGTTTCCGGCGTTGTCATAAACAGTTCTCTTGGTCATACTGATAATTACAGACCAGTCATTGTTGAGCTTCTTGATACTTGGGAAAACCCAGAAATCAAGAAAGCGATCAAAATCATTGTTGGCCTCGCTATCGAAAAGTAGAGTGCCGTATTGCTTATTGATTGGCAATGAAACTGAAAATGTAATTTCAGTAAACAATCCCTTCCTGAGCTGATTCTCGACAGCTTCCTCTAGGAAGTGTAGTAGATCAGAACTGAGAGTTCGCGTATCAACATACCGAGGGCCATCGGCGCTGGTAAAGTAGAAGACGAGATCAGCAGTACAATTGTTCATTTTTTCTACAATAATCAAGTAAAAACAATTAGAATCCGTTTTTACTAATTACGTGACCTCTTCTAGATCTCCCGGAATTGGTGGATTATTGACATCAAAGTCCTCGTCATAATACCATGAAATTCCAACACCCCAGTTGAACACGGTTTCATTGTTTGGCATGAAGTGGTAAGCCGTTCCCTTCCTGCCTCGTCCAGTACCCTCTGGTTCTCTGCCCAGTGCACGGATAAACCGTCCGAGGTACTTTCCGCTCTTCTTCTCACGATAGGACTTATTGGTATCCATTTTTTTGCCTCTCACAATTATGCTTACATATAATCCGTTTTACTAAGTAATGAAATTGGTTTCATTTGACGTGGGTTTAAGAAATCTAGCTTTCTGTGTACTTGAGGGAAAAGATAGAAAAGATGTAAAAATTGTTCACTGGGATTTGATCGATGTTATGGCCGAATCGGCGGGACATGATGCTGCCAAATGTTTCAAATGTAAGAAACCAGCTAATTGGATGAAACATGATGGAACATCTTATTGTTGTAAAACTCACAAGCCCAAGGGTTCTACCAAACCTCCCACTAAATCATCGTTGAATAAGAAAACGTTAGAAGAACTCAAAGTAGAAGGAACACAACACTCGATTTCTGGAACAAATAAGAAAGTACTTGTCGATGGTTTGTATAACTTCTACTGTGCCAATGTTTGGAAACGTTGTGTCAAATCAGCAAAACAGGTATCTGTAGTTGATCTTGCAGACCCAATAGCAAAATGTTTAGAAGCTCGTCGTGATCTATGGAAAGACTCTGATCTTATTTGCTTTGAACAGCAACCTGACAAGCGCATGCTTTGTGTTCAGGCTATGCTTCACATGTGGTTTGTTTGTCAAGGATTTAAGTGTAAAGGTGTTTCTGCAGTTCACAAGCTAACCAATATGGTAACTGTTCAAGATTCAACAAAGACCTATAAAGGACGTAAGAGTACTGGAATTTTACATGCAAAAGAACTTGTTCCAACACAGGAACTAAAAGAACATATGATGAAACATCCTAAACGCGATGATCTTGCGGATTCTTTTTTACAAGGATTGTGGGTACTAGAAAATAACAAATGAAAAAACTGTTTATATGGGCCGAAAATGGATGGGCTATTGGAAAGATTCACCATGCTTTAGAACGTTATCTTTCTGATGAGTTTGAGTTTATATATTGTGATTGGGGATCTTGGGAGGACAAACATAGACTTCAAAATGAATTTAATACATGCGATTTATTTATGTCGTGTTATCTTGGCCAACATTATGTGCTAGAACACTTTCCAGGAATAAATATGAAAAAATGTGTATTTGTATCTCATGGATTTGAAGAAATGCAATGCATGGATCCATCACCACTTGCAACATATGGAATAGTAAGTCGTTCAATTGAGCATCTATTCCCTACCAATTTGAAACCATTTTTTGTACCTAACTGTGTAGAACTAGATGATTATACACACAAAGAACATTCTGGATCAACGAATGCAATAGGTTGGTGTGGAGCGCCTCGTGTATGGTTCAAACAATTTGATTGGGCTCGTCAAATAGCTAAACAGTTTGGTACTGAATTGCAAGTTAGTTCTAAAGTTCCATTTGAAGATGTAGCTGAATGGAAACCTCTATCGTCTGAAGAGTTAAAAGAATGGTATTCGAAAATAGATATTCTGTTAATTACTTCAATTCCAAACGGACAGTCTGAAACAGGACCACTTCCTGCATTTGAGGCAATTGCATCTGGTGTTGTAGTTATTGGAACCGCTGTTGGAAATTTTATGGAAGTTCCTGGTCCCAAGTTTGCTACAGTTGAAGAAGCTGTTTCTATTTTGAATGAACTTAAGAATGATCCTGAACGAGTCAAACAAATAGCAAAAGAACAGTACAACTGTATTGTACAAAAATGGAACTATAAAGTTGTTTCAGAAAAGTGGAGAGAAATGTTTCACTCTGCTTTAAAGAACTCTGAAAGTAGTTAATATAATGAAGCCACTTCTGCTTATTTTTGATCAGGGTGTCGGGGCTGTTCGAAATGTTCATACCGATCTAGAACCCTATATAAAAGATGCATACAATGTCATATTTCATGATTGGCATTTTACAGACTCTGAATTTTATGAAAAAGAAAAAAAGGCAGACATAGTTATGACAGGGTTAGATGCATATTACTATCTAAAAAATGTGTTTCCATTTGAACATTTTAAAAAGTATGTTTTTGTTTCACATGGATATCCCGAGTTTACAGATCCTTTGCCAGATGGTCTAAATTATGGTATGACAAGTTATTTTATAAGCCATTTGTTTCCCAAACTAACGCCCGTTTATCTTGTAAAAAATGGTGTTAATCATAACTTATTTGACTATGTTGAACGAACTGGTGAAATAACTACTTTAGGTTGGTGTGGTAGAAGTACATTTCCATCCAAACGTTTTTCAATGGCAACACAGATTGCTATTTTTACCGATACCAAGATATCTAAATTTGATGCAGAACAATGGAAACCACGTGAGGATGTGAAAGAATGGTATAAAACTATAGATCTTCTACTTGTTACAGCTGGTCCTGAAAATTGGTCTGAAACCGGACCACTTCCTGCATTTGAAGCTATTGTTTCTGGAGTTCCTGTTATTGGAACAAAAGTAGGTAATTTTTCTTTTCTACCTGGTCCTAAGTTTTCTACAGTTGAAGAAGGTATTGAAATTTTACTTGATTTGAAAGCAAATCCTGAAAAAGTTAAGCAGATAGCAAGAGAACAGTATATGTGTGTATTAGATTCATGGACATATGAAAAAAATGCTCCACAGTGGTTACTTTTATTTGATACAACACTCGGGAAGGCGCGTTCTAGTTTTCATAACCGTCTCGTTTAGATGAAATAAATGGATATATTAGGAGCAGACTTCCTAACAAACGGTGCTATGTCTAGTGTTAACATTGAACTTCCGAAAGAGACTGGAACTTTTGAACTTCCAACGATTAATTTTGACGAAGCTCCTAAACTTGTTCCTTCCATGGAAAATGTTGGTTCTGTTCGAACCAGTGAAGGACTCGAAAATATGAATGCTGAATCATATTTTCCGTCACAGTCCTCTCGCAAGATGTCGGACGAGCACGTACTTCGTGAGAAGTATGATATGCTTCGTAAGTTTAAGCGCTTCCAGGCTGCCGGTCTTCCGATGCGTAAGAATTTTACGCTCGAGTCGCCTCTTGAAGAGATGCGAATGGAGCTTGAGTTCATCAAGAAGGAGAAGGATATGGATGCAACAATTAAACAATTTTGTGACTGGTTTATTACCGGAATGTCTGCTATGGAATGGAGTTCTAAGAATGTGCCTCTAGTTAAGGCATTTGGTCTTCGCCTTGATGGTCTTTCTGAATCAGCTCAGATGAATGTAGTTGATATGGAGGAAGATTTTGAGGAACTATACGACATGTATGGTGAGTCAATTAAGATGCATCCGCTTGTTCGTATTCCCATTCGTACTTGTATGATGGTCTACATGGTTCACCTAACAAATCAGATGGCAATGAAGGCTCCTATTCCAAATATCGATGAAGTTCTTCGTACTAATCCTGATATCGCTCGTCAGCTAGCTACTGCTGCCATGCAACAGCAAACACAGTCTATGAAGGGTGGTGGAATGGCTCAGCCACCTGCATCTAACCCCCTTGCCGGTCTTGCTAGCTTTATGAGCGGAATGGTGCCGCCTCCTCCCCAGCAGACAAATGTACGCCCTCAGGTTCCTGCATCCATCAAGTCTCCGGTAAAACTACCCCAACAACAGCGTCCTAATCCCGCTCCTCAAGTAGGTCGTACTGCAGCTCCTCCCTCGGTTCCTGCACGCGAAATGAAGGGTCCCGAAGTTAATATTGATGATCTACTCAAGAAAGTCAATGCAGGTGTAGAGACGAAGAAGGTTTTAACGAGTGCAATAAAGAAACCGGGTGGTTCAACGGGTAAGAATTCGGTTTCTATTCGTCTTTAACTAGTAGGTCCTTTGTAAGGTAGATCGCTCACATCGTCATCTAAACGACTTTGAAAATAATCTAAAAACATAGGATTCCACTTTGCTTTATCAATCCATTCATATACTCCGTCTTTGTTAATTGTTATCAGCTTACGTATATCAGATTCGCTATCAATTATTTTATGACGTTCTACATATTGACGATTTGTTTTTGAACCATGATACAAATGTTGAATTTTACCATTCAAATAATATGTTATACGTGGAACATGCTTACTGGTGAACTCACTATAAGCCGGTTTTAAACTTGTGGGAAGCGACTTGAATACTTTAGGAAACGTTTTTCCCATCCATGCAGCAGATGACAGTGTATCACCGCTTCCACTTATTGCCCAATCAAAGAATCCAGTTTTACGGTACCATTCACGACGAAATGCCCAACCAAATCCAGGATGATAATTATAGTTCCAAACAGATTCTTTCATGTGTAAAACAGTTTTTCGTTCTAACGTGACATTTGTATATGTCAAATCTAACCATTCACATTTTTCAAATGGTTGAACAACGTCATGTGTATCTAATAATTTTGAAATATCAGAATACCATGTAGTATTATTAAAAATAACATCTCCATCAATAAAAAGTAACTTTTTGTATTTAGAAGGAATTTTGGTCTCGAGTATCCGACACATGCGTTCTTTATGGAACATAAATGAATCACATCGAACATGAAATGCATCGTGTATTTCAGGTTCTCTGTCCTTAAACACAAGCTCTAATGTGAATACTGGCAATTTTTGTAACTTAAACTGGTTAACAGTATATAAATAGTTCATAAGTATACGCTTTGATTGTACTGGATTAAAAATGACTAAACATATAGCCATATCTTTAGAGTGAAATCCCCCCATTATTTAAAACATAGGTTTTACATTTGTGTCATAAGCGGGTGCTTCGACTTTTCCATGTAGCCCAGCAGCGGCACGCATCTTATCGTCAGGACTTGTCATTCCCTCTCTTGCAAATGTTGATTTACCACGCAAAAATCCAGAAGCAAGAATTACAAAACATGCTGTTAGTAGAAGAGATGTAATTAAGTCACGAGTTCCTACAAAACACACTGCAAAGATGGTTAAACGACGAAGTATAATGTTTTGACTATATTCTTCATCATTGTCACTAAATTCATGGACGATATAACGACTACCTACATTGAGTAGTAACATCATGGCACCAACTACAAATGGTGATGAAGCAAATTCTGCTATTTTCTCATGAATCATCTCCTTACTCAAAAGGTACTAAAGTTTTCAACTTTGGCAGGAGCAGCTGGCTTGGCATGCATAGATACAGGAGGTTTTACATTGCTAGCCTTACCGTGTGACTGGGGGAGACGAACATCTCCCTTCTTCTTACCAGTCATTGCAGCTAACATACCCGAAACAGCTGCAGGGGGGATACCATTTGCTTTAGGTTGAGACGGAGCCTTAGGCTTCTGTTCCTTAGAATCAAAATACTCTAACGTACTTGTTGAGGTCATGACATATGCAATACTTAGAAAGACTCCAAGTATAGTGCTATGAGACATGAACAAATAGAGTATACCCAAAAGTATAACACCATGTCCAACTGGACTTGATAGCAGAGATGACACTAAAGAAGGCGGAGGGTGTGTAAAGAATGCAGTGTAAACAATTAGAACACCGACGCCAACAAGTTCCATTTCTGAGAGCTTCATTTGTTTGACAGACTTGTTAATATTTTTCTATGAGTCTTTCAACAAGTGAGAGATGGCAAGTCTCGAAGAAGTATGGGGATCTTCATTTCCAAAGAAACATTTTGATATGACATCAAAACATGACGCTTCTCATCAGAAGCGTGATCCTGAGAAGGAAGGTCGTGTTCATCCTACACCTATTCATCGTTCCACTGCTGCACTACAGAAGCATCGCAAGACAATCGATGACCTGACGAAGTCACTTCCAATTGGTGGATCAGATGAAGATATGGAATCAAATTACGGTCCTGCACGTGTTCCGTCTACAAAGGAACATATGACCAATTTTTCATCAACAAAGGGTAAAATAACAAATCCTTATTACCCTCGCGATGATGGTACCGACTTTGCTTATGCTCCTCCTGCATTCCAGTCAGCCGCTCACGATATCAAACTCGATCGCATTCTACGTATGATAGAACAGAATCGAACTGGTTATGAAGCTGCTTCGTCGCAAGATATGATGCTATACATTTTTACAGGTGTGTTCTTTTTATACACACTTGATACTTTTGTAAATTTAGGTCGTCGTATGAAGTAAATTATTTCTCATCGCCACGATTGTTGATACGAGACTCAAAAGATGAGAAAGAATCAAAAACATTATCCATGTACTCAATCTCAAGAGTTAGAGAGAATGTTTCATACACACTGTTTTCACTATCGTACCAATACATAAATCCTTGATTACCTTGTTGCAGGTGAAGACGAGTGCGAATGTGTAGACGGTCTAGGTTCTCGATGGGAGGAGAATAGCGAGATATGTTATCCTGAGCAGAATGGTCGTTGTACTCGATGAACTCTGTCGATGAACTAACCGGGATTTTAGCAAATGTACCGTCAATAAATGAAGAACGATCGGCACCAACACGTGTCTCGTCCATCTTATTCAGTCCTTCAATATCAATCAAGAAATACTGAACAGGAGCTGCAGCTGTGTCAGGCGATGTACCTTGATGGGCACCATAGGCAATTGATTCACTACTACATACTTCTGTACCATATGTGTGAGTAAAAGCATTATTGATAGTGGGAAATTCAGCCGCTGTTAGACGAATAGATACAATGTTCTTATACACGCGAGGAAGGTAGACTACAAAATCACCACCAGCAGGATATTTTACAACATCTCGGTCAGCTGAATCAATAAGTAGAGTCTTCTTAACTGTTCGGAGTTCCTTCAGTGGTTTAGAAGCCGACACAGTCACACCATTGTGGTCGAAAGCGCGATTCATCTTTGTCTAATACAAATTAAAAATACTTAAACCGTTCACATCTTCATACCTTTGAACATATTTGTTAGTTCTTCAGATTCTACACTTCGGAACAGAATGTCCATCATCTTCTCTATAACTTTGCAGAAGGTGTAGTATGTATTCATATTGATGTTAGTTGTTTTTTCATACACTTCAATCAGATATCTCACAAGAATCTTTGACTGCTCGTATAACTTAGTATACTCTACTGTGTTAACTATATCATGTGTTCCAGCTAGGTCTTCAACATGTTCATTGTAGCTAATAAGTAGATTAATATGCTCTTCAATTGGAATTTCTAGAGAAAGTTTTTTCTTCTCTACAAATTCCACTGCATCGTTAATGATATCACTGTGAAACTCACGTTCTTCTGCAGAATAGTCCATTTTTTATTATTTACAATCTGAGTTTTCTTGTATTCGTTTTTACTGATAATTTTTCCATTTGTTTAACTAATCCATTATCTATTTCATCTAACTTCTTTAGCATGAGAGAAAGAGATTTACAAAATATAGCATATTCGTTCATATCAAAAGCTACGTTTCTCATTTTAGTTGATAGTTCGATAGCTGTTTGCATAAGTTTATTATATTCTTCGTCTTTCACATAAAACAACTTTGATGGTTTAACTACAAAGTTGGCATAGAAGCATAAGACTAAATCATAACATACTGTCATATAGTCTTCCGATGGAATTGTGTTAATAACTCTAGTATGTTCTTGACGCTGTTCGTCATCGTATTCGTCTATTTCACCGAATCGGTCCATTTTGTTATTCATTAATTATATCGTTTTATGTCCGTTTTTAAACTTTAGTAACAGAACTTACAAACCATACAAATACGGCAGCGGTAAACTGAGCTACCATATACATGAGAGCTTTATTCTGACCAATCTTTCCAGCTGCTAGCTGCATTGCGGTAACAGCTGGATTAAAGTGTCCACCAGATGCCTTACCTCCAAGACCAATAGCAATAGCAAGAGCGGCTACTACAAAAATAGGATTTGATGTAAAAGCAACAGCTCCTAGTAGCAACGATGTACCGAGAAATTCAACAACGGCAGGTGTATCCATTTATATAAGAGAATGAAATATTTAGTTGTAAAAGGCTGGCTTGGATTTGGTGACCGTATGGAAAGTCTTCAGATGGCGGTTAAATTTGCTTTAGATAACAAACTACAAATTTATGTAGACTGGCGCGATTCAATGTGGTCACATGGAACCGAAGATTTTTACACATATTTCAAACTTGTAAATATTCCCGTTCTGAATTCATTAAATGATATACCTAGTGACGCTACAGTTTATCCTCCCTTTTGGAAAGACAAGCTTGATCAACATTTATCCGGTGATATGTTAAAAGCAACTAAAAAAGAAGATATTCACATTGGTATGTTAACAAAAGAATATCCTGCAGATGTCATCGTTTCAACTTTGAATTATAGAACAATATATAACGATCTGTCATTTTTTGCTAATGTGTTTCGTGTAGTTGATCAACGAGTTTTAACCAAATTAAATCAACGAAAACAGAAGTTACAATTGGATAAGTCTTGGGGTATTCATATTCGTGGGACAGATAGAACAACTGGCAAAAGTAAGAATATGGCTGTACAATGTATAGCATCACATGTAACTGTGAGCGGAGGATTAAATGGAGTTAAGATGATAGCTGTTTCCGATGATAAAGAATGTCTTTCTATTTGGAAACGTTTTTATCCTGATACAATTGTTGCAAGTGAACTGTCTCTGACTCAAGATTCACGAAAGGGAAACCATAATTTAACTAAAGACGCTCTAACAGTTACAAAGGATGAAATGACTGTTGATATGTTAGTTGACTTTTTTACACTTGCTTCATGTTCTCGTATCTTTTCAACTTTTAAAACGGGAAGATTTTTTCGTGAAGCTCAACGACTTTCACCGCATGTGAATAAAATACTACAAGGATGACAAGACTAAACGAATGCTTATCTGTTATGAAACAGTTATATGATTTGGGTATTGATAGAAATTATGGGCCACTCAAAGAACTATCTCGCAAAATGTCTGATTATGTAAAAACCGGAGAGCCAGAAACGTTTACTATAGAAATGAAACGATATGGTCGTATTGCTCATGTGGATCTTCCTAAAAATCCGGAATCTCGGGTGACTCTAGCATTGAAGATGATCGGTCGCGTTGACGCCTAGACCAACAATGGTAATGTGCAACATAAGCACTTCCTACAAGAATAAGTGATACCACAATAATTGATGTCATTGCGTCCTGATCCATTAAGTAAAAATGGATAGTTCTATGAAAATACAAGACTATAGTAATGGCTCTTACTTTGGGCGGTTATCAAATTGCAAAAAGTGCTATTGAACATATTCATCATACAAAAGGAATTCTGACTGTGAAACCTCACATTCCTTCTGTATTTGTAAAACCTCAATTTGTCAAACGATATCCGGTCTTTAAAGAATCAGAAGAGTTTCTATATTTGCCTAAACATTACGGAATTGAAACGTTTGGTCCGATTAAAAGTTCAACACGCGAAGTATCTAAAACCGATCCTAAGTTTTGGGAATTTGTAGGAACAATTCGTGATAATCAGAAAGAAGTAGTAAACTCATATTTGCTTCCAGAACCGCATGATGGAGTCATTTCTCTTCAAACAGGTGGAGGTAAAACTGTTTGCGCTTTATACATTGCTTCTCAGCTCAAAGTTCCTACAATTGTTTTAGTTCATAATACATTCTTGCGCGATCAGTGGGTTGAGCGTATCAAAGCATTCCTTCCCAAAGCAAGAATAGGATTTGTTCAGGGAGAACAATCACAAACTGAAGATGTAGAATTTGTAGTTGCTATGCTTCAAACTGTGTCACAGAGAGATTATCATTCAAAAACATTCAAACCGATTGGTCTCGTAATTGTAGACGAATGTCACCATATTGCTACTGAATCGTTCAGTAACGCAATGACGAAGTTAACTTCAAAATATGTTCTTGGTCTTTCTGCTACTCTTGATCGCAAAGATGGATTGATGCATGTTATTCATTGGTTTCTTGGTCCTCTTCTTTACAAATCGAATACAGCTGATAAAATTGACGAAGGAGTAAAAGTTGAAGTATATGAATTCAATTCGGGAGATGATGAATACGATGCTGTTATTTTGAATCCAGCCGGAGTAATGTTTACATCACTCATGGTGAACAAAGTTGTCGAATATAAACCTCGTAATGAATTTCTGATAAAATTGTTACTCGATGTAAGTGAGGAGAAAGAACGTCAACTTCTTGTTCTAACAGATCGCGTGGATCATGCACAAACATTGTTTGATATGCTTCCAACAGAAATACAAGAAACTGCATGTATTCTTGGACGCAAAGTAAAGGCAGAACAAAGAGCAGAATGGTGCGCCACTAAACGTATCCTACTGGCAACCTATCAGATGTGCAAAGAAGGATTTGACGTCGCTACATTAAACACACTTATTATTGCTACATCTCGCCCAGATGTGGATCAAATTGTTGGACGCATTCTGCGAGTGGATAAATCAATCCGCAAAATAGATCCTTTGATTATTGATATTGTTGATCCTGCATTTCGTAGACAGTTTCAACAGAGACTTGATTTGTATAAAAAGAGAAACTACGTTGTTGAAAAGATGGTGTTTGATTAATTTCCAAATCCTTCGCCATCATCCATTACACCAGTATTTGTGTAATCATCATAATCACGAACAGCACGATCACCGTAATCACCACGATCAACTGGTAGTTCAACACCATTTTCTCCTATAGGCACATCACCGTTGTCTACATAATCACGTGTATCATTGTAACCTTCTTCAGGCATATTTGCGTCTAGTTCTTTTGCTTCTTCAAGTTCAGTTTTTACATTTGCATATTGACGAGCAAAGAACTCACGATCAGCATTTGTGATTAGGAAATCGGCAATACCAATATCTAACAACATCTTCGTAATTTCACGAGACGTGTCGTTCATGGAACGAAGCTTCTTCTTGAGAGTTTCACGTTCAGCTGTACGCAAGGCTTCATTTTCTTTTACAGCTTCTTCTGAAGTGAGGAAAATCATCTGTAATACAACATCACGCTTGACAGCTTCCGCTATAACTTTAACAAGTGTAGGAGTCTTACTAATTTTTTCAAGAAGTTCGTATATAAGTCCTATTGCGGCATCTTTTGTTAGTAACGTATCTGACTTTAGATACACTGCTTTTGTTCGATAATCGATCAACTCTTTTATATCATATTTGTTAGTTGAAAGAATATCGAGTAAACGATTAAATAATGTTAGGAACGAATTAGCGTCTTCTTTTGAGTTCAAAAAAGTGACTAACTTCTCCATTTTTGCAAACGACTTAGGAATTCCTCCTGTTTTCATCTTACGGATTTCAACATCTGTAAATTTGAAAGATTCAGAAATAAAAGGTGTGCTAACAATATCAATTGCGCGTCCCGAAGGTTGAATTTTGTCCCATAACTTGAGACTATCTTGTGAAACTGATACAGTCTTGTTTCCTTGAAAGTAAATGTGAGGAGAAGGTGTAGCACAAACAGATGACAATTCTTCGTTTGATTTAACTTCTGTCATTGTGTACTCTGTTTTTGCAACTGGAAGTAGAGGCATTTCAATATGTTGTTTTGTTGTTATTTCAGTTGGAGCTGATTCGTCGTAACGTTTCTTAGCTTCTTCTAGTTGAGTTTTAAATTTATTAATAAATGGAACCATAAGGCGAACAGCTTCATCTTTTACTTTGCGAGGATTATTTACTATCTCCTTAAAGATTTCTGTTGTAGGACCTTTGAATAAATTTGGACTTGACTCATAGGGAGTCTTTAAAACAGTCATTATCGAGAATATAATATCAGAATGTTTGGTATCATCTGTATCACGTGGAAATCCAGTTAGCTTTGAAACAGCGCGACGAGGATATAAGAACGGATTGTGAATTTGAAGCAAAAAGACACAACCGATAATTCCAAGAATACCTTCTACACGATCTTTACCTACCTGAGGAATCTTTGGCGATCTACGGACACTTTCTGCTACTTCACGAACTGTTTGAAGAATAGGTAATAATTGTTTATCTTCAGGTAGAATTTGAAGAAGAGATAACAGTAAATATAAAATATCTTCACTTGTACGTCCAACTATGAACATTTTTTGAATGTTACGAAGTGATCCGGCAAATGAAGAAAATTGTGACTCTCCTTGGAATTCATTTACGACAAGTGTATCATAGTTAATTTGAACTTGACCATCGCTATCAAAATCATCTTGTGCAACAATTACGTCTTTGTTAATCTCTTCTCCGCAAAATTTACATGTTCTGGACCCGTCAATTGCAATTGACCATTCATCATAAAACTTTGCTCTGTCTTCTTCTAATTCACCTTTGAGAATTGCACTTGTGTGTTGGCAGATAACAAATAAGTCTTCCTTATCGGTATATACACGATCTGTTAACTTCAATGTAACCAAAAGTTTTTCTATGTCGTTTGCCTTATCTAATTCAGTACGTTCGGTATCAGCTAAAATAGAAAGAACATGTTTGCGCATTTCGGACTTGTTCTTCTTTTCAAACTTTTCAAACTTTTCGACTTGAACATTTTTAGAAGGAAGCTTCTGAAACTTTTTGAGCAATTTTAGATGATCTTCTATAATTTTATGACTCATATCTTCTTGCCAAACAGTTCTTCCGTGAGAAATGAGTTTCTTTTGTTCTTCATGTATAAGACCAACAGATACACATGTTCCTTTAGGATCTTCGACTAGCTTACCTTTTTCTCTGTCATCAACTGCTTTATTTATTTTACTCCATTCAGGTGAACGATAAACACCAGCTTCTGTTAACGATTCAAATGTATCAAATGTGTAACACTCATCAGGTGTAGAAAACGGAAACTGTGTAGAAGGTTGAGCTTCTATAGGAATAACAGCAACATTACCATGTTCATTTGCTTTTGATAGTAACATCTTGGCAACAAACACACCACCATCTTCCTGATTCATAAGCCAGTAACGAGGAGATATACCTTCACCCCATTTATAAGAATATGAATCTTGTAATGATTTTGAAGGATGTGTTTCAATATCCCGTTCTAAGAATTTTATAGAAAGCGTAGGAGGTGTTGCAGTGATCGGATGAACTGGTTCAAAACGGTCTTTCCATGACTCCCATGGAATTTGACTTAGTTTCACGTCATACACTCTCAAATATTTTAACCCTTCACCGTACGGATCGGTTGTTGATGGAACACCATGTGACATAATGGTCTGAATTGTAGGAAAGATATCTAACAATGTTTCATTTGTTATTATCTTCGATTCTTCATTTGAAGCAAGAAATGGGTGATCCGGTAAAGGTTTGGGGACATCTAAATCACGTTTTTCTAAAAAGTAACCCTTTATGCGAATATTATCACTTGTGTTACCGATTGGAATCAATGTTAGGTCAAGTGTACCGTCATCATGAATAATCGTCTTTGATCGGTTATAGTTTCCAAGTGCATAAATAGGCTTTTCACCCTTCTCGTTCACAAGAGCAGCACTGTTCTGTAATATCACACCTTCAGTTCCTTCAGTTATGAAAGGATGAGGTAATGCAGTAATCATACGGTTATAGTACTGCGGAACATACAAGTTTTCTTTATCGAACAATGGCGACCAATCTTTTTCAAATGAATATGTTGTATACTGAAAGTTTTCATATATACCTTTCACCCATGGAATGTTCAATGTTGTACGTGTTCGATCAACTTTATATTCGGCATCTGTAATAGTTACAGTATTGGTGTATGCTTGTTCCATACGACTAACTTCTTTTGCTAGTTTTTTGATTTCGAATTTAGAAACAGACTTATCTTTCGGAAGCATCTTTTGAAAATAATCATTCAACTGATCCTGTAATGTAAAAAATCGTTCAGATTCCGATCGTTGAACTTCTTCCTCAAATTCAAATGGGTCATCTAATAATTCAAATTCACTTTGAGGATCAAATGTTATAACCTCTGCCATTATTATTCTATAGAACCTTTTCTAGAAGACTACAATACTCCTCAATTGAATCTCTTGCCATCATTAGAACAGATTCCGGAGTCTTGTCGCTGCAAAACTGAAGTTTTAGATCGGGTTTTAGAGGATGAACAATATCATACGAAACATAAGACGTATTTAGATCACTATATATAACTTGTTGAAATAGACCACCGATTGTATGACCACCTGTCTTGGTTAGAACACTAAATGTGTTATCTTGTTCGCGACGAATATTCTCGGTAGCTTCTTTCGTATAATCGTTCACTTTCTTTCGTAGAATTTCTACTGCAATACGAAGAGCATCCTTTGCTGTCATAACACCGATACTTTCAATAGCAAGACAGATCCAATATGGTTCTCCTTTTTCATTCGTATAGAAACACTTCTGGATAAGAAAGTTATCAAACTCCCGAACATCATTACCAGCATCTTCATGTGCCTTACGAGCGGCTTTAGCTTTCTCAGGATCTACTTTCCACCATGTACTTACATTACATAGTTGACCAACATGCTTAGTCTCTGATAGAACACCCAATGTGGCTTTTAGATGAACTTCTTCACCCTTTCGAACACGTAGAAATAGCATTGGTTGATCAATATCACGGTCCTTCATGAGAATTCCCTCACGTCCCGACTCTACTACAAAATCAGAAGTTGTGATCGTACGTGGTTTCTCATCTTGCGATGCTAGAATACGAAGTTCAATTTTTGCATCTTTAATTGTAGCTGAGTCGGAAGGAAGAACATTAATTGGTAGCATTTCTACACGATGCTTAAGCATTTCGTGAGGTAGCTGAGTAGTATTCGTGATGATTTCAATATTTTGTGTGGCTACGGTCGGAATATTCGAAAGCAGAATACGACGAAGAGCATTCACAAATGAAATAGGAAAGTTCACAAAATCGCAAGATAGCTCAAACCCACGGTTACTTGTTTTGAGATTTTCAATCGACGCCATTTGATGTTCTGCCATTTCGTTATTGTTTGATCCGTTTTTTTCCTGAAAAGGCATAACGACATGTCTCAACCATACTTATTTTATAGCGATAAATGTCCAAATTCAAAGCAGGTGATTGAGACCCTAAAAGCTCTCAATAAAATTGGACTCTATAAGTTTGTTCTAGTCGATACTATGCAGCGAAACCAAATCCCTGCTTTTCTAAAAGCAGTTCCTACGCTGTATAATCCTGAGACTAAAGACGTGGTCGTTGGAAAGGAAATTTATGGTTACATTGCGAAGCCTACAAACGCCCGTAAGGAACTTCCTACAAAGAGCGACAATAGCCCAGCATCCGCTCAGACACAGGTTGGTGACTTGAACGCATGGGGATTTGAAGGTTCTGGTCGTCTAACAGAAGCATACTCATCATGGGATACTCCTACAAATTTTTCAAGTGATGGTGGAAGTTTATATACATTCTTGGGCGGTGGGTCGTCATCTGGTCCTCCCGAACCCACTTCTCAGAATACTATTGCAAAAGAAAAGGCCGGGTCAAATGAGGATGTAAAGGCTCGAATGAAATTAATGGAGGACCAGCGTAAAAGTGAATTTTCAGGAGTCGCGCGTAAGTAATATAACTATGGCGTCAAAGACGGTACTAATGACTGCACTTTTCGACCAACTTAAAACTTTTACGAAAGAACTAATTGAAATGTATCCAAAAGATCCTGACTTTCCACTGTTTAAAAGAAATATACAAATGGCAAAAATAACAAATCCTGCATTTGTTGTAAAAAGTATTTACGACTACACTCAACCATTTTCCGAAAAGATTGCAAATAAAGATGAGGATTTCTTCATGCAGTATTCTTTTTCTGAATATGAAAAAGATGTTGGTGATATGAATGTATTTGGAAAGCTAAAGAAATATATTGAATCTATGTCTGAAGAATCAAAGAACAATGTTTGGGCATATATTCAAAATATTCACAGACTTGCAGTTGCAATTACTCAGAAATAAAGCCGTACAGATCACGAGAATTTAAAGTTTTTAGCTCTTGTACTGCTTCTTCTGGATTTCCAAAATTTCGGAATAAAATTTGATTCACTTCAGCTGGGCTCCATTTGTAATCAAGTTCATTGGTTGTCCAATCATCCATTTCCTTATCATAAAAACTGGTTACCATTTCACGGAGAATTTGGCGATTACACTTCTTGAAATGGACAATCATATCAATACGACCTGGTCGAATAAGAGCACGATCAATTCTTTCCGGAAAATTTGAAGAAATGGCAAGAATACGACCAGATGCCTCTAGAGTTCCATCAAGCAGGTTGAGTAGAAATGAAAGATCAATTGGTTCTTTGATTTCATCATCATGTTCTTTGTTGTCAAGCCATGCATCGCCAACTTTATCTTTAGATTTTTCAACTACAACCGGCTTCTTCCATTCGCGCTTAAGAACAGCATCACCCATTGCATCAATGTCTTCAATTACATAAAGACGTTCATGAACTGGAATAATAAACCGTTCCGTCACAGTTCCATTGTAAACATGAATTTCATCATTAAAAAATAGATGACGAAGTTGTGACTTGGACTTGATTTCAGAAAGATGAATATTCAAAATATGACGATGAGCTGTATTCGCAATTGCCTTTATAGAAGATGTTTTTCCACAACCAGGTTCTCCGTGAAACATAAACCCAAGGGTGTAAGGGATACCCTTCTTCTCATACCAATCTTTACGAGTTAGAAAAAATTGTACATGATTACGAACTTTATCACGCTGTTCAAAGAATACGTTATCAAATGACCGTGTTGTATGGAACTGATGTTTAGTATAAAGAAGGTGTGTATTAGGAAGCGCATTTTGCATAGTTTTTTTTGATTTGTTCTGTGTGATCATATCAAAGTAGTATAAAGATGTTCCAAGCTTATTTGCCATTTTTCTAGCAAAGTCGGTATTACAACGATCAATAAATGCCTGTAAAAATTGAACTTCATGTTCATATGAAAAGAGTTCAAATTTAATTGTTTCTAACTGACCATCTTTGTGTTTCAAATCAGTAAGTTGAAAGTATACGTCTGTCTCAATTTGAACAGCTTCAAATACATGAGGAAGATAATCATGCTGTGAAACACATAGAAGATTTTTAATTGCAGGAATTGTTGTTACATGATGAATGATTGCGTCCATACGCAGAGAGTTTGGAGTTGCTGTTTTTTGAAGAACATGGTCACATGTGATCATAGCTTTTTTTTGTCGTCCGTGTTCTACATCGACCTCCTGCATTTATAGAAGTCTATTGTTGGTTTAAGGAATCTTGTATCTAAATAATGGCACAACAACCCTCAGCTCCTGAAGTTAAGAAGCCTACAGTTCATCTTGTAAATGGTGGCTGGGGTGACAGTGAGGAGATACTGCTTGCAGAGTGGTCAGACAAGGCTGCATGTTACCGTTGGTTACATGACCGAACAGAGAAGAAGTATCGTGGTTACAATATGGCTTTTACAATTCCAGTCATTATTCTTTCGACTCTCACTGGAACAGCTAATTTTGGTATGTCATCTATCTTTCCTCCTGACTTACAACCTATTGCTCAACTAGGCGTCGGAGCTGTTTCACTTATTGCTGGTATGGTTACTACAGTTGCTAACTTTCTACAATATGCACAGGGAATGGAGGCTCATCGTTCGTCTGGCATTTCATGGGGAAAACTACAACGCAAGATATCTGTTGAGTTAGCTCTTCCTCGTGCTCAGCGTGAGAACTGTATGGACTTTCTTTTAGTCTGTCGTTCCGAACTTGATCGCCTCATTGAGTCATCGCCTACCATTCCGAAAGATGTAATTGACTCATTTGAATACACATTCAAGAACGTAAAGATTTCAAAGCCTGAAGTATGTGATAATCTCGAAAAGACAAAGATTTATGACAGTGCTGCTGAGAATCTAGCTGAGATCAATGCAAAGGCTGAAGCCATAGCAAAGAAAACCATTGAAGAGAGACGCGTTGAAGCTATTAAGAAGATGATCGAACCTAAACTTGTTCAGGAAGTTGAAAAAGAAGTAAGTCGTCGCCGTTCATCACCCCCTAAGCTAGATACAAGTGCTATTATCAAACAAGATCTTGCTGCACTTGCCGGTTCTGGAGTTGTAAGCCGCATGCGAAGTAATGCTAAAATGATTCTCCCTAAAGCCGAATTAGAACATGTTGTACTTGAGGTGATTCCTGAGAAAGAAGCTACGTCTTAGCGATACACATGTCCAATGTTGGGACATTCGTATTAACAGTTTTAGAACGTTTGAGGCGCAAGTGTTCAGAAGCCTTTTCGACTGCATCTGTAGAAAGTGATACATAACGCTTAATATCACGAAGTGGCCCTTGAACATTCATTGAAGGGAATAACATTCTGATAGGGGGAAGTTCACACATTACGATATCATTACTGCCACTTGTATATTCACGAAACTGTTGAATATCCAATGGTCCGCCAAACATTCGTAGTAAACTTCGTGAAGGAGCTGGCGAAAGATCTTTAGATGTATATAGATCGCGATACATGTGGTATAGTAGTGCATGACGGTTCCAACGAACAGAGTCTGGAACAGAATTATCAGCATATAGATGAGCTAGAGCACATTCAGGTGAACAAAAATGTCCTTCACAGGCATAATTGTTTTTATAAGAATCGTATGAAATTGGAAGAATTGATGGAACCCAATTAAAAGTACTACAACACCAAAAACAAGCAGTATGTTCAGAATAAGAGTCTGTTGTAGCATTTTCTAGAATTTTTTTCAGTAGATCTGTATTAAAACGTTCTGAAACTTTAGATGTTTCAACTGAAGTTAGAATATCTGAATATGAAATTACTTCTCCCATTGGTACTACTTGTTCAAGGACTTCCTCGCCGACTTTTAGCCTAAATATAATAGGAGTTTCATCAACTTCTATTTCCTTTTTTGTAGCCCTTGGCTTGCGTACCGGCATTTAGTTTATTTAATCTGATAACGTCTAAACAAATGCGTATTGTTTGTATGACAAATGATGCTCAATTACCTATGATGAAAAATATGCTAAACTCTGCTATGAAAGTGGGGATTCCTATGAGTCTATTTCATTGTTATATTCTAAATACTCAGAGAGAAGTAGCAACATATGGTAGCTTACAATTTAATTCAATCACATTGAAGAAACTAGAAGTGATCAAAATGAATATGGGACTTGATCGTGACATTTTGTGGGTTGATAATGATATTGTATTTTTCCAAAACTGTTTGAGTGATGTTTTATCAAAACGCGGTACATTTGTAATGCAAGATGACATTTGGGGAGGCTGTACCGGATTCTTTCTTGCAAGAAGTGGATATTTTGCCAACTCCGTAATACAAAAATCAATTCAATGGTTAGCGAATGTTACAACTAAAAGTGTAAATGATCAACATGCTTTCAATCGCGTATATCCGCAAGTTGTAGGTGTTACAGTTAATAAACTACCAACTGAAGAATATCCCAATGGTGAAATATACTTCAATCAAGGTAAGACTTCTAAAGCAAAAATGGTTCATTGTAATTATTTAACAACTACATCTGAAAAAGTTCAACGTTTTAAAGATCACGGAATGTGGGATGATTCTGACACTGCTTTTTTATTAACTAATCGTTATTCTATTTAGGAGGAAATACAAAACTGTAGAATCCACTAAACTGTAATAGCACGTGTAAGAGACCGAACTTGGTTAATAGAAGAGCAAATTCTTCTAGAACTTTAGAATCTATGGGATAACCGCGAAATACTGCCATTAGTAAGAAGACCAATGCAGGTAAAAGTCCCATCAATACCGTTTCAATCGTAAACTTTACAGGACTCTTCATGGGATATGTTAGGTCACGGATGAGACCAGACACAACAGCTAGTAGGAAAAACGCAGCAATGATGACTGCTAAAGTAACTCCAGAAATTAGATCAATTGATGACATACCGAATAGAGTTCGGATGTACGGTGTAGCTGTAGCTTTACTATACACTCCAAATATCGTAGATAATATTACACTTAGCACCACACCAATTATAACACACACTATGACAACGTCCATTTATATTTTAATATCTTTTTTTCTGATGGCGACGTTTAGTCTTTTTAGACCTCTTTAATTTACGACGACGCGATTTACCCCCAGTTTTTCCCATTTTCTTTTCAAAGTCTTCCTGCATAGACTGTGCTACAGCTTGATCAGCCATACTAGGAGGAGGCTTGGGTGAATCAATAACAGGTAATACTGCAGAATACTGCGTTGATTTCGGCGCAGGCTTTTCATTACGTGGGCGAATTTGAGCTCTAGGTGTTTCTTTACTTGGACTTATACGTTCAAGTGTTCCAGCCATTTATATATTCAAAACGAATTTTAACAGACTCAATCCATATAGAAAACACACAGAATGGCTGATCTTTCTAAACAATATCGCAAACACACGCACCGTGAACACATTCTCTCACTACCCGATACATACATCGGTAGTATTGAGAATTCGAATGATGAAGTATTTGTTGTAAAAGATGACAGCTTTGTTGCAGAGACGATTACAAATTTCAATCCTGGATTCTATAAGCTGTTTGATGAACTGCTAGTAAATGCGCATGATCATGTTGTACGCCTTCGCCAGAAAAGTTCAAAGAATCCTGTAAAATCAATTGATATTTCAGTTGAAAATAACACGATTACGATCAAGAACGATGGTGAGTCTATTGATGTTGAAAAGCATCCTGAGTATGGTGTTTATATCCCCCAAATGATATTTGGTGAACTATTGACATCTACGAATTACGACAAGGAAGAAAAGAAGCTGGTTGGCGGTAAGAATGGTTATGGTGTAAAACTCGTAAACATCTTTGCTAAGCAGCTCAAGGTCACCGTTGTTGACGGTGTTCGTGAACTCAAATATGTACAAACATTTGAAGATAACATGTCTAAAGTTGGAACTCCATCTGTAAAATCAGCAAAGGTAAAGCCGTACGTTCAAATTGAATGGACNCCTGACTTTGCTAGATTTGGATGGAAAGATATTCCTGAAGGCCTACTTAAGGTTCTTCAGCGCCGTGTCTTTGATCTTGCCATGACCGTTGGAAAAGACGTTCGAGTTACTTGGTGCAACACACCAGTCAAATTTCGAGACCTTACTTCCTACGCCTCCTGGTATCTGACGAAAGATACAGCCATCGTCACAGACGTTCCCCAAGTGGGCTGGCAGGTTGCAATCGCTGACAGTACATTTGACAAGGCGTTCAACGTCTCCTTTGTGAACGGCATTTGGACGCGATCCGGCAAGCACGTGGATGAAATTACGAACCAAGTTGTTTCTCATGTAGTGAATTATCTGGAAACAAAGAAGAAAATCAAAGTCAAGCCAGCGCTCGTTCGCGATTCTCTAGCAGTATTCATTCATTGCTTTGTAGAGAACCCTTCGTTTAGCAGTCAGACCAAAGAGGTTCTAACCTCAAAAGTGTCATGTAAACTAAGCGATGATTTTCTCAAGAAAGTCGTGACGAAACTGAATGTAGTCGAGAAGGTACTTGAACAGCAAAATGTAAAGGATAACAAGGAGAATTCAAAGACTGATGGAAAGAAACATAGCAAGATTAGCGTTCCCAAACTAGATGATGCAACAATGGCCGGAACTACAAAGAGTCATGAATGTACACTCATTCTAACTGAAGGAGATTCAGCTAAAGCTATGGCTCTATCTGGTCTCTCTCAGGAACAACGAAAGACATATGGTGTGTTTCCTCTTCGAGGTAAACTACTGAATGTAAAAGATTCGTCTGTTCGCAAGGTTGAACAAACGGAAGAAGTTGCAAATTTGAAGAAGATTCTAGGCCTTGAGTCTGGAAAGAAATATAATGATCTTAAGTCACTTCGCTACGGTCGTATTCTAATTATGACTGATCAGGATTATGATGGTTCACACATTCGCGGACTACTGATTAACATGTTTCATGAACTATGGCATGAGCTTATTAAGTTTCCCAACTTCATTACCTACATGGCAACTCCAATTGTAAAGGCAACCAAGGGTGCTCAAGTAAAGTCATTCTATACACAGTACGATTATGAGGAATGGAGAAAGACTGATGCTTCTAAGGGGTGGAAGGTCAAGTACTACAAGGGACTTGGTACTTCGACTCGAGATGAAGCAAAAGATTATTTCAAGACAATGAATATTGTCCCTTATTCTTATACAAATGAGATCAGTGATGAATCAATTGAGCTTGCTTTCAACAAGGCTATGGCAGACAATCGTAAGGATTGGCTCAAGACATATTCTCGCAGTGAGATCATCAATGCAAATCCTGGTCAACGAGTTCCGTACGAGGACTTCGTACATAAAGATCTGATTCACTTTTCAAACTATAATTTGGAGCGATCGATTCCAAATGTAATGGATGGTCTCAAGACATCACAGCGTAAGATTCTATACTCTGCATTTAAGAGAAACTTGAAGACTGAAATTCGTGTAGCACAGTTTGCTGGTTATGTTTCAGAGCACTCTGGTTACCACCATGGCGAGGCATCGCTAACAGAAGCAATCGTAGCTATGGCTCAGGACTTTGTAGGGTCAAACAATATTGCGTGGTTTGTACCTGAAGGTCAGTTTGGTACTCGTCTTCAGGGAGGTAAAGATTCAGCTTCGCCTCGTTATATTCACACGTTTCTACAACCGTATATTCAGAATCTTGTACCTGCAGATGATCTCGATTGTCTCGTGTATCGTGATGATGATGGAACTCCTGTAGAACCTGAATGGTATGCCCCGATTCTTCCGATGCTACTTGTGAACGGTTCACGAGGTATTGGAACTGGTTATAGTACGAACATTCCGTCATTTAATCCCACAGAACTCAAGTCCGCTCTTGTCGAGTGGTTAGAAACTGGAAAGGGACTTGAACGTGAGTTTGTTCCTTATTATTCCGGATTCAAGGGTACTATTGCAAAAGATGGTAAGAATGATTACATTGTCAAGGGCGTTTGGAAGACCGAGAAAGATACGATGACGATCACTGAACTTCCAGTTGGAACGTGGACGGCTGATTTCCGTGAGACGCTTGACAAGATGGTTGCTGATGGAATTATCAAGGACTTTACGGATACATCTACAGATATGGATATTCTCGTAAAGATTAAGCTTGGATCTGACGTAACTGCTGTTGAGAAGCAGTTGACCGACAAGATCAAGATTACGAACATGCACGCATTCAATTCTAAATGTACAATTCAGAAGTATGATAGTCCAAATCAGATTCTGTCTGAGTTTGCCACTGTACGACTTGAACTTTATGGAAAGCGTCGTGAACACATCCTTAAGGCATTGAACGATAAACTACCCTATCATGAGAATGTGGTTCGCTTCATTCGCCAGCAGTGTCAAGAGAAACCTGTTCCAGACATTCGTCGCAAAACACGTGAGGAATGTGATGTTCTACTTAACAAGGAAAAGTTTGAACTCATCAAGGAATCATATGATTACCTGATGAATCTTCCTATTGCTTCTCTGACACTTACAAATGCTACTAAACATGAGAAAGAACTTGGTGAACTGAAAGCTCGTATTGCTGAAATGAAAGCAAAGACTCCTAAACAACTCTGGCTTGATGACTTGAAAAAACTTAAAGTTTAATGATGTAGTGTAATGCTATATACGGTGGCATATTGTTGTGAGCCGCTCCACCACCGGCATTATTTATAGTTATGTTTGTAACTGCCGAACCGGTATTACTTTCATCTGCTTTATTTGCACCAATTCCAACAATAACCGATCCTCCGGCTGAACCACCATGACCATGAATGTGTCCAGGGTCGGTAATTGTGTGAGAGTGTGTAGGCATTTCATTAGTTGTTAGTGTGTGGGTATCATCACCTCCAGTAGCAGCGAAACTGAATGAATGACTTACTGAATCTGATCCAACACCAACAACAGTTTTTCTACTTAAATCTGGAACCTGGAATGATGTTCCATTCAGACCATTTCCAAAACCAGTACCGATAGCTTGGTATAGCGGATAGAATGTAGGATCAGCTCCATAATCATATGATGTACCATCACAATATACCCATCCATCTGGAGCACTTGATGAATATCCTGCATAAATCATGATTATTCCCGGTGATATAGTTGTTCCATTAGTTCCATTAGTTCCAGGTAATCCAGTGGGACCTGTTTGTCCCGGTAGTCCAGTGGGACCCGTTTGTCCCGGTAGTCCAGTAGGTCCAGAAGGTCCGGTAGGTCCACTCGGTCCACTCGGCCCAA
>TBL_comb47_HYPODRAFT_10001463_pt1 | contig 30749 bp, 27 predicted proteins | sample TroBogypolimnion_40_FD_10682 | JGI IMG/M metagenome (IMG submission 10682) | reverse complement strand
TTGCCGATCTGAATGTCCGTATTGATGGTATCGCTGTTCGCAATGCGCGGATCGCCGTTAGACTTCCAGCCGATCAGGCTGCTGTTGTTAATGGTTACCGCGAGGTCGGTCGCATTCTGGCAGATTTGCGGCTGTACGGTCATCACGAATCCGAACGCGCCGCTGGGCAGGGTGTTGATCGTCGGGCCTTTGGCAACATTAATATCATCTATCCACGGCTGCGCAACCCAGGTCGGGTCATTCGCGCCGGTAACCGGATTATATACGCCGACATATTTATACAGTGTGAAGTTGTCGGCGGTGGTCTGCAATCCCAGATCGCCGGGCGAATAAAAGTCCGCGCCGATTGACGCCAACTGATATCTGACAACCCCGCCGGACGAGATTTTAACGGCGCTGACGCTGGTCGCGGTGGTCACGGCAGTCGCAAACTTGATGGCGGTGTCATTATTATTGGCGTTGAAATAGTAATCGTTAAGGACCGGAGCGGCAGGTTTTGTTCCATATACTTTGCTGCCGACCGGCGCTGTAACATACTGCGCCAGAGTTTTGTCATTACTGGGGACATACTGGTCGTAAAATACCCGGGTGGTGGCGTTGATTATCGCCGTTTCGTTGTTTTTTACCAGCACGTTGCCGGAATTCTTGACTTTAGCCTTGCCCTTGGACACCAGGAAATCCAGATACTTGGAGTTCCATTTAGGATTGACGTTAAAAAACTGCGTCTTATTCGAGCCGTTTTGATCAATGCCGCCCGCAAAGGTGGATGCCCAGTTGCTGCGGTAGCGACCGCCCACTGAAAGCAGGTCTACCCCGTCATTGTTTTTCCAGTCCTGGAAGTCCGCGCCGATTTTGCCATCGTTTTCGGCATATATTTCATAAAGCGTGAACTTGATTTCCGCCTGAAGCAACGGCTGGTCATAATATTGCAACATTGCATCTATGCTCTTCTTGCTCCATGCCGGAACCGCGACGAACAGCGCATTCAGGCTTTCTTCAACCAGGATAACGTCTCTGCCCTGCTGCAATTCCCAGGATGAATCCATGTTATAGAACGGAATACCGGTGGTGGCCGGGTTATAGGTGGTGGTGGCGCCGACGTTAATGAGCAGAGTTCTTAGCTCGTTAGCGCTGCGGTATTTGGGGAAATACACATAACGCGTGGTGCCGGATGAGTTGATGAGCTTCGGCTGGTCCAGCGTCTTTACGATTTCATCGATGCCCTGTCCATTTTCCTGTTTGCCGAAGCGGTCGGCTTCCGCCGATATGATCAGGTATCTTGCTCCGTTATTGTACCTTATCACTTCAACATAGGTGTTGTCCTGGGTAACTTTTTTCGAACGCACCGCAGAAATAATTAACGGCCGCAGTTCGTAAATGTCCGCATACTTCACTTCATACACTTTGGTTATGACATAAGGGTCGGTGTTGTTCCGGATAAAATGTATCTTGTCGGTATCATTTTCCAGATTCAACCGGATTTGCGGCTGAATCGCCGTTTGCCCGTAAGGCTGGGTCGCGTTGTTATTGTTCGACTTGACCAGCTCGGAAGGCACTGCCGTCTGCCCGTGCACATTTACGGCGGTCGCGGCTAAAATACCCGCCGCCGCGGAAATTACATATTTAATATTCATGTTAGTTTTCCTTTATTCTTTTTCGTTGAATGTCTGGATAGCCGGGAAGTCTGTTTCGGTAAGCAGTTTGCCCGTCCACTTTTCGTAACTGTCCTCCGGATGCACCAGGCGGCCGGATACCGTCACAAACAGTTTGGTGTCCGAATCAATTGTCGTTGTCGTGCTGAACAGATATTTGAGATACGGAATATCCGACAGGAACGGCATGCCGATGGTCTGTTCCACCTTCTGCGTCTGATTGAAAACCCCGAGCAAATGTTCACCTTGAAGTTCAAACGTCAGATTTGAGGCAATCGCGCTGCCTTCCGTCAATTCCGTGCCGCGGTTATTGCGCTCAACCACGTTGTTGATGCTCAACGAGTAGCCGAGCTGGATGGTACCGGTCAAACTTTTATAAGTCGTCTGATCAAATGCGTCACCTTTGTAAATCTGATTACTTTCGCCGAGGGCGGTAAAGCAGATGATCGGCCTGCTTACGGTAAGTGCAAAGTCAGCATTGCTGCCAACTGTTACGGCGGTTTTGTCATTAACGTCCTTTTCTATATTCTGGAACTGCGGCGATATCTTGACGTTATAGCTGCCTAAGTAGTTGTTGACCACCGTCAGGCTGCCTGCCGAGGAGACCTTTGCCAGTCCGCCTTGCGACAGCACTCTGACGAAACTCAGGTCGAACTGCGGCGCGGTAAAGAACCCGCCATAGGAAAATGAAGAGAACTGATTCGAATTGGACAGAAATTTCTCGACTGTCTGAAAATTTACGGATTCAAGCCCGGCCTGAAAGATGTTCAGCCCCGGCCCGTTTTTCCAGGCCAGATAATCCACTCCGATATCGTCCAGTACGCTGGTCCTTACTTCATAAACCTTGAAACTTAGCTCAACCTGCGGCGACGGACGGTCAAAAGCCTTGGCCCACGCCAAAATAACATCACCAACCCCCGGCGTATCCTTCCAGTAGAGCAGATTGGACGTAGGATCGCGGTAAACGAAACCGCTGTTGTCTTTTACCGCGGCATTCAGCGCCGCCACCATGGTGTCGGTGGACCGGTATTTCGGCAGATAGGCATAACGGAAAATAGCAGTGCCGTCAATAATCGACCCGGCTTTATCGGGGTCGCCGCCGGGTCTGTCCAGTTTCTTGATCATCTCGTCCACATGCGCCAGCATTGCCGGTGGGGTGCTGACTAACAGAAACTGCTTTTTGCCTTCTGAATAATTCAGCCGCTCAACGGTCGAATTGGTGTTGTAGCGTTTGACTGCGCCCTGGATAAACGGCGTTATATCCACTGCCTTGACGTATTCCAGTGAATACACCTTGGATACGAACGGTTCCTGCGCATCATCCTGCAAGAACTCCAGTTTCTTTACTTTCTCAGCATAAGCAGTGCTGACCTGGGCGACCGCCAGAATCAGGGCGGCCGCCAATAATAATCCTTTTCTTTTATTCATAATCATTATGTTCCTTATTTTTTCATCTATCATGGGTTTTAACATGATAATTATTGCTTTAACTGTTTTTAGTTTTATTAGTTCTGCAATTATCTTCTTCATCGGCATTTACAAAACACTGTCGAAAAATTATATATTAATTGCAACAATACTTTCAAGTTTTATTATTCTGCAACACATGATATACTCTCCCCTGTTTATTGCTTATTGTTATTTTTTATAACGGATGCTGGTTCAGAATTCAAAGTTCGAATACAACGTCCCCGGCGCCGGTTGAAGATTATGTTTTATTTAATAATCAAACCTCCAAGTAAAAGTTTTTTTACTCCCTTTAATTCCTACTAGTTTAATAAACATTACTTGTTTCCTTATATACAGTTTTTGTTTTTGAGCTACATTCTATATTATATCATCTTTATTGAATAAATAAACATTAAAAGTAAAAAAAGTGTAAAAATTTATTTATGCGAGGGAAAAGAAGAATCACAATATGAGCTAATACCGGTCGAAAATCATGCGAACAGAGCGCCGGTGGTGACAATTTCCCGAACTGAATAAAATCCGGTTATTTGCTGCCGCCGGGGCATGAACTCTGGAAAGATACGCTCATATCTATACAAGCCTTAACGCTTGCGCAAGATGAGGTTTTTTCAAGAGCGTTGCGGCTGCTGAAACTTATTCAAGCCTCTACTGCATCACTGCTGCTACCGTTTGCGTGCTTTACTTGGATCTCTTGATAAACTTAGCGGCTGCGGCTTTGATCTTTTTAACCTTGTCAGTCTGTTCCCAGGGGAATATGTCGCGTCCAAAATGTCCATAGGCGGCCGTCTGCCTGTAGGACCAGCCGTGCTTTTTCGGATGCTTGAGTCCGAGTTCCTCTATAATACCCGCAGGGGTCAGGTCGAAAACCTCTCGCACAATCTTTTCAAGGTTAGCGTCATCTTCGATTTTGCCTGTGCCGTAGGTGTCAACGTTTATAGAGAGAGGCTGTGCGACGCCGATAGCATATGCAACCTGAATCTCAGCTTTGTCGGCAAGTCCAGCCGCAACGATGTTCTTGGCGATATAACGGCTGATGTAGGCGGCAGAACGGTCTACTTTCGACGGATCTTTACCTGAAAAGGCGCCGCCGCCGTGCGAGCCTACTCCGCCATAGGTGTCAACTATGATCTTTCTTCCGGTAAGCCCGGTATCGCCATGGGGACCGCCAACTACGAAACGGCCGGTCGGGTTGATGTGATATTGGATGCCCGAATGAAGAAACTTAGCCGGAATAACCTTATTGACGACCTGTTTGATAATCGCCTCAAGTTCCGTACGCCCAAGCTCAGGAGCGTGCTGCTGGGACACTACGATGGTCTCGACCTTTACAGGCTTGCCATCCTTGTAGCGAATGGAGACCTGGCTTTTGGCATCCGGACGCAGACCGCTGTATTTCTTAGGCTTGGTCTTGCGCAGGCGAGCCAGTTCCTCAACAATCTTATGGGCAAAGCTGATTGTCGCCGGCAAAAGTTCTTTGGTCTCATTACTGGCGTAGCCGAACATCATACCCTGGTCTCCGGCGCCCTGCTCCTTGTGTAATCCTTCACCCTCATTGACGCCTTGCGCAATGTCCGGGGACTGGGAGTGGATCGCAACAAGGACTTTTGCGGTATCCGCGGAGAAGCCGATTGCCGGATCGATGTAGCCTATTTTGCGAACGGCTTCGCGGGCAACTTGCTCCCAATTGACTTTCGCCTTTGTGGTGATTTCTCCGGATATTACGATCAAATCAGTTGTGACCAGAGTTTCGGCAGCAACATGGCTTTCTGGATCCTGTTCAAGCGCGGCGTCGAGAATGGCGTCGGATATCTGGTCGGCGACCTTGTCCGGATGTCCTTCAGAGACGGACTCCGACGTAAAAATGTGTTCTGTCTTGATTTTGCTCATGGTTTCTTTCCATTTTTTTAAATTATTTTTTAGGGGACATTAGATTCTGGCGATGGCCAAGTTTGAGTGGTTCCGCGGTTTTTGCAGAAGTAGTCGTTGATCTCAGCGTAAATCTGCTTTAGTCTTTCAGGCGGCACCTCACTGATGCCGCCGTAGGCTTGGGTAAAATGTATGTTGGCATAGTCCGTCAAGGTCGGGCTGATCTTGCCGCTGCTTACAAGTTCGTCGAAAAGCCTGGAACCGGGCAGCGGACTGTAGATGCTCCAAGTCCAGCGGTCAAGCTCCAGCTTTTTTGCCAGATTGAAGGTTTCGAAGATATCCTCCTCTGACTCGCCAGGAATGCCGATCATGAAGAAACCGAAGACCTTTACATGCTTCTTGGCTATCGCGACGTTCTTAATGATCTTCTCAGGCGTAATTCCCTTTGAGAGTTTCTGTAATATCCTGAGCGAGCCGGCCTCTATGCCTAAATCGACTTGCGTCAGTCCGGCTTTTTTAAGCATAAGCAACTCTTCCTCGTCAATCATGTCTATTCTGGTGAGAGCCTGGAATTTAATATTAGCATTACTCTCGATAAGGAGTTTTGCGAACTGGCGCGTCCAGTTCTTGTTGAGATTAAAAATACTGTCCTTGAACCAGATGCCTTCAATGCCATAGTCCCTCTTCAACTCAAGTATTTGCTTGACTACCAGTTCAGGAGAGCGTGAGCGCCATTTCCTGCCCATGGTCTGGTTAACTGCGCAAAAGCTGCAATTGAACGGGCAGCCGCGTCCGATGAGCATCGAAATTCCCCTGATTCCGCGTAAGTGTGCGTTGTGCGCAATATATTTTTCAGAGGGAAATGCAGAATAGTCGGCAAGAGGAAGGCTGTCAAGCTCTTCAATCAGAGAAGCCCGAGGCTTTACGTGGACAATTCCTTCTTTGCGATAGCTGACTCCATCTATATTCTCCGTAGCAGAACCGTTTTCGATTGCTGCCGCCAATTCACGGATTGCAATTTCGCCCTCGCCCCTGATCACAAAATCTACATTGGGGTTGGACATGGTACCTTCCGGGTCGAGAGTCGGATGGACGCCGCCAAGAACGACAACGGCGTCGGGGACCTCTTTTTTTGCGGTTTCGGCAGCCTTGAAAGCTTCCGGCAAGGTTGGCGTCATGGCCGTTATACCGACAATGTGCGGCAGAAAATACTTTAATTGCCGCTCAAGGGCCGTACTGTCCATGAGAAGCCCCTGCATGTCTATGAGTCTAACCTCATGTCCGGCAGCCTTGAGCGATGAGGCCAGATAGGCCAATCCAAGCGGTGGCTCAAATGGGGCGACATAGAGATTGCCGCCCTTGATCCAATCCAGATAGTCGTCGAAACGATTCCTGAACTCTTTGCCGTCGTAGAAGGCTGGATTCACTAGCGCTATTCTGAGTGACATTGCTTTACCTTAATCTTTCTGAGCGGGTTAATTCTGGAGTCCCGCATCTTTTAAATATTTGACGTCAACGAAAGAGTCGATATCGACATGCTTCCTGATGATGGAGTTACTGAAGAGAAACTCCTCAGTTTTCTTGAGTTCAGCTATGGTGATCGGGGTGATCGGCTGACTGTAGTCAAATTTCTTGAGGAGTTTGGCGGTCTGCTCGGGACTGAGTTTGACATGCTTAGAGACTATCTTCGCTGCCTCTTCCGGGTTAGACTTGATGAACTCGTTGCCGCGGTTGTAGGCCAGAAGCAGCTTCCTGATGGACTCCGGGTTGGTTTCCGCAAACTTTCTGTTTGCTACTATGACAAGCAATCCTTCCTTGATACCGGCGCCGTCTATGAGAATTTTGCCGTCCGCGGACTCAAGCTGAAGTAGAAATGGATCCCAAGTCGCAGCCGCATCAATCTCTCCTTTTGTAAAGGCGGTGACCAGGTCCGGCGGGGCGAGATGGATGAGCTTGATGTCGTCAGTCTTGAGACCGGCGTTTTTCAGCACCAGAACAAGCAGATGGTGCGTGTAGGAGCCTTTAGTGACGCCGACTTTCTTCCCTTTAAGGTCGGCCGGGGTCTTGATGTCTGAGTCTTTTTGGACGACAACCGCAATTGCTTTAGGGCCAATTGCGGATGTGCTGAAGATGATGTTGTCCTGTCCGGCGGACTTGGCGACTATCGGCGGGGTGTCACCGAGAAAACCGACATCAATCTGGTTAGCCGCGAAAGACTCATTAATCGGCGGGCCGGAGGTGAAAGAGCTCCACCTTACCTTTACGCCATCTTTCTTCAGATCGTCTTCAAGCCAGCCATTTTCCTTGGCGACAAAGATTGGCGCGTAGATTGGCGATGGCTGCGTGGCAATTCTTATTTCTGAGCTTTTCCCCTGTGCTGCGGCAGAAGGGATGAGGGCGGCAGCGGCAATTGAAGCCGCGAAAATCGAGAATACTTTTGTGAATGTCTTCATTTTTTTAAATCCTTCATTTTTTTATAAAAGTCTTGAGAGGTCGCTGTCGGAGTGATTTCCGCAACGACGGTAATCGTCGAAATCGACGTTCAGCTTATATTTGACCCTGAGGTCATGTAAACCCTGTGCCAGCCTTACATAGTATTCAAGGGAGGCATTTTTCTGATCCTTGAAACGGGATCCTGGACGCGGTACCCAAACTATGTAAACAACCGTAACACCCTTTGACGCTAGGTCTTCGGCCTCATCGAGCGTTGACCTCAAGGCATCGTCCTCGCTTTTGAAGCCTTCGGGTGTAGCCAGCTCAATCCCGCCTACCAACCCTGAACCGACATTTCCGCGTCCAAAGATGTCGACGGCTCTTACGAGACGCGCCTTCCATTCCTGATAGCCAATTTTTTCGGCCTTGCCCGGACATATCCAGTTAAAGAGGTGCTCATTCAGCACTTCAAGATCTGAAGTATAACTGGAAAGTCCAGTCTCACGACGGAGACGCTCCAACTGTTTCTCATTGAAAGCTGAACCAATAAGCTGGCTTGGAAAATACCTGCTCTTTAGTACACGTCCGACGGCCTGAAGAATTTCCACATAGAAGTCAACTTCCCGGTCGAAGATATCGTCTCCGGCGATATCGCTTCCTGCAGTGAGGCAGATCCCTGAGAAGCGTCCCGGCTCTTTTATCGCTTCGCGCAAGGTTTCCTCCACATCCTGCGCTGTTAATCTGGTCGGGATGCCCCATTCTTTCTTCTGGTGCTGGGTGTGAGTGACGATGTCACAGAATTTACACCCCTTGCCGTTGGCCCAGAAATGACAGAAACTGGACTGGAAGATGTTGAGCCTTTGCGGGCGCGCCGTAATGACGAATTTCATCTGCGTTCCTGAACTGGTGGTCTTGCCGTAGTAGGCCGGTTGCGGCCAGAGATCCACATTTTCGATGAATTCTGCCTTGTCGCGAAGAAAAAATGATTTACCGTCGTGATCAACGAAATACGGGTTCTGGTTGACAGGAGTCGGGTCAGCAAGAATTGTTGTGCCGTCTCTGAGTATTAACGATTCCGGCACCGGCGAAAGCGTATTGTCGCGGGCACCGAAGATGTAATGGCCGCGAAGCTGGTGAAGCTTTTCATCGACATGCGAAAGAGCGTTATCAGTGTAATGCAGGCCGCGCCTCTGAACGTCAATTTTAATCGCCACAAAGCGGGGAAAATGGCTGTATTTCTGTACTATTTCGGAAAGTCCTAATTCTTCGTTAGATTCTATAGCGGTTGCCAAAGACATTTTTGTTACTCCATTTGCGTTTTATTTGAATTATTTTTTAAACAGTTTATTTTTTATGACAATATTCAATTATACAATACATTACTTAAAAAGTCAAGTTTATTATTAACAATAGACATAATTGCTTGATAATTAACAACAAAATAACTTTACTAAATTTATAAAGATTATTAAAATATAAGGCTTTTCATGCCTTTTGCGCTAATTCTGTATTATTCGGTCAGAAAGATGGGATCGGCGTGACTTAATCCTCTCGGATTGCCGCGCAAGTCTGAGCCTGACTCGACTGATTGACGTCAGATCGCATAGGAAAAAGGAAGGTCACGAGCGGAGAAGAACTCTTTGTAGATGCTCCGTCGAATCTGTATGAAATCCAACCCGTTCCTGTCGCGCGGCCTGGGCATAAAGCTGGTATCAAAGACATTTTTCAGGACTCCAGGGCGACTGGAAAGAACGTATACCCTGTCGCTTAGAAATATAGCCTCGTCAATGTCATGCGTCACGAGTATCATGGTGCTGCCTTCGGCGCGCCAGATGCGAAGCATCTCTTCCTGCATTTGAATGCGAGTAAAAGCATCCAGAGAACCAAATGGTTCATCCAGCAGAAGTATTTCTGGTCTATTGACTATCGCCCTGGCAATTGATGCTCGTTGCGCCATGCCGCCTGAAAGCTGGCTCGGATAGGCTTTTTCAAAGCCCTTCAGACCAACAAGCTCTATTTGCTCTGCCACGAGTTCCCTGCTTTCTTCGGGAGTGAACTTGAGCCCGAAGGCAATATTGCGCTCGACCGTCAGCCATGGCAGCAGGCGGTGGTCCTGAAAGACGAAGCCCCTGTCGAGTCCCGGTCTTTTAATCGGCCTGTCGCCTAGTTTTACGGAGCCTTCGTAATTCAGTTCAAGTCCGGCGATTATGCGAAGCAGGGTGCTTTTCCCGCAGCCGCTGGCTCCGACAATACTGACAAATTCTCCTGACTCAATCGAAAGATTGATGTCACGCAGCGCTTCAACGATTCCCGCTTTTGTGCGGAAGCTCTTGCGCAGTCCTTCAATTATAAGTTTTTCTTTTATCAGCGGTATTGCCATGAGAATCTCCTTTTGACATCAAACACCCTTGAAATCGCTTTTCCAGTTGATGAAAAATCCTTCAATGCGCTGCAGTGCGGAATCCATCAGCTTGCCCACTACGCCTATGACGAGCATGCCCATTATAACAACGTCCGGCTGTGATAATTGGCGCGCATCCATAATGAGATAACCAACACCTCTTTCGGCTGCAATCATTTCCGCCGCTACCACGCAGACCCAGGCAAGTCCGAGCCCAAGACGCAACCCGGTCATGATCGAGGGCAGCGCGCCCGGAATAACTACTTGCGTGATGAAGCGAAACTTCGACACTTCCAGCACTTTCGACACCTCCACAAAGCGCCCCTCCGTCTGGCGGATACCATCAACGGTGTTCACTAATATCGGGAAGATAGCCCCCAATGCGATAATATAGACTTTCGATGTTTCTCCGATGCCAAACCAGAGGATTGCCAGCGGAATCCATGCTATCGGCGGAATTGGTTTGACGATCTGAATGGTGAGGTCAGTTATGCGTCCGACGGCTTGCGAGAGGCCGATTGATATTCCGAGCGGAACCCCGATGATGGCGGCAATCCCAAAGCCTTCAAGAACACGCGTCATGCTCGCAAGGAGATGCTTTATGAAGCTTCCGTCGCGAAGCATGTCCCAGGCGGCCTCCGCGACGGCAGTTGGAGGCGGAAGCAAAAGAGGCTTCACCAGTCCGGTGCTAAGCAGCGCCTGCCATACCGCAAGGATTCCAAGCGGCAGGGAAAGATACTGAATTCCTTTGATGACGGCCGGATAAATAGAATCGCGTAAATTCGCGACAGCGCTTTTTTCCGTCGCGGAATCTGTATTGATTGCCGCCGATGCATTGCACTCTATAATTTCTATACTCATACGGCGTCCTTTTCCTTTGGTATTGTCAGGCGAGTCTGTCGAGATGCCTGAAAAAAGGGTGTTCGATATCCTGTTCGCGAAGTTTGACTGAATAAGTTTCCTCATTTTCGGACTCCGGCCTGATTACCCATGCCGCCGCCAAGTCTGCCTCTCCGTAATGCAGGGAAGTCTCGACGTAATACTTCTGAAAGAGAGGACCGGACACGTGCATTTTGATGGGCGCTCCAGTGATTGACCATTCGCGTCCTTCAGGCGTGCGCACCGATACCGATACTTTTTTGTCAAACCATATTCCCCTGACGAGGTTCTTGTTAGTGGCGGATGACTCCAGAAGCTCCAGATGCACCAGATCACCGTTCTCGTCGATATGCAGATCGGGACTGAAAATCAATATCGGACTCCCATCTTCATTGCTCGTTGCGAGCGCCTTGGCTGTCTTTTTATTTTTAATGGCCGAGACAAGCTCTGTACTGAGTTTTATACCCATTTTTGTATCTCCTAAATTTTTTTGTATAGCTTCACTCCGGGGAAACGATATTCACTCCGGCTAATTAATCACTATATAATACTTTACTAATAATACAAACAATATCAATAAATAATTACATAACTTATTAATATGCATGATAATAAAAACCTTATAAAAATAGTAATGTATAGTTTGATTGTAAATAAATAAGGGGTATCTTATTCTCAAAATGGAGTTTCAAAAGTGAATGGACTGCTAAAAACGACTATTGCCGGAAGCCTCCCCAAGCCGCTATGGCTGGCCGAACCGCTGCAATTGTGGCCGAAATGGCATTTTGAAGGAGAAGCGCTTCTGCAGGCGCAACATGACGCTACAGCTTTGGCGATCCGCGAACAAGAGCGCGCCGGCATCGACATTGTAAGTGACGGCGAGCAAGCCCGTCAGCATTTCGTCACAAGCTTTCTTGAGGGCCTTGAAGGCGTCGACGGGGCCAATAAGAAATCCGTGCTTCTGCGAGACCGCTACGAGGGATTGGTTCCGGTTGTCAAAGGACCCCTTGCAAGGCGCAAGCCGGTATTTGTCGATATAGCCCGTTTTGCCAGGGAGCAGACCTCAAGGCAATTGAAATTCACCTTGCCCGGCCCTCTGACACTTGTGGACTCTCTTTTTGACGAGTTCTATCATGATCGGGAGAAGCTCGCTCATGAATTCGCCGTAATTCTAAATGCCGAAGCCAGGGAGATTGCCGCTCGGGGAATTGATGTGATCCAGTTTGATGAGCCGGCGTTCAATATCGAAAAGCTTTTTGATGATGTTGCAAAATGGGGTGTCTCAACATTGGAGCACGCCGCAGCCGGACTGTCCTGCAAAACGGCTGTCCATATTTGCTATGGCTATGGAATCAAGCCAAACATTGACTGGAAGCGTTCGCTTGGGCAGGAGTGGCGACAGTACGAAAAGATATTTCCGCTTATCGCCAGCTCGCCGCTAACCCAAGTTTCGCTTGAGTGCCACAACTCGAAAGTCCCGATAGAATTACTGGAGCTCCTCTCCTCGAAGGAGTTGCTTGTCGGCTCAATTGATGTAGCAAGCGAAATAATAGAGACGCCGGAAGAGGTTGCCAAGACCATACGCAAGGCATTAAAATATGCCAACCCGGAAAAAGTTTTTCCATGTACGAATTGCGGAATGGCTCCTTTACAGCGAGAGGTTGCCTATGCAAAACTCAGGTCTTTGACTGCAGGGGCGGCAATAGTTAGAAGAGATTTTGAATAAACGATATGCGAATTTAAACCGTTCTTAAAAAAATCCAGGAAAGGAAACTGAAAATGTCTGAACTAAACTCTGAATTAGTGAAGCGTCTGGCTATAGAGAAGGGGGCCGATCTTGTTGGAATTGCCTCCATCGACCGTTTCGCATCGTGTCCGAATGACAGGCGGCCCGAACTCTTACTGCCAAGCGCAAGGTCGGTAATCGTCGTCGGCGTGCGGGTACTGCGCGACACTGTCAATACAAATCTTCTGCTTTCGGCACTTCATCACATTACGCTAAACATGACGCACAACCAAATCGCCTATGACGTCGGGCGCCTTCTCGACGATTACGGACATCATGCCGTTGTCGTTCCGCACCGAATAGGCAATCTGGACCCCGAACTTCGCAAAAGCGGCGACTATATGAATATCTACCCGAAGCTGTTTACTGTTTCAACGCGACATGCTGCCGTTGAGTCCGGACTCGGGGTGTTCGGCAAGAGTCGCCTGCTTTTGACTCCAAGATTCGGGCCGAGGCAGCGCATTGCCGCAATCGTGACCGACGCCGTGCTTGAGCCGGATAAAAAACTCAATGAATCCGAAGCTCATCGCATTTGCCCTCCAGGTTGTACAGCTTGCATAAAGGCGTGCCCGGGAAATGCCATTTCCAATGATGGATTGGACTGGTCGAAATGTAATGAGGTTATCAAGCCGCACAATGCCATGTACGGCTATTCGGCTTGCAGCCAGTGCATGATATCATGCCCCGCCGGATACGGGGGCCGCAGTCAGCAGGCTTGACTATCGGTCATCGAAATGCGAGAGTAGGGCGTTTATAACATCTGAACCGTCTCCACCCGGATATTTGTTAAAAATTATATGGAGATATTATTTTAGATACAATGTTTATTGGAGAAATATACAATATAAAAAAATGCATCTGTTTTAAGCACATCTTTAATAATTTATTGATTTTTTATTGCTTACATATTGACTTTTGCAAAAAAAATAGTATGATAATCAATGTTTATTAATAAAATAAACATTAATAAAACAAAAGGAGTTTTGTAAAATGGCAAAGATTTATGAAGACAACAGTCTCACAATCGGGCACTCTCCGTTGGTCAAACTGAGAAGAATCACGCAAGGCTTGAAAGCCAACATTTTAGTTAAAGTCGAAGGCCGCAATCCGTCGTATTCGGTGAAATGCCGTATCGGAGCTAATCTGATCTGGGACGCGGAAAAGCGCGGCATTCTAAAACCGGGCGTGGAGATTATTGAGCCAACCAGCGGCAACACAGGCATAGCGCTGGCGTTTGTGGCGGCTTCCCGTGGCTATAAGCTGACTCTTACCATGCCGGAAACGATGAGCATTGAGCGGCGTAAAATGCTGGCCGCATTCGGGGCCAATCTTATTCTTACTCCCGGGACAGAAGGAATGAAAGGCGCAGTCCGGCGCGCCGAAGAGATCGCCGCGTCGGAACCGGAACGGTATTTTCTGCCGCAGCAGTTCAAAAATCCGGCCAATCCGGAAATCCATGAGAAAACCACCGGTCCGGAAATATGGGAAGATACCGACGGCAGCATAGATGTGCTAGTATCCGGTATCGGTACCGGCGGCACCATTACCGGAGTTTCCAGATTCATCAAGAAAACCAAGGGTAAACCGATCATTTCCGTAGGCATCGAACCCGCCGCCAGTCCGGTGCTTACACAAAAACTAAAAGGACTGGAACTGAAACCAGGGCCACATAAAATACAGGGGATCGGAGCAGGATTCATTCCCGACGTGCTTGACTTGTCACTGGTGGACCGCGTAGAAACAGTTGAGGATGCCGAAGCAATCGAATTCGCCAGACGCTTGACAAAAGATGAAGGGATTGTGGTCGGCATCTCCAGCGGCGCGGCGCTGGCGGCGGCGGTCAGACTGGCAAAGCTTGATGAATTTGCCGGAAAAAATATCGTCGTTATCCTGCCAGACTCTGGTGAACGCTATCTCTCCACTGTTCTATTTCAAGATTTGAACCCGTAGGAGAAGTTCAATTACAGATGACTGTTCCCACACCATTAATAAAGAGTTAGTTATGAACAAATTATGCGAATGTTGTTATATAATGAAAGTATATAAGTCTGGATTGTAATGTGCTTAAAATAAACGATTTGAATGTTATTTATTAAATATATTTGAAAAAATGGACAGTGACTGACGCAATGGCTGGAATAGATTCAGCAAGGTTTTAACATTATCAAAAACATTAAGAGGTATGAAATGAATAAGTTTTTCACGTATGCGATTTCAGGAGTGCTGGCGGCAACAGTATTTACGCCGGCGTTAATGGCCGTGGACAAGGAACGCTCCAGCCTGATTGTGGGGGTGGCTCCGGGACCTTATGGCGATTTGGTCAGCAAAGCAATCAAGCCGGGATTGGAGAAAAAAGGCTACAAAGTCGATGTCAAGGAATTCAGCGACTGGGTGACTCCGAATTTAGCGCTGGCGGGAAAAGATATTGATGTGAATGTTTTCCAGCATTCGATCTATCTGGCGAAATTTTCGACAGACAGAGGTTTAAAACTGTCACCCCGCATCAGCATCCCCACGGCCGGTCTTGGATTGTTCTCCAATAAAATCAAAAGTTTAGCCGACATCAAGGACGGCTCCGTGCTGACGCTGCCCAACGATCCGACCAATCTGGCCAGGGCACTGCGGTTTCTGGCCAAGATCGGTTTGATTACAATCAAACCGGACATTGATCCGGCCAAAGCATCGGAACGCGACATCGCAGACAATCCTAAAAATCTGAAATTCACCCCGGTGGATGCAGCGCAGATTCCGCGTACTCTGGACAGCGTCGATATTGCAGTCATCAGCGGCAACTATGCCATCGCTTCCGGACTCAAACTTTCCTCGGCGATCGCGCTTGAGCAACTGACTGAACCATATAAAATCGTAGTGGCGGTCCGTACCGAAGACAATGAACGCGAATTTGTCAAAGACATTGAAGAAATTGTTGCATCCGATGCATTCAAAGATGTCGTTGAAAATCCGGCAAATAACTTCAAGGAATTTCAGAAGCCGCAATGGTATCTCACTAAATGGGACATCAAGCAGTAGGACAAGGCATTTATAATGATATTTCTGGAAGACATAGTGGTTGAATTCGATGGAGTCAAAACTTTCCGGGCTGTTGATACAGTATCTCTTCAGATCAAGCGGGGCGAAGTATTCGGCATTGTCGGCGCGAGCGGCGCCGGCAAGAGTACACTGCTGCGGACAATCAATCTGCTGGAGCGACCAACTTCCGGGCGGGTCGTTGTCGATGGCGATGACATCACTGGATTTAGCGGCGAAGCGTTGCGGAAAGCGCGGCTCAAGATCGGGATGATTTTTCAACATTTCAATTTAGTGCGCAATAAAACAGTCTTCCAGAATATCGCGCTGGCGATGAAGATCGCACGGCGGTCTGAGTCGGAAATCACCGCCAGAGTGACGGAACTGCTGACATTAGTCGGGCTTCAGGACAAGCGGGATTCCTATCCTGCCCAATTGAGTGGGGGTCAAAAACAACGTGTCGGGATCGCCCGGGCACTGGCCAACCGTCAGCAGATTCTACTTTGCGATGAGCCGACTTCCGCGCTGGATTTGGAGACGACCAGGTCGATCCTTGATCTGTTAAAGAGTATTAACCTGAAGTTCGGGATTACCGTGGTGATCATTTCACACGAGATGGATGTGGTAAAAAGCGTCTGCGACCGGGTGGCAGTGATGAACCAGGGTAAAGTGGTGGAATTGGATGACGTGTATAATATTTTTTCGGCGCCGGTCCATGCGGTAACTCGTGATATGATAAAATACACGCTGAATTTCGACTTGCCGGAGGAGCTGTTCAAAAAGCACACCGGTATGCTGATGAAGGTTATTTACAGGGGAGATAAAGCGGTCGAGCCGGTATTGTCGGAAGCCGCCCGGTTTTTTAATGTAAATATAAATATTCTGCACGGCAAAATAGAATATATCGGCGGGAAGCCGATCGGGATTTTCGTGGTCGATGTGGCTGGCGGCGAGTTTGAGGTCACCAAGTCAATAAGTTATATCGCGGCAAATACTGCGCATACGGAGGTGCTTCATGTCAACTAACTGGTTTTCTGATATTTCCCAATACCTGGGCAAAGCCTTTTACGAGACGTTTCAGATGGTCAGCATTTCGCTGACGCTGGCGATTGTGGTGGGAATCCCGCTGGGACTGTTCCTATTCCTCTCGGTTCACCGGTTATTTTTCCAGAATCGGCTGTTGAATTTCATCAGCGGACTGATAGTAAATGTTATCCGTTCGATTCCATTCGTTATTCTGCTGGTGATTCTGCTGCCGTTTACCAAACTGGTGGCGGGAACCACTATCGGCTCGGTGGCGGCGGCGGTGCCGCTGTCGGTGGCGGCGGTGGCGTTTTACGCTCGGCTGGTCGAAGCATCGTTGCGTGAGGTGGATTTGGGAACGATCGAGGCGGCGATCTCAATGGGCGCGACACCGTTTTTCATCATCCGTCACGTTTTGCTGCCGGAAGCATTGCCGGGGCTTATCAGCGGATTTACGATTACGGCAATCAGCCTGATCGGATATTCGGCGATGGCTGGAATTGTCGGCGGCGGCGGAGTTGGCGATCTGGCCATCCGGTTCGGCTATTACCGCTACCAGACCGATATCATGATCATCACGGTTATCGCCTTAATCATTCTGGTCCAGGCGGTCCAGGCAGGCGGCGATTATTTCACCAAATATTTTGATAAACGTTAACAAACTAAAAAACAATAAGGAGAAACACTAACATGAAGATGTATTGGAAGAGCATTATCACGGGGGCTTTGTCGTTGGCAGCTGTGGCTGCCGCAGCTGCCCCGGAAGACAGTAAACCGTTGGACAAATTCCGGGTGGGGTACATCGCCGAACCTGCACACGGACTCCATTTCCTGGCTAAAGAACAAGGATTTTTTAAGGAAGAAGGTATTGAAGTTGAATTGTTCCAGTTCAGCACCACAGCGGAAGGGTTGACTGCACTCAAAGCCGAGAAGCTGGATGTCGGCACGTTCGGGACGGCCGCACCGCTGTTGTTCATTTCCAAAGGTGCTGATTTCACCATCTTCGGCGGTATGATGATCGGCGGACAGGCGATCATCACCAAACCGGAAAACGCCGAGAAATTCAAAAATCTGGACAACTTTAGAGGCAAGCGGATCGGATCAGCCAAGCTGACCACCGGCGATGTTATCTTTCGCGCCGCCCTGCAACGGGCCGGAATCGATTGGCGGAAGGACGTCACCATCGTTGAATTGCCCGGAGTCGGAGCCGTAGTCGAAGCAGTCAAAAAGGGCTCGGTGGATGCCGGAATCGTATTCTCACCGCATTTTTCGCTGGCCGTCAAAAACGGCGGTCTGAAAGTATCCAACTATATTGCCGACTTCTGCCCCGACTATACATGCTGCCGCCTCGATGCCAATACCAAGGATTTCAACGCCCGCAAAGATGCCTACAAGCGCTTCCTGATCGCGGAAATACGCGCCTACAAGTTCTATCGTGAAAATCCGGATGAAACGGTCAAGATTTTTACCAAGGCGCTGAAGATCGACGAGGATATCATCCGGGCCGACACCTATACCAACAAAACTTTCCAGTCCAACCCGGACCCGTTGAAGAAAGGGACTCTCGATTTCTGGCGTCAAATGCGTGAAATCGGTTATGTTGCCAATGATTACCCTGTGGAAAAACACATTGATACGCAAGTCTATCGTCAGGCGCTGGATGAGGTACTGGCCCGCTATCCGAACGACAAGACCTATCTGGAAATGGCTGAGTTCTACAAGAAACAAAACGAATAAGGAATGACAAATGAGCAAATGGTCTAAAATTATTGCGATTGCGGTCACCGCATTCGGCCTCTCTGCCTGGAATGGCAACGCAGCGGAAGCGGTCAAAATACGGGCAGGATATCTGCCATCCGCTGAACAGGTTCTCTACTTTATTGCCAAAGAGAGAAACTTTTTCCAGCAGAATGGAGCAGAAGTGGAATTATTTCGTTTCACCAACTCTGCTGAAGGCCTGGCAGCGGTGAAGGCAGGTAAACTGGATGTCGGGTTCTTCGGTACGGCAGCGCCGCTGGCGTTTATTGCCAAAGGCGCTGATTTTACCATCTTCGGCGGCGGTGGCGGAGAAGGAGCCGCTCTGGTTACCAAACCTGAAAACGCCGCCAGATTCAAAGACTTGAAAAACCTCAAAGGCGCAACCATCGGGGTGGTCAGGCTGGCCACCGGCGACATCGTGTTCCGCGCCGCACTGCATGAGGCTGGAGTAGATTGGCGCAAAGATGTCACTTTCAAGGAATTCGACTCTCCGGCGGTGGTGCTGGAAGCGCTTAAGAAAGGTTCGCTGGACGCAGGCATCTTGTGGATACCCTTCTACACCCTTGCAGAAAAACAAGGGCTCAAAATTGTCAAGTATTCCGGTGAATTACTCAAGGGGCACACTTGCTGCCGCCAAACTGCGCTGTCCGCGGAAGTGAAGGCCAATCCGGAGAAATTTGAAAATTTTCTCCTGGGACTGCTGGACGCTTACCGTTTCTATCTTAATAATCGGGATGAAACGGTGAATATTGTCGCCAAGTACATCCCAATTGATAAAGACGTTATTCGCGAAGATCTTTATGGCGGACATTTGCAGGTCAGTCCCGACCCGTTCAAAAAGTCGGTGGTCCAGTTCTGGGGTTTCATGAAAGATGCTAATTACATCAAATCCGACGAGAATATCGATGCCAGAATCAATACCGATATTTATGCTGAGGCTCTGGCAAAACTGATCAAACGCGATCCGCAGGAAGAACTCTGGCGCAGTCTGGAAAAAGAATTCCGCAATGGCGAACCAGAACTACATATTAAAACTAACTGATCCCAAAAAAGTGAAGGAAATTTCGGCAGGCGGCGGCATTAGCCGCTTCCGCCGGGGAAAACAAAAATGAGCGGTAAGATTAAACAAATTGCGATCTACGGTAAAGGCGGTATTGGCAAATCGACCACCACCTCGAACATCAGTGCGGCGCTGGCCGTAGCCGGCTACAAAGTCATGCAGGTGGGTTGCGACCCAAAAAGTGATTCGACCAATACCCTGCGAGGCGGTCAGTACATCCCAACCGTGCTGGACACCCTCCGGGAAAACGCCAAAGTCAAGGTGGAAGAGATCGTTCATCAAGGTTTCGGCGGCGTCTATTGCGTCGAGGCTGGAGGTCCTGCTCCTGGTGTGGGCTGCGCCGGAAGGGGCATCATCAGTGCGGTAGAAATTCTTAAACAACTCCATGTGTTCGAAGATCTGAAGCTTGACGTGGTGATATTCGATGTCCTCGGCGACGTCGTTTGCGGCGGCTTCGCCATGCCAATCCGTGAAGGAATAGCTGACCGCGTTTTTACGGTTTCCAGTGCCGATTTCATGGCAATTTACGCGGCCAACAACCTGTTCAAGGGCATAAAAAAATACTCTAATACCGGCGGTGCCTTGCTCGGTGGTATAATCGGCAATTCCATCAACGCTTCCTATACGGCGCAGATTATCAACGACTTTGCGGCCAAGACCCAAACAGAAGTGGTGGCTCATGTGCCGCGCAGCATTACCGTGACGCAAAGTGAATTGCAGGGTAAAACCGTGATCGAGGCTGCCCCAGATTCCGAGCAGGCCAATGTTTATCGTGCACTGGCTGAACGGGTGGTAACCAAGGAAGACCTGATTACCCCGGCTCCGCTGGATGAAAAAGAACTTCGAGAATGGGCTTCGGCCTGGGCTAAAGAACTATTCGCGCTGGAAAACGGCGAGATTCGCCCTCCCGCAGCCGCAATTTAGGAATTTTTCCAACATGGAAAGACCGGAAGGATTAACCATTAACAAAGCAGTTGAAAGCCGTTCGTCTCACCCTTGCTTCTCCGGCAATTGCCGGGGGGCGGCGGGACGGCTTCATCTGCCGGTCAGCCCGGATTGCAATATCCGGTGCCGGTTCTGCCGTCGCGGTCTGGATGCCGGCAACGGTTCCGGACCCGGTCTCAGCCGGAGCATCCTGCCGGTTGACCGTGTGGTTGCCACCGTGCGGCGGGCCCGGATTATCTGTCCGGAGCTGGCGGTAGTTGGAGTGGCCGGGCCGGGCGATGCGCTGGCCAGCCATCATGCATTGGAAGCATTCCGGCTGGTGCGGGACAATTTTCCAGATATGCTGATGTGCTTGAGCACTAACGGACTGATGTTGCAGGACCGGGTCCATGACCTGGCGGAAAGCGGCATCGGCTTTATTACGGTAACAATTAATGCGGTCGCTCCGGCGATTCTCGCTCAAATCTGTGGAGGAATTCTGCTTGACGGAGTTTTTTATCCCGGCGACGAAGGAGCGACATTATTGATAAAACGTCAGGAACAGGGTATCCGGCTGGCGGTTGAAGCAGGCATTAAAGTGAAAGTGAATATGGTGCTGGTTCCCGGCATTAATGATACTCACGTCGGAACGGTCGCCGCCAAGGCGGCTGCATGGGGCGCACAGCGAATGAACATCATTCCGCTGATTCCCCAGGGATGGATGTCTGCTTTTCCTGCGCCGACGGCAGAGGAGCAGGAAGCCGCCCGGGCAACCGCAGCGGAGCATCTTGAAGTCATGACCAACTGCGCCCGATGCCGTGCCGACGCCTGCGGCGTTCCTGGTATATCCGAACATGCCAATTGGCTCTATGGCGGCGGGCCCGGCGGCGTAGAATTTTCGCACGGTTAATCCTAAAATTAAGGAATATATTTATCATGAGCAACGACTATTTTAAACAGACTGTAGCGCCCCGGCGCGAATCACGCCTCAAGGCGGGAATCGCATATGGCGGCAAAGTTTGCCAATTTGCCGGCAGTTTCGGCTGCGACGGTAAACGCAAGGACGGTTTTCGTCCGTGTATGGAACGTAACGAACGGGGATTTTCGCAAGGCTCAATCTGCCTGCTCCTGCCTGCGCTAGGCACTATCGGCACGCTGCCGGATACCGCTGTACTGCTGCACGGCGCAGTAGGTTGCGGTTCCTCAATGCATGCCGTGGCCTGCAATGTCCGTTCGGGCGCAAATGCGCGCTGGGGCAAACCCGGCGATGCCTCCTGGATGTCCACCGCCATGAACGAAGTGGACGTCATAACCGGCGGCGAAGCCAAACTGGCGCGGGCTATTGAAGAGATTGATGCAACCCGGCACCCATCCACGATTATCGTGGTTTCCGGTTGCATTCCAGGCATTACCGGCGACGATGTCGAAGCCGTCATCGCCAATGTCCAGGAACGGGTGAAGGCCAAAGTATTACCGGTTCATTGCGAAGGGTTCAAGACCAAAATATGGGCCACCGCCTACGATGCCTACTATCATGCGTTCGGACGCCATCTGTTCGAGAAGCCGGACGATGCGCCGGAACTTACCGGCGAAGAACGCTCGATGTCTGTCAATCTGCTCAATGTTTCTTCGATGGGACGCATTGACGAGGCCGAGTTGGAACGTTTGCTGAAGATGTTCGGACTGAAAGTAAACATCTTTCCCGTATTTGCCAAACCGCAGGATATCTGGAAGGTGACGCGGGCGGCATTGTCAATCAGTACCTGCCCGACCCATGACGACTATCTGCTGACCCATTTGCAGGAAAAATACAACATCCCCTATGTACTGCGGCACATGCCGATCGGGATCGAAAATACCGGCATCTGGCTGCGGGAAATCGGCAAGGCCGTCGGCAAGGAACATGAAGTCGATATAATTATTAAACATGAAGAGCGCGTTTTGCGTAAAGCGCTGGAGCCGTTTCTGCCGTTCTTCAAAGGCAAACGCATTTTTCTCAGCGCCGGTGAATACCGGACGCTGGCGACAGCAAACCTGCTGGTCGAACTGGGTTTCGAAATTGCGGCATTGCGGCCATTCCATCACGATGAATTTGCCGAAGTGGAATACTCCAAATTGGTTGCTCACAGCAAGGATTTCACCTTGAATATCGCCAACTGCCAGCCTTTTGAAGAAGCCAACCTGTTGAAAAAATTGAAACCAGATTTGTTCATGGGACACCTGGTCGGCAATTCGACCGCAAGCAAACTAGGCATTCCTACCCATACCATATACAATATCGGGCTCAACTACGTTGGCTACAAAGGTGTTTTTGAGTTGGCCCGCCGGCTTTACCGCCACCTGCGCAACCCGAACTTTCATCGGACGCTCTCTGTCCATGCCAAACTTCCATACTTTGATTCGTGGTATGCGGAAGACGCTTTTAAATTTATCAAGACCGCTCCGGAACAAGAGGAATAAAATATCCATGAGTGAGAATTCATCATCAAGAGCATTTATCGAACGGCCGCGCGGCAGTTGCGCGCTGGCCGGAGCTATGACCACTATTACCGCATTGCCGCGCGGGATTCCGATTCTGCATGCGGCCCCCGGTTGCGCGGGGAACGCCGCCTGGACCCAGCTTGGTGGCGGCGGTCTCCAGGTGGGGGGGTATTGTGGCTCCCTGAGCGTGGCATGCTCCAATATCCAGGAACGCGAAGTAGTCTTCGGCGGCGACCAGCGGTTGCGCGAACAGATCGAACATACGTTCAAAGTTCTCGACGGCGATCTTTATGTAATCGCTTCCGGCTGCGTTCCGGCCATGATCGGCGACGATGTCAAAGCCGTCGCATCTGAATTCATCGATTCCGGGAAACCGCTTATTGTGGCGTCAACATCCGGTTTCAAAGGCAATACCCAGCTCGGTTACGATCTGGTGCTTGAAGCAATTGCCCGGCAATTCGTCAAGAAAGGCATTAAAAAGCACAAAGGGAAAGTCAATCTGCTTGGAATTGTTCCCAACTGGGATGTTTTCTGGCGCGGCAATATCGTCGGAGTTAAACAGCTTTTACAGTCGCTCGGCTTGGAAGTGAATGCCTATTTCTCACATGAAGATACCATGGCTGAGATCGCCAACTCGTCCGCGGCGGAATTAAATATCGTCGTTTCCGGTGCCTATGGCATTCTGGCTGCCCGTGCTTATGAAGAAGTACATGGTATTCCGTGGTTAAGCCTGCCGTTACCGATTGGCTCCGCCGCCTCTGCTGAATTTCTCAAGACGGTTGGTCATGCTCTCGGCATTCCCGGCAACAAAATTAATAGCCAAATCCACAAAGCTGAGGACGAATATTATCACTATGTGTCCACGCTGTCTGACTGCTATTCGGATATGGATTTACAGCGTTACGCCGTGATTATCGGCGATGCTAACTATGCCGCCGCACTGCCGCGGTTCCTGGCCGACGACCTCGGCTGGTTACCGGAATTAACCGTCTGCACTGAAGATCTTGACGTTGCGGCACAGGACCGTGTCAAGGCCGCGATCAATGTGATCGAATCAGAACTTCGTCCGGAACTGGTTTTCGACTCCAATACCGCCCGGTTGCTGGAATACCTGGAGCGCCGCCATCCTCGCTATCCGGAAGATAATTATTATCAGGATCCGCTAAGTCCGGCGATAGTCATTGGAAGTTCGCTCGACCGTACTTTTGCCGCGTCCATAGGAGCTGCTCATCTGAGCGTCAGTTTTCCCGTGGCCAATCGGGCAGTGCTGGATCGCGGTTATACCGGCTATACCGGCGGACTTAGGTTAATTGAAGATCTGCTTGGCGCAATTGTGCTGGGCCGGTAAAAACAAGGAAATCAGAAGAATGAATGCCAGAGAAATCGCTTTAGCCACACTGGAATTGCGCCCGACGACGCGTCCGGCGGTTGCGTTGCTCTCCGGCGGCTGCTGGACCATCAACCGCCAGGGATATTCGTTGCAGGATATGTTCGGACGTCCTGAGTTGTTGGCCGACCTGATAGTCGGCAGCAATGTCTTTGCGCCGTCAGATATCGTCTGGGTCGGGTCGGGATATCATAACCTCGCCATCAGCGCTCTCGGCGGCGAGCTGAAGTTCAGAATCAAAGGCCCGCCTGATGTCAAACGACCGCTGCTGGAGTCGGCCGACGACGCTGCTAGTTTGCCGCTGGGCAATCTGTCCCGCGACCTCCAGATCGACACGCTGGTAAATGCGACGAGGCTAGTGGCGAAAACCATTGGCGACAGGGTGCTGGTCGGTTCCAGTCAGTGGGGTCCGTTCACGCTGACCGGACACCTGCTCGGCGTGGAACGGGTGATGCGGAGCATGGTCAAAAATCCGGCTGAGGTCCATGCCGTACTGGAATTTGCCACCCGTTTGACGGTGGAATATCTGGAATTGTTTCACCGGGCGGGAGCGGAAGTGGTGTCGATCGCCGAACCCAGTGCCTCTGGAGATTTGATTTCGCGGAGTCATTTCGCGCAATTTGCCCTGCCGCATTTGACTGAAGCTATCCGTCAATTGAAAGCTAAAGGATTGAAAGTGGTTGTACATATCTGCGGCAATGTAACCAACCGTCTTGATCTGCTGGCCGGCTCGGGCGCCGATCTGCTATCCGTCGATTATAAGGTCTGCCTGGCCGACGTCCGGGAAAAACTGCGCGGTAAAATGGCATTTTCCGGCAACCTGAACCCGGTGGCGGTCATGCAAAACGCCTCGTCGGAACAGGTGTCTGAAGAAGCGCGTAAAGCTTTGACATTGGCCGGTACTGAACCCGGTTATATGCTGATGCCGGGTTGCGACATTCCCCCGGCAGTACCGCTTGATAACATTCGCAGCCTCTTCCGTTTCACTCATGAATCAAGGAGATAATTGTATGAAGTATGGTCGTTTTATTCCGCATATAATTTTTGCCGTTCTGGCCGCTGTACTGTTCTGTCCATCGGGGGGAACGGTTCTGCCGTGGCGACTGCTGACACTGGCCGCTGCCATTGAAATTATCTTCATACTCCGGGCCCGGTTTGATTCCTGCCCGGATAACCGGACTGCCGCCGGCGACATCGCCGCGATACTCCAGCTTTCTCTATTGGCCTGGCAATTGCTGACCGCCCGGTTTAATATGCTCGACAAGATGCTCTTTCCAACTCCGGAAGTAGTTCTGACACTGTTCATAAGTGAGTTGCCCGACATGATTAAAGGCCTCTGGAGCTCTATCATTCTATTGACCGGAGGTTATTTTCTGGCGTTGTCCACGGCAATTCCGCTGGGATTGATCATCGGCTGGCGCAAACGGCTGTTCCATGCAGTGAACCCGTTCGCCAAAGTACTTGGACCGATTCCGCCGATTGTCTATATTCCTTACGCTATCGCATTATTGCCGACTTTCCGGCTGGCCTCAATCTTCGTTATTTTCGTGGGAGCTTTCTGGCCGCTGTTCGTCAACACTATCAACGGGGTGTTCAATATTCCCTGCGGTTTGATTGATGCCGCGCGGGTGTTGAATCTGAAGGAGCGCACGATTCTCTGGAAGGTCATTCTGCCGGGCGCTATGCCGTCCATCTGCACCGGAGCAAACTTAGGACTGCTGTTTGCTTTTGTGCTGCTGGCGGCAGCGGAATTGATCGGCGCCACTTCCGGTATCGGCTGGTATGTGAAAAACTTTTCCGACTTCGCCGACTATCAGCGGGTTGTCGTCGGCATTCTGTTTATTGGTGTAGTAGTGACGGTTATCACCTGGGGTACCGAACGCCTGGAACGTCATCTGCTCCGCTGGCGAAATTAGTATATAGTATTTTATACAGTATTTGGAATAGAAAACTTAAAGAAATAGATGTAAAACATCTTCAGCGGGCAGTACCCGCCTTAAAGGTAAATTATGCTCGACATCACCATTGCAAATATTTCGTTTTCCTATGGTTCTCAAGTAATTTTGCAGGACATCAATCTGAAGGCGCAAGCCGGTGATTTCATCTGCCTGCTGGGACCTAGCGGCTGCGGAAAAAGTACGTTACTGCGGCTGTTGGCCGGATTGTCCAAACCAACCTCCGGTAATATCGCCATTAACGGTACTGCGATCACCGGCCCGGGCCTTGACCGCGGAGTGGTCTTTCAGGATTATTCGTTGTTCCCCTGGATGACCGCTGGCGAGAACGTAATCATGGTTTTGAATCAGGCGTTTCCAGGCAAAAAAAAGGGGGAATACCGCGAGATTGCACATTCCTATCTGGAAATGGTGGGGCTGGACGACGTATTCAACAAACTACCCGGACAGCTATCAGGCGGAATGCGGCAACGGGCGGCGATTGCCCGCGCCTTTGCTATCAATTCCCCGATTTTGCTAATGGACGAACCGTTCGGTGCCCTGGATGCAATCACCCGCGCCAAACTTCAGGACCTGCTGCTCACCCTCTGGCAGCAGAATTCCGGTGCGAGGAAAACGGTGGTATTCGTCACCCATGACGTTGACGAGGCTCTGCTGTTGTCCAGCCGGATCATCGTGCTGGGTCTCAATCCGGGGCGGATTACCGAAGATATTGCCGTCGATATTCCGCGCCCCCGCATTCGCAAAGAATTGTACCTGAAAAAAGATTTCTTGGAACTGCGCGACCGCCTGGTCATGGCGCTTAATGAAAATATCATCAACCGGCTGGACGAAGATCAAATCGTGCAACCGCCTGGAGAAGGCATCTGATGGTTGTGGCTATTAAAAATCTGACAGTGCACTATCGCACTGGAACAGAAACCTTTACCGTGCTGGATATCCCGGAGTGGTTTGTCGGCCGGGAAGAACAGGTCGCGATATCCGGGCCGTCCGGGTCGGGCAAATCTACGTTGCTAAACGTAATTGCCGGATTGTTAACCCCGGCATACGGGTCGGTGATAATCTGCGGCCGGGAACTGACCGGACTCGGCGAAGCAGCCCGCGACCGTCTGCGCGCCGCGCATCTGGCTTATATTTTTCAAACCTTTAATCTGCTGCAAGGCTATACCGCGATTGAAAACGTTCTGCTGGGCGCGACGTTTTCGCAAGGCAAAGCTACCCGTAATGCGGCGTTGACGTTGCTTGACGAAGTTGGTTTGGGACATCGGCTGCATCATAAACCGGCTGAACTTTCGATTGGCGAACAACAGCGCGTCGCCATTGCCCGTGCCCTGGTCAAACAACCACGCCTGATTCTGGCCGACGAGCCGACCGGCTCACTCGACCCGCGCCATGCGGATGAAGTAATCGCGCTGCTGCGCCGCTCCTGCCGCAAACACCGTTGCGCTCTGATCGTAGTCAGTCATGAGCCGGGCGTGGTTTCCGCTTTTGAACGACGTGATGATTTCTCCCGGCTGAATCGCGTTATGACGCGAGGAGGGAATGAATGAATTTCGGTGCGCTTGTGATCAAGAGTCTGCGGCAGCACTGGCTTTCAACTGTGCTGGCGATGGTCAGTATTGCGCTGGGCGTGGCGCTTGTAAACGCGGTTGTTTCCCTGCGGGAACAAACGCACCGCAGTTTTACCGAGGAAGGATTGGGTGTTGACGCCGTGCTGGGGCCAAAAGGGTCTCCGCTGCAGATTATCCTGAACTCTATGTATCATCTGGAGGAAATGCCAGGCAAAATCAAGTGGACTTATTACCGAAAAGTGTTGAACGACGAGGTGGTAGCTAATGGTATCCCGTTCATTACCGGTCATTGCTACGGCGGCTTCCGGGTAAATGCTATCGAGGCGCGCTTCTTTTCCGATTTTGAATTTTTGCCTGGCCGCCATTTCAGTTTTGACCCGGTTGATGGTGGACAGGGCAGAATGTTTCAAGCTCACGATGAAGCCGTTGCCGGTGCGGAGGCCGCCCGATCATTGCATCTTCAGCCAGGCATGTCGTTCAACCCCGTCTGTGGCGTTAATCCCGGGGGCATGGTTCACCGCGACCGTATCCGGTTCGTGGGTATTCTGGCTCCAACCGGCACTCCGCATGATCGCGCCATCTATATTCCACTAACTACGTTCTATACTCTAAGCGGGCATAGTTCGGAGATTCAGGAAATGGCTGTCAACGAAGAACGCCGGGAAATCAGCGGCGCTTACCTGAAAATCAAACGCATTAGGGGCGGTGCGCTGCATCCGGGGATTCAGGATTTAAAATATAACCTGAACCAGTCCAGCCAGGCGCAACTGATAATACCCAACGAAGTCTTACCGCAACTGTTCGGCATCATCGGCTGGGTCGACCGGGTATTGCTGGGAGTTGCTCTGCTGGTGACGCTATTAGCGCTGCTTTTTCTCTTTGTCGCGCTGGTTTCGGCGTTGCGGGAACGCCGACGCGATTTGGCGTTGTTGCGTTGTCTGGGTGCGACGCGAAGAACTGTGTTCGGCCTGATTCTGAGCGAATCACTATTCATTACAGCTGGCGGCGCGATTACAGGCCTGCTGCTCGGACATGGTCTAGTGATGATCGGTTGCGAATTGATCCGAGTTGAAACTGGCTTGCGTTTTTCGGCCGGTTATCTTTCCACCGCCGACATTTACAGCTTGCCGGTCATCTTGGCGCTGGGATTCTTTGCCGGGCTTATTCCGGCAATACAAGCGTATCGGCTGGGTGTGCTTAACAATCTGAAATCTATTTCATGAAGGAGGATAACATCATGAATAAATTCTGTTTTGGCCTCTTGGCGGTTATGGTCGGCTGGTATGGCGGATCGCTTTACGCCGAAGACGACTGTTGTGCAACGGTTCCGGTAAAAAAATGTGAACATAAGGCGGCGCATGGCGGTATCTTTAATGCCATCGGTTCCTGCAAGACCGGTCATGTCGAAGTTAAACTCAATGGCGGCCGGTTACAGTTCTGGCTGCTTGGCGGCTGCTGCGAAATTAAACGTTCCGTTCGCGTGACGGCCAGGGAAATTACGCTGGAGGTAATTCCTGACGGCGAAAAAAAATCACGCTTGCTAACCTTGAAAGCCGTTCCTAACGAGCTGGCTGACGAAAAAGTTGGCGACTGTTCCCATTTCGAGGGCCAGGCGGACTGGCTGTCTCCGGTGAAACAGTTCGCCGCCACTGGCGAACTCTTTTTTCAAGGCAAACTCTACAAGTTCAGAATTGAATACCCGGACGGGTTCGATCCCGACGAGGAAAACTAAGGATGGTTGCGTGATGGCCTACTGGTCTCATTGGAAAAAGCCGAACTGGCGACATTACATACTGATCTTCCTGCTGTTGCTTCTGGCCGGAAATTACCTGGCTCGCTATTATTTGCAGCAAAGAGAGAGGGAACGAAATATCACGGTAACTGTGCGGGTGGAAAAAAATACTTTTGCCGGTCACAACAGTCTTGGCATTGACGAAAATAACTTTTCTGCGACAGCGTATTTTTTTCTGCGTTTCACCACTCTCGGACAATGGCAGTTCGATCCCGGCAAAGCAAACCAGTGCCCGCCGGAAATCCGCAGTCTGAACGGTCGTGAAGTCTCCTGCCTTGGCTTCATGTACCCGCTGGAACCCGGTTCGGCGATTAAAACTTTTTGCCTGCTCCGCACTACTCAGACCTGTTGCTACGGCCCTCGCCCGCAGTGGAACCAATATCTGCTGGTTGAACTGAAAAAAACAGTTAAATTCGAACGTTTTGCGCCGGTAATTGTGCGTGGCTCATTTTTTGTTGATCCGCAACCATCGCAAGGTTTTATTTACCGGCTGGAAGGCGTGGAGGTCACTGCGGTGGATGATGCCGAAGCCGAACTCGATCCGGTAATCGCGGCGCAGAATGCCCGACTGCCGTTGTTCGACTTTACACTGCTGGACAGAGTGAAAATCGAGCGGAAAATTCCACCGGAATTACAACAGCTCGACGGCCGGAAAGTCATGGCTTCCGGTTACTTTCTGGAACGTTCCGAGTCTATCCCGCCGCAATTACTGCTAGGTTCTGTTGGTTGGGACGGACTGACGGTTAATAAGCGGCCAAACATTTATAACGCAATTTTGGTTTTGCCACGCGAATCTGGCCAGATTCCGCCTCTGTGGAAAGAGAACGGGATTTTTACCGGTACGCTGCGAATCGAACCTGATTCCGCCAAATGGGCTGAAAACGGCATTGCAGTATTGCATAACGCAGTGCGCGGTTTCGGAGGCGGTTATGATTACCGCTGGTGGTCGTGGCTGCTTAGCCCTCTGACTGGGTGGATTGTTCTGCTGTTTTTTCTTGCTTTTGCCGTTCGAAAATCACAAGCTAATGGAGAATCCCAATGAGATATTGGCTGCTAATGCTGGCCGTCTGCTTCTGGAGTTATAACATTTCGGCAGTGGAGGTAAAGATGCCGAAAATCGCCGCTACGGTCAATGGCGAACCGATTTATGAGACTGATCTGGTTGCCGGTCTGGCTGGCGATGGTTTTGCCATGACGAGAAAACGGGAACGGCGGATCAAGCTGGAGCGGCTGATTCAGGCCAGGATCGTCGCGCAATTTCTGCGTTCGCACCAGATGACCGTT
>TBL_comb47_HYPODRAFT_10001461_pt1 | contig 30778 bp, 32 predicted proteins | sample TroBogypolimnion_40_FD_10682 | JGI IMG/M metagenome (IMG submission 10682) | reverse complement strand
GCAAAAGATTCAAAGATGAATATTCCTTATGAAGGTAAGAAGACTCCTCCTGCATTTGATCCATTCAAGCCTTACCTAGACGATAAACAGATGGGCGAGGATAGTCCTATGACAAAAATCACAAGACCTGCTAAGCCTAAAACTGGCGCGATGAGAGGATAACCCATGAAAGATATCTTAGACAAATTAAGCCAGATAGAAGCATCGGCGCCGGAACTACAAAAGAAGAAGGTTCTCAAAGAATCTGCTGCTCCGGTTCAGACAAAGCCTACTACACTGAAGGATCTATTCTATCAGTTGGACGAAGGGATCGCTCCTGGACAGAAGCCACTCCCAGTAATGGACCCGACTAATAAGCAGGCTGGTATGGGATTCGTGACGAGCCCTGATCCTGCTGTTCAGAATATGCTAAAGAATCTTGATCCCAAAGATGTTCAGATTGTTCAAGCACCTGGAACACAATCAACACAACCAACACAACAGCAACAATCTCAGCCTGCTGCTGCTGGTGCGACTGGTCAAGCCCCTGCTGGTCAGACCCAGATGAAAGAAAAGTTTGCAGGAAATGTTAAGTTAAATCCTGCTAAAAAGGGTATGTTCAAAGGTAAAACAAAGGCTGAGTTAGAAAAGCAACTGTCTGCATTACACAAGTCTGGTCCACATAAAAAGGGTTCACCTGAGTATACTAAGCAGCAAGAACTAAACTTCGCCATCCGTGCAAAGAGCGGATGGAAGAAGAGTGTTGAGGAAGAACAACTTGACGAATTAAGTCCAGAAGCTAAATGGGATTATGCTGATAAAGCTAGAAAAAGCGTAAATGATTTGGCAGGTAAAGTAGGTTCTGCAACTGGGCAAGATGCAAATAAACTTATCAATAAGGCGATAAAAAGACAAAATATAGTAAGAAAGACCGAGAGAAATCTAATAGATGTAGATGAAGCGCACACAGGCGATGAAGCCGAAAAGAAATTCAACAAGTACAATGCCCAAGAACTTGGTCACATGCACGATAGAGCATTTGGTAAATCCAAACCAGGTGATGCACACAAGCAAATGAGAACAAGACAAGCCAAAGATGCTGCTTACAATATCATGTGGAAGAAGAAATATGGCGATCTTGACGAAGCCGATATCGCCCCAACATCAGGTATGGATACTAAAGGTGCTGGATTGGGCGCCGGCCGCAGTGCAACAACGCTTGAAGCAAAGAAGGCAAAGCCAGATTTCCTAGACTTAGACAAAGACGGCAACAAAAAAGAATCAATGAAGAAGGCAGCTTCTGACAAACAGAAAAAGGCAGTTAAAGAAAATATGAACAATCGCATTCAGGCCGCCCGCCTAGAGGGTAAAGCACACGGTCTCAAAGGCCATCCACACTGTGGTAAGAATTACGATGACATGGAAGAGTGCAGAGCATATCATGAAGGCTACAAAGAAGGTTTAGACGAGTGTCACGGTATGACTCCGATCGCAGGACTTCACACTCCTCACATGCCTGCAACAGTTCACGGTATGGCAGATCAAGCACTTGATGAAGGTCGTGGATCATATAATGCAGTAATGGATGCAATTAGACACAGAATCTTAAGATCGCATGTTGATCTTGTCGGTAAATTTGGTCCAGGTAAGATCATGGCAGCGATTGAAGATCAAGCCAGGTTCTATGATAGCATTGACCTAGACGAGATTGGTTCAAGTGATGTCAGCATCTGGGTAAGGAATGTGATCCAGGATCTTGAATCAGGCCATTATGACTACCTTGACGAAGAAGATTCGCTACCACTAATGAACCGTAACAAATTGAATTCAATGGCTAATCCTGCATTTAAAGATGACATGGAAGAAGGTAATGCCTTTACTGCTGCGCTTGCTAAGACACCAAAGGGCGGTCATTTTAAGGTGGGTGGTAAAACATTTACAGATAACTCAAACTATGATAGCAAGATTGATGAATATGCATTTGAAGCATGGGATCGTCAACTAGAGAATCTCATCAATGAAGGTCTCTCTGTTTCTATCTCTAAAGACAATGCGAATATGCCAGACTCAGTGAGCGTGAATGCAACTGATCAAGAAGCAGACAAGCTCCTTTCTCTTGTAAGACAAGCTGGTATGGGTATTTTCGGCGGTGAAGATGAAGCAGGAATGAGTCATGCACCTGTCATCGGCGGAGCATCTGAAGTCAATGCACCTGGTGAGATTGAAGTTGTAGACGACCATGACGGAATGATGAGCCTCATCAAGAAAATGTCAGATATCGGCGGCGGCGATCATCAAGAAGACTATGACGACGGAGACTATGCTGACGAAAAAGACGGCGCCTGTGAAGAGTGCGGTCATAGCCCTTGCGGTTGTAACGATGAAGAAGAAATGTCAGAAGCACAATGCAATGAATGCGGCATGATGGAATCACAGTGCGGCTGCAACGAAGAAGTACTGGACGAAGTTGAATCTGAAGACCAGATGGAATATGAAGTTGCCGAAGATCAAGCACAAGCTCCGCAGGGCGCTCAGAATCCACCAGATAATGGTTCTGCAAACTCTTCTAATGATACTGCTGGTAACAATGCAGCAAACTCTGCACTGGCAACAGCAGATCAAACAGACCAACCTGAAATGGCAGAGAGCAAAGAATGCACCGAATGTCATTGTGATCCGTGCGAATGTGATGACGAAGAAGATCCTAGATTCCCACACCGTCATCCAGATGACCCGCGCGGCGGTGATGAAGACCTTGAAGAATCATTCAGTTTCCAAAATGTCTACAAGAAATTTGCAATGATTGAATCAAAAGGCGAAGATGTCAGTGAAGGAATGAAGAAAAACATAGTTCAAGCTGTGGTAGCTTCGGTATTAGCATTGGGAGCAGGAGCGGCTAAAGCTGATGTGATATACAGTTTTATGGATCCTGCAACGCATACAATGCAGTCTACATATCAAAAAGCTCAAGTTCCAGCTGATTCTCCTATAATCATCAAAACAGATACCGACACGAACCAAACTGTTATGCTTAGAGGTCCAAGTTCATCAACTTCTGACCAACCCGCAGCTTCTAACAAGGTAACTGCTCAAGATATATTAGCTATAGGTCGTGGAGTAGCTGATGTAATCTCTGCCTTTAAGGGCCGCGGCGATGATCGTAGCTTTAGAGGTGATGATCACTACCGAGTCAGAATGAGAGAGGAAGAAGACCTCACCGAATGGGCTAACGATGCAGGTCCAGGTAAGACAGTATCAGATACTACCTTTGAACAAGACATTGACTTCATGACAAAGGTGATCTCCGGTGGACTCAACAAGCAAAAGTCAACTGGTCAGACAACTGTTCCGGTAGTAGCGACACAATTGAATAGGCTACATTCACATGATACGACTGATATCAACGAATCACTACTTGATTGGAAGAAATTAGCTGGTCTGTGATACAATAAACAGCAACTAAAATAGCCGGATTCGTTCCGGCTATTTTTTTGGCTGGCAGATAAATAAAGATGTAGTTCGCGGATCTGGACAATCCCAACTACTCTAATGCTAGAAAGGAGCAATCAGCATGTGTATTTATTCAAGAACTAACCACCCTAGCGGGTTTTATGTCTATGCTTACATTCGCCTAGACGGTACCCCTTATTATGTGGGAAAAGGTAAAGCAGGAAGAGCGTGGAATCATTGCAAGAACGACACCATTCATCCTCCTAAAAATACTAAATCTATTATAATTCTCAAAACTGACTTGACTGAATTCGGCGCACTTGCGTTTGAGCGTTGGTATATTAAGTGGTTTGGAAGAATAGATAATGGAACAGGAATTCTCAGAAATAGAACAGACGGCGGCGATGGAGCCGCCGGAATAATTCAATCGCAGGCTCAAATAAGACAACGAGTAACAACTACCCTACTACGACATGGAGGAAAATGGCCATCAGGAATGGCTGGAAAAACTCATAGTGCTGAATCTAATGAAAAACGCCGAAAATCAATGATAGGAAAGAATACCGGAACCCATTCATCGGAACACATTGAAGCAGCAGCCGCGCCCAAACGAGGAATGAGATACAAAAAGCAATATTTATTAACGTGTCCTCATTGCAATAAAACCGGTGGTTCGTCCAATATGAAACGCTACCATATGGATAACTGTGCTAAAATGATAAATACAGAATAGACAGTAAAACCGATAGGAGACTTCCCCTGGCACAGAAAAATATAAATTTCGGTACGTTTCCGGGCGATCCAAGTGCGGATGAGATCAGGATTGCGTTTGAGAAGGTTCAAAATAATTTCACGCAACTATTCACTGGTACACAGAGTACCACGGGTGTATCGACTGTTACAGGCGGCCTAGGCATTAGTGTTAGCCCGACTGTTGGAAATGTAATAGTCGCTGCCAACATTGCATATTTGCAAGTTAATACTTCAACCCTGACCTTGAGTGCTAATCCGAATGCTACTAGGGTACCTGCCGCCTTAATACAATCAAGTTCGCAAGCATTGAATGTTAATCTTCCTAGTAATATTGCGAATGTCAACAATATAACTGTAACTGGAAATCTTACTTCAAATGTTCTGAATGCAAACTATGTCTCGGGTAATGGTTCTGCTCTATCATCAATCACGGGGGCTAATGTCACTGGTTATGTCCCAAATGCGACTAGTGCAATAACCGCAGATACTGCATATTCAGTAAATGTAGCGAATGTTGCTGGAATTGGAAACATCGCAACACTTAATCTAACAGGCAGTTCATCTGATGTTCTATATGGAAATGGCATATTTGCTCCTGCTTCCGGCAGTATAGCAAATTCAAACTATGCCAATTATGCCGGAAACGCATTTTCAGTTAGTGGTGAAAATGTAAGTGGTGCCGTTGCTTATGCCACTACTGCGAACTCAGTAGCAGGTGCTAACGTATCAGGTGCCGTTGCTTATGCCACTACTGCGAACTCAGTAGCAGGTGCTAACGTATCAGGTGCCGTTGCTTATGCGACAACCGCAAATTCCGTGTCCGGCAGTAATGTCTCTGGAACCGTAGCAAATGCGACATATGCTACAAACGCAGGTAGTGCTACTACTGCTACTTCAGCTACGACTGCTGTTACTTTAACAGCAAATGCCCAACCAAATATTACTTCGGTTGGTACCCTATCAAGTCTAACGGTATCCGGAACATCTAATTTAGGTGCTATAGGCAACGTAACTATCACGGGCGGATCATCTGGTTATTATCTACAGACAGATGGTTCTGGGGCCCTTAGATGGGCGTCAGTGCCAACTGGTACTGGCATTAGCAACGGTACATCAAATATAAGTGTTCCAACAGCAAATGGCAATGTCAATACAAGTGTTGCAGGAAATGCAAACATACTGGTCGTCACTGGAACTGGCGCAAACATTACCGGCACACTTAATGCTACTGGGGTAATCACTGGTAACGGATCTGGGTTGACCTCTATTGCTGGTGCTAATGTCACTGGCCCGATAGCATATGCGACAACTGCTAACTCAGTAGCCGGTGCTAATGTCAGTGGTACAGTAGCAAATGCGACATATGCAACAACGGCTGGTACTGCGAATGCCGTAGCCGGCGCTAATGTCACTGGTACTGTAGCAAATGCAACTTATGCAACAAGTGCAGGATCAGCAACAACGGCTGGTACTGCGAATGCCGTAGCCGGCGCTAATGTCACTGGAACTGTAGCAAATGCGACATATGCAACAAACGCAGGTAGTGCTACTACTGCTACTTCAGCTACGACTGCTGTTACTGTAACAGCAAATGCTCAACCCAATATAACATCAGTAGGTACACTTACTGGACTAGCAGTATCTGGTACAACAAATCTTGGTGCTATAGGCAACGTAACCATCACCGGTGGCGCCGCAAATCAGATGATCTTAACGAATGGCGACGGAGGCCTGTCATTTGCTAACACGACCGGCGGATATTACTATTTCACTCAATCCTCTGCTGCTACGTCATGGGTCATCACTCATAATCTGAATGTCATTCAACCTTCAGTGAATCCAGTTGACTCTACCGGTAACTCATATTTAGGAAGATATGATTTCCCGACTATCACTTACAATAATGCAAATGCAGTCACACTAACATTTAATTCAGCAGTAAGCGGGACCGCTACTATCGTTGGCGGCGGTATTCAATATTCATCCGGAAATGGCGGCGGGACGCCCGGCGGTTCTACTACACAAGTTCAATATAATAGCACCGGCGCATTTGCAGGAAGTGCTGCGTTTACTTTCAATTCCGGAACTAATGTACTGTCTGCTACATATTTTTCGGGATCAGGCGGAAATCTAAGTAATATTCAAGGTGCCAATGTCAGTGGGGCCGTGGCAAATGCAACTTACGCAACAAACGCAGGTACTGCTACATCAGCAACAACGGCTGGCACTGCTACATCAGCAACAACGGCTGGTACTGCGAATGCCGTAGCCGGCGCTAATGTCACTGGAACTGTAGCAAATGCGACATACGCAACGAGTTCTGGTACTGCGACAACGGCTGGCACTGCGAATGCCGTAGCCGGTGCTAATGTCACTGGTACTGTAGCAAATGCGACTTACGCAACGAGTGCAGGTAGCGCAACTTCAGCAACAACTGCTGTCACTATAACAGCAAATAGCCAAGCTAACCTAACAAATGCTAACAATCTAGCAAATGTAGGTACCATTACTGTTGGTACTTGGAATAGCACAATTGGTTCATCTGCTACCTTCGCAGCTGGATTGTCTGGCGCAAACTTAGCTTCATTGACCGGAGCTAATGTCAGCGGCGCAGTAACATATGCAACCACTGCAAACGCAGTAGCAGGCGCTAATGTTTCAGGTACTGTCGCTAATGCAACTTATGCAACAACTGCTGGTACTGCTACGTCCGCAACAAACGCATCAGCACTACTTCAAAACACTTCAACTGCAACTACTGTTTACCCGACATTCACCGCTTCTTCTGCTAATGGTAACTCATCTGCGGTATTCAACACTTCTATCAGTTCTAACTTAGCAAATGCGTCTATCACTGCTACAACATTTGTAGGTGCTCTTTCTGGAGCAGCAACAACAGCAGCTACAGTCACAACTAATGCTCAACCCAATATAACATCAGTCGGAACATTGACATCATTAGCGGTTACCGGTAACATCACCGCAGGAAATGCGAATGTAACTGGTCAGTTGATATCAACTGTCACGACTGGCACTGCTCCATTCGTTGTAACATCTACTACCCAGGTAGCAAACCTGAATGTTGCTACTGCTGGTACTGCCACGTCAGCAACAACAGCAGGTACAGTCACAACTAACGCACAACCAAATATCACATCGGTTGGTACACTAACTTCACTTGGTGTGTCTGGTACAGTTACCGCTGCAAACATCACAGCAAATACTGGATTTATTCTTAGTTCAGTGGCCACATATTCCGCAGCAGGATCAACACAAGATACTGCAACTGCACTTACGACTATGATCAATATAGTATCTACTGTGGCTGCTAGTACAGGTGTCGTGTTCCCAACAGCGGTTACTGGAATGCGTCTAACAGTCCTAAATACTGGCGCTAATCCACTGTCTGTGTATCCTGCAACTAATGGTATAATCAACTCTCAGGCAGCGAACGCAGCGTTCTCATTACCGGTAGGCGACAGGCTTGATTTTATCGCTACTTCTACAACTCAATGGTATACACTTAACGCGACATACGGATAAGAAAGGAATATTGCTATGTCTTCTAAAACAAAGTCATCTCCGAAATCAACCGGAGGTTCTAAGGTCAGTTTTTCTTCTTCACGAGGAAAGAGTTCTCAGGGTAAGAACCCAACGGCCATCAAGTTCAGCACCATGAATAAACGCAAGCGTGCCGGTTACAAAGCATATCGTGGGCAGGGTTCTTCACGTTGATCACACTAGATATATTGAAGCAACTATGCCCTTCTACCAAAGAGGCTACGCTTCAATCATATGTGGATCCCCTTAATAAGGTCTCTGATCAAGCACAGTTGACTGGTCATAAGAATCGTGTGGCTGCATTCCTAGCACAAGTTTCTTTTGAATCAGGATACTTCAATTTTACTGAAGAGAATCTAAACTATAATGCACAGGGATTAGTAGCAAACTTCGGTAGTTATTTCCCTACCCTAACGTCAGCACAACCGTATGCTCACAATCCACAGAAGATCGCAGATAAGGTATATGCGAATCTTATGGGTAACGGCGACGAAGCATCAGGTGATGGTTGGACTTATCACGGCAGGGGACTCATTCAGTTGACTGGAAAATGGATGTATCAGAAGTTCGCAACATCTATGAGCAAGGGTTTATCAGATACTATCACATATCTGGGAACAACTGAAGGTGCAACTGTTTCTTCAGGATGGTTTTGGACATTTAATAAACTAAATACATATGTAGATGCGAATGATTTTATTGGTCTTACTAAACATATAAACGCTGGTGCCATGGGATTAACTGATAGAGAACATCAATATGCTATCGCACTGAAAGTATTGGGTTAAGAATATGACACAACCGGTATGGAACACACCAGCAGGAACGATAGGAACCTATCCTTCTACCGTGCCGATAGCATACCAACTGTCAGCCACTCCAGTACTACCGGCGACATCGTTGACGTATGCACTACTCAGTGGGTCTTTACCATCTGGGCTCACTATCACGAGTTCAGGATTGCTACATGGTACTCCGGCTTTGGTTACCTCACTAACTTCATATACATTTGCAGTAAGAGCCACTGATAATCTTAACAACATACGGGATAGGACATTTATCATATCGTTATCCGGATCAGCCATCCCAACATTCACGACACCTCCAGGTGTTATAGCGACAGTTTTGGACAGCACTTGGACCCAGTTTCCAATAGAATATGTGAATCCAGTTTCTACAAATCCGATTGTTATAAGCGTTCTTGACGGAAATTTACCTCCTGGAATAGAAATAAACGCTGAAGGGCTTATTCGTGGGTACGCTCAACCACCAGTAGTACAGGTTAACACCGAAGCTATAGCCACAATGGCAATATCCACTAGTGGAGTTAACAATGTCATTACGGTCGTCAGCACTACTGGGTTCGTCGTAGGTAGACCTATAATATTTTCTGGAACTACATTCGGTAGCATCAATGCAAACCAGACATACTATATAAAAACAATATTAAATTCTACAGATATCACTTTATCAGGAAGCCTGGGTGGAACAACGATTCCTCTTACCACTGATTCAGGTTTTATGGACGTGACGCTTCCTGCAGTGACATTCGGCGAGCCCATCAACGAGACATATTCTTTTACACTACAGATCAGCAGTCCGCTAGGAAATTCAACACAATCATATTCTATTCAAGTCGTGAATCAAAATACTCCGGTGTCACAAGGTGGTCCTGGATTTCCTCCTAATACTAGGATACCTGCGATATTCAATACACAACCGGAAACTTATATATTAGATGCAAATGCGCGAGAATTTGGTTACTATGTCCTGCCACCGAACCCTGCTATACTAGGAGAAACATATGCACCAGATCAGTTTGCTTATATAGGAACATTCTTCAGCGGAGATTTTTTTGCATTCTCTATCCTAGGTCATGATTTTGACAATAATGTATTAAGATATAATTTCTTTAATCTACCGTTAGGACTCGTAGGTGATCCTGTAACAGGATGGATCACCGGTACTCCTGTGATAGGGTTTGACCACATAAACCAATATAATTTTAGCGTCTCAGTCACCAAAGTAGTGAACAACACTGCTACGAATATCAACTCAGCAGTGTTTAACTTTGCATTTAATTTGACAAATAATATATCAGCAGATATAGTTTGGTTGATTCCTGCAAATCTAGGGCAGATCAACAATGGATCGGTCAGCACATTGCAGGTCTTGGCAAGTAGCGATGTCGCATTACAATATAGATTGACAGGAGGATCACTTCCACCCAATCTTACACTGATGACTGATGGAGAGATTGCTGGTATAGTAGCATATCAACCTACATCAGTTCTATTACCACAAGGTTCTTCTACCGAGTATAGCTTCACCGTTCAAGCATATTCACCCCTGTTTCCTATAATACAATCGTCACTTGAATTCACATTAACTGTCTACCAAGAATTTGATCAACCGACTGACATACTATACATAAACTGTACACCTAGCATCACCGATAGACAACTGTTATCGTCGCTACTGAACAGCGACTCATTGATTCCTCCTTCTTTCTTGTATAGACCACAAGATCCAAACTTCGGCAAGGCAACAGAGGTTATCTACGAACATGCATATAGCATAAATGCTAGCGATATTGACCAATACCTCGCAGCGGTAACAAAAAATCACTACTGGAGACAGATCACTTTAGGTCAGATTGACATCGCCCAAGCTATTGATGAGACAACCGGAAAAGTCCTATATGAGGTGGTATATAGCCAGATCATTGACAATCTAATCAATTACAACGAGATGGACAACTATCAGGTAGAATCACAGTCAAATATCATCACTCCTCAAGGCGAGAGTGTTGCTAAGTCAATCTACTGGCCCCGTCTTGTTCCCCTACCTACAGGTGGTTATGCTAGGATATTTTATCCTAACTCATTGCCGAACATGAGGCAACAAGTCGCTGATGTATTAGGTCAACAGACTAACTATAAGTTACTCCCGGCATGGATGACAAGTCAACAACCAAATGGATCAACGCTGGGATTCACTCCGGCATGGGTCATCGCTTATTGTCTACCAGGAACAACTACATTGCCGGACGGTACTACAGTGAGTTTCGCACAATACATCCAACATCAGATCCAAACGAACTGGGTAAATGCGGTAGGTGAACTGAATACGCTAAACACTATTAACTTCCAGATTGATAGATTCAACGTCAACAAGACTATCACATATGATTACGATACCACTGTACTTCCAAATGTCTGGACCCAACTACCTAGTGCGACACCTCCACCAGATCCAACGGATGCGGACGACTTCGCTGTTTTATTCCCACAGAGAACTATTTTACCAGATCACTCCCAGTACTAAATAGAATATCGGAAGAGAAACATGAGTCAAATTAATACAAACGGAATCACCACTAACTACCCGATACCGGGACAGAACAACAGTACCCAGCCTTTTCGGGATAACTGGTCGCAGATCACGACGCAACTAAACACGGCAGCGGGAGAGATCACTGACCTACAATCTAAGGCAGTGCTAAAGGCGGCGCTCAACAATACAACATTGAATAATGATCTGGCGAATACCCTAATCAGTAATGCTGCTATTAGTGGATTTAGATCAACAACCTACAATCTAGGAAATGCACTGGCTGGTGCTGTTCTCGTGAATGTGAATCAAGCAGATGTGCAGTTCGGTGCTGTTCAAGGAAATGTCACCCTACAATTCGGCGGCTGGTCCCCTACAAACACAGAGAGCAATGTCGTTGTCAGGTTCAGCATGACCAATCCTAATGCGGTTATATCATTCCCAAATAACTGTGTTGCTTCAAACAACAACTTTGGTGTCACTCTCTTAGAAAACTTTGCGATGATAGGTAATGTAGCAACCGTTACTGCCCCGGCAAATGCTGGCATCTTAGAATATCAGTTCACCTCACTTGATTGCGGCAACACGATCACAGTCACTCCAGTCAATCGACCATTCCAAGCAACTCAAACAGTGACCCGCGATCCTCCTCCAACTGGAATATTAGGTGATGTAAACGGCGACATCGCAGTAGGATCATCATTAGATCAACTCACGGTGATCAGTTCTACTGCGGCCGGAAACTATTTTAGTACAGCGAATACATATCAACTCTATCCGCAACTACCTGTAGTCTTTACCGGTAATGTATTTGAAGCAAATATCACGCCTGGAACGACTTACTATGTCAGGAATGTAGTGTCATCTACTGATTTTACAGTGGCAACAGACTTTGCAGTCACTGCTAATGTGCAAGTGGCTGATAATACTGGTAATGTGATGTATGCTAATCCAGCATCATATCTATATGTAGCCACTGGCTCGTTTAACTCTAATACGATTAGTAAGACTGTAACAAACACCTTTTCAACAAATAACTTTATTGTATTAAGTACAACAAGTAACCTAAGTGTCAATTCACCTATCGTCTTCACTGGCAATGTGTTCGGTGGACTAGCTGCTAATCAAATATATTACATCACAACCATTGATACTGGTAATAATCAGATTGCAGTAAGCCAGGCTCGTCAATATGGTGTTGCCGGTGCGAATGTACAGTTAATTACTGCGAACGGTACTGCTACGGCTACATGCTATACCGGTGGTAATGATATCTGGCGGCGTGTCAATCTCACTGCTTGGTAATAAATCGGAGTAAGTAAGATAGAACATCCATTTGTAAACGATCTAAAAAGCAAGACACTAGAAGAATTACAAGAAACTATGTCTAGCCTGACAAATAAGTTGACATATGCTTATCGTACTGGAAATGGTGCTCTCATCAGTCAACTGACCATGGCCCTTGAAAGTTATAAGAGCCAGCATCGTAAAAAAATGGATGAGATTTTTGACAAACAAAAGTTAAATAATACTATAAACATTCAATCTCAGGCTACTTCCAATGAACACAAGAATTGAGAAAGACTTCTTTTTTCAGAGTGCCGTGCATTTTGAGAATAAGTTTTATATCAACTCGTATGAGTTATCTGCATCTATGCTTGTGGAAACATCCTCACTGAGAGAACAACAAGTATCTATGAATAGGATAGAATATTTTATCGGAGAATTTTTACAGAATTCTGTATTCGTTGACATGTCAGATGCCCTAGCAATAAAAAAATATATAAAAGCCGGAGTAAGAGTATGCAGATTTCCTGAACAACCGTATGACCAGATCGTGTCAATGATAGTATTGCTCAAACTAAATGCTATCGCAGAGGGCAGAATAAAGATCACCGACCTGATCATGGGATCACTGATGAGTGATGGAGTAAAATATAATATCGTATCAGAGGTCGCTGAAGGTAGTTATGGTGGAAATCATTGGTGGAATAGATCCTGTGCTAGCGTAGAGGAACCTGCAGGCAAACAGAATGATGATAATGTCGTTAAGTTGTTTGATGACAGTAAATGGGCTGATTTGAACTTATCCTGGAAAAAAAATACTAAAAATAGTTTGACACTACGAGATTAACCTGCTATAGTAACTATATGATAACAGATAAGTATGGGCAACTGGTGTATGACGAGAAAGACCTATGCGACCTCTACATGAGCAACACTGAGATATCGTTAAAAAATGTATTGACGACATCTAATATTGATATCAACGCCCTAGAACTTAACGATGCTCCGCATTTAATACCACATATCATAAAAGAGGATCTATCTGTAGAAGAGTTTGATTCTATCAACCGAGAAAATTGGTATATCCCCGGAGAATATAAAGATTTTGATATCGCAAAGTTTGTATTAGACCAATGTAAGGATGAAGCAGAACTACAGAGAGCGGGAGAAGAATTGCTCCTATATCAAGAGCGTGACCTGTTCATGTTGTTGCGTTATCTGAAATACTTCGTAGATACCATGCGTAAGAATAGTATCGTCTGGGGAGTAGGCAGAGGATCAAGCGTCAGCAGTTTTGTACTCTATCTTATCGGGGTACATCGGATAAATTCGCTGTATTATGACCTATCCATCAATGAATTTTTAAAATGATACCTTATTAAGTAATAAATAACACAGAGGAGATACGCAACATGTCACAATATAGATCAGCCCGCGGTAAGACATTAGATATGAGCGCACTTATGTCAAAGAATGAGAAAACACGAGCCGTTGGAAATATGAAGGTAAATGCTCGCGGAGATACGATAGATGCAAAGGGTAATGTGATCGTACCTGTCAATAAGAAGGTATCAGATGGTTATCAGAATACTATCGGCAATCGTTCAGCAAATATCATCAAGAAGGCAGAAAGATTGCGTCCTGATGAAGCACCAGTTAACAATGTTCCTTTAGCAGAAGAACTCGTTCCAGAAATTGAGGACGAGATTGATGCTGATTTCGTGAAGGAAGAAGTAAAACAAGAATCGTTCGTTATCAAGCCGGCAAGTGAAGCACCAGAGTTTTTTAAACCGGAACCAAAAGCTAAAAAGTAAACATGACAAAAGTTAATCTTACCCGAACACAAGTTTCTAACCTCCGTCCACTGAAGGATACTATCCTTGTTTGCGATATGGAGTTTAAAGAACGTCTGAGTCGCGGAGGACTTATTCTCCTAGATGATGACATGAAGAGTGCAGGCATCCGACCGAGATGGGCGAGAGTCTATGCTGTAGGACCTGAAGTAGAGGATGTAAAAGTAGGCGATTATATTATGATTGGACACGGAAGATGGAGTCGTGGTCAGACCATTGAAGACGACGAAGGCGAGAAAATCATCCGTAAGGTAGACCCGAATGATATTTTATTAATTAGCGAAGAAAAAGTAAACGACTATACAATGACCGATAAGGAATACTAAATGATAAATACATGTGCTGTAGTTCGCGATACTAATTGTAAAACACGGTCTCCGGAGTCATAACGACGAAGGCGAGAAAATCATCCGTAAGGTAGACCCGAATGATATTTTATTAATTAGCGAAGAAAAAGTAAACGACTATACAATGACAGACAAAGAATATTAACCAATCCAGGGAGTGAGAGCGATCTCACTCCCACTTTTAAAGAGTCCCCAAATGAATTCTAAATGGAAAGAGAGCATGATCAATGCTATGCCTTACCTTGCCGTATTTGGCGGAATAGGAATCACCGCCTATACCATAACAAAGATAATACAACGGGCAAACAATACTATTGACTATGTAAATAAAGAAGTGTATAGTGATTACAATGATGAATATTATCCTTCAAGGTCAATGAGAAAGAAACAATGAAGAATCTCTGGGTCGAAGCGTACAGGCCAAATACGGTCGCGGATTATGTTTTCGTAGACGACCGACAACGAGAAAAGGTTGAAGGTTGGATCGCAGAAGGATCTATTCCGCATCTATTGCTATCAGGTGAGCCCGGCACTGGGAAGACCACCCTCGCTAAGGTATTGATTCATGATCTCGGTGTAGAAAGTTACGATGTGCTATACATCAATGCTTCACGCGAGAATGGTATTGATACTTTGCGAGAGAAGATCAATGGGTTTGTGCAGACTATGCCATTCGGTAAATTCAAGGTGGTTCTACTTGATGAGGCTGACTATCTGACACAGCAATCTCAGGCTGCTCTTCGCGGTGATATGGAGACATATTACCAGACAGTGCGATACATCCTGACTTGCAACTACGAGCATAAGATCATTCCAGCATTGCGTGAATCTCGTTGTTATAAGATGCACATCGCAAAACCCGACATGACAGACTTTACTGCCCGCGCTGCAACTGTTCTTATCTCAGAGGATATTCAGTTTGAGTTGGATGACCTTGACACTTATGTCCGTGCGACATATCCTGATCTTCGCAAGTGCCTGAATGAACTTCAGAACAATTCCAAGTCCGGGGTACTATCTCCTGCTCAAGCAGAGGGAAATAGTGAATCTGAATTGCTCATCGCTGCAACAGAACTATTCAAGTCTGGAAAGATCCTTGAAGGTCGTCAGCAAATAATGCAATACATCAGCCTCTATCCAACCCGCATCGAGGATTGCTACAGGTTTTTCTACGATAACCTTGACCTCTGGGGAAATACACAAGAACGCAAAGATGCTGCGATCATCACAATTCGCAATGGTCTTGCAAATCTATCACTAGTTGGGATCCCTGAGGTTTCACTAGCCGCTACATTAGTAGAATTGACATCATGAGCGAAGATACTCTTGAAAATGCTCTTGCAGCAGCCAGAGATCGCGGCAAGATTTGGCTAGAAAAGTTTAAGACTAAGCCGCTTGAAGAACAGATGGAATATCTTGCTCAAGAACTATTTTACGCTATAGAGCATAATCCATACGGTTCTCCAAATGGTAGACAGCATTGGCATGAAATTCCTGATGTTGATGAAAATTATGTATCAGGAACAGATAAATTAAGATATAAATATGCTGCTGAGGCAGCAGTAAAAATAGTAGGTTATATGGGATTAGAGAAATCTCACCAGCAGCCTCAATAATTTAACCGACATCATAGGAGAAACCCATGTCATGGCAAGCAACATTAACTATCAATAATAATACTGCATACAACATTACGGTAACACATAATAACATCGGTGACTTGACTGTCATTTCACCTAATAGTTCTTGGTCTAACACTGATCAAGAAAGCACCCCTAATAACACGAATGCATTGAAGTTCTGGCAACAACCTAATGTATGGTTTATGCAAGGTTCAGCATCATTCGGGCCTACTGCTGGCGTATATGTTGATCGTGGTTGGATGGATCCAAACGCACAGACGATAAAGATGACTGCTGATGCAAACGGCAAAGAATGGGTTCAGACCCAAAACGGCGGAGAAACACTACTTGCTTGGAATGAATTTGAGCAAGGCGGTGTGATTACCCTTACTTTTGACCCGGAGTGAACCATGAGATATTTGTTAATTACATTTGTTAGAAAAGAAAACGGACAGATTGATGAACTGGTAACAGTAAACAAGCGTTGCCGACCAGCAGACATGAATCAGTCAAATGTGATTCTAGATTTTGCTGAGAAAAAGGTACTAAAATGTGTCATTGAAGGCAAAGATCATGATACTACCTTTGACATCATGCGTGAATACTATCGAAAGGTATACCCTGCATTGGTCACCCAGTTAGAAAAGGAAGGGCCGATAGCCGCAGCCCAAGAACAAGGCATGAACCGTCAGCAACGGCGGGCGGCAGAGTCAAAGAAATAAACGGGGCCGAAGCCCCGTTTACCTTATAAGTATTTCCATCCTGATTTTTTATTACCAGAAATATTTCTCTCGCTTCTCCTAATACGCTCTCTTATTGCATAATGAGAAATTTTGTATTCTTTTGCAGCAGAAAAAATACTATTAAAAATTTTTCCCTTAGGATCAATACAAGGTCTTTCTTTAATTCTCCCATAATTACTAGGGATGTGTCTGCCGGGATAATAATTTAATGGTACATCATTCGGAGAAACGTAAACATTGTCTTTGCCGTTTGTATACCAATGGAGATCTAAATCTTTTACTGCTGACCTACCGAACATGGGATTATTAGTACCAAACAAATTTCTATGTGCTGCTGGATTATATACCCCTGAGGCAAATCCGTCTCCCTCTTCGGATTTTAAATTAGCCCAAGTTTTTTGCCATTCTCATCACGCTCATCTACTATATTCCATAGTTTACTATAATACAGGCCCCATTCTTTAAGTTCTTCTGTAGTCCCGCATTACTTAAGGATTTTAGTAGTTACGTCATACCCGTGTTTCTTAATATGTGGTATCCAGTACTCACCGGATCCCTGGTATTTGTAGGGATTTTGGATAGTTTTTCCTAGGTATTTTAGTCCTGTTTTGTTGTGAGTTTTGAGATACAGATAAATAGTCATGCTGATTGCTCCTTTATAGCGTTAGAGTAGTTGGGTGGGACCAGCACCGCGAACTACATTTCAGTATCTATTTATCATATAATTTTAAAATATGTTCAATTATAGCGTGACGTTTAATATCTTTGGTAGTAAATTCACACTTAATCATACCAGGAACCTCACTAGAGTTAAGTTTATTCTTTAAATCCAATAAACCATTTAGACCATTTGATCGGTCGGCCTGATCAGTATCACCGGTAAGTATTATTTTACTATTTTCACCTATGCGTGTAAGCAACATTTTAAACATGTTAGGAGTAGCATTTTGCATTTCGTCTGCTATTAACCAAGTTTTTTTAAATGTTCTTCCGCGCATCATCCCTAATGGAGCAAATTCTATTATTTCTTCTTTAAGAAAATATTCTATCTCAGTTGAAGAATAATATTCCTTTATTACATCCATTAATGGTTTGACCCAAGGTTCTAGTTTTGAATTTAAATTTCCAGGAAGAAATCCATGATTTTCAGATTCAATACTAATTGCTGGTCTTGTTAGTAATATCTTTTCACAATCTCCTTGTTTCATTGCTTTTATGGCTGCTAACATAGCAAGATATGTTTTCCCTGTTCCCGCAGGACCTGAGACCATTACGATATCTGTTTCAGGGTCGGTCAATGCGATGATATATTTTTCCTGATTTATACTCTGAGGTATTAGTTCGATTGGTTTTCTGGGTCTTTTAGGTTGGGATTGATTAAAGTCAATAGTTTTTGATTCTTTCATATAAAACATCTTGCTTTCATCTACATATCTTCTTGGTCGTGTTTCTTTTCTTAAGTGCTTAGCCACGCTTGATATCTCCTAAATTTGATACTATTAGTCTAGAGAAATTTCTTTCTCATGTGTATTTAAAAGGACGTATTCAGTAAACAAGCAGTATGCAGGAATTTTCCTTGAATGATAAATATTAACTCAGCAAAGACAATTGTCTTGGTTCAATGCCTAAAAGTATAAATACTTATATGAGCAACAAGTCCCTTCCAGCAGATAAGTTTTTTAACAATGTGAACTTCGTATCCATAATTGATACGATTCGCGGGGTCTATATGTCTGATGGTGCTATGTCCACTCTTTTGGACTTTGAACGTGTATTGGATGAAGCAGACCTCTATGCATTCAAGAACTGGTCACTAGGTGAACTCGTTGATGGTCCAGTCATCGGTAGATATTCTTGCAAATGCACATTCATGTGGCCTTATAAACTCATGCCCGATCCTAGAGGTGCATTAAGATTAGTAAACATAGGATGCAAAACAAGCATCGGTAAGAGCAAGATCGAGGTTCCGGTTGAAGTGTTAGACTATGAAGACTTCGTTCCAGGAACACGCTATCCTAAGATGCATACTAGAGATGTCTGGTTTATTCAGATTGAGATTCCTATCGAATTGATGGATGATATCAAAGAAGGTTCTATTGACCTTGCTGATTCAACTATTGACCTTTCCGAGATAGAAGATGCCTATAATGAGGACCTTGACGACTCTACCGCTAGAGAAGAATCGGCACCAGAAACAACTGCTGACCAAGCACAGGCCCCTGAAGAAGAAATGGCTCAGGCCGGAAACCCATTGGGATGACAATGAAAACACTAAATGAAGCCCTAGACTACATGGATATGAAGGACCAAATAGAACCTAAGATCACCGTTGATGAATATGCGGCTAAAATGGGCAAAGATAGTGATATCGTGACCCTGACATTCACCGTACATTCTAAGCTTGCCGCCAAGGATCTAACATCTTGGTTAGAGCGTGGATATGAATTTGTGCTTGATGCTAGCGTCAGTGATGGAGAACTAGAGCCAGGTGAATGGTTGGTATTTGTTGAGATGCAACGCCGCATTGCAGTTCCTGATAGAATAATTAAATTGCTATCTGACCTAGAGACACTCACTGATATTTCTATTGACGATTGGGTGGTAGACATCGCAGGTAAAGAAGTAGGTGCCAATGAACAACAGATCAGAGACGAGATGATCCTGAACCCTAATGAATATAAAATGGAAAAAGAACAGGACGAGAAACTAGATGAGGTCCGACAGCTTGCCGGACTAAATTTGGATAAGACTCCTTATGTTGAGGACGAATATATCAAGAATCTCAAGGCAATCGCAAGAATTTAGGCTTGACATCTCATACATAGTGTGTTAGTATACTAGAATGGATCATTATAGCATATTGGGAGTATCTCGCGAAGCCTCCCTGGAAGAGATCAAAAAAGCATATCGTAAATTGGCTATGCAACATCATCCCGATCAGGGCGGAGATATCAGTAAATTTCACAAACTAAACGAAGCGTATGAGACACTGAGTGATCCCAGTAAAAAGCATCTATACGATAATCCACGGAAACAATCACAGCATCCTGGAGGATTCAATTTCAATGTGAATGGATTTGACCTAAATGATATATTCCGTCAGGCGTTCGGTCAACAAGGTACTAATCCGTTTGATAATAACCCTTTCAGACAGACACAACAACAATTATATCGCACTAGGTTAGAGATATCATTGATGGATTCATATTACGGAGAAGAAAAGGCATTACAGGTTAGCTCACCAACCGGAGTTAGTGCTATCAAGGTCAAGGTTCCACCGGGAACTAAATCCGGAGACCAGGTCAGATATGATGGCGTGATCGATGGTGCTCATCTTGTCATAGAGTTCATTGTTTTACCTGATCTAAAGTTTGATCGCAGGGGCAATGATCTATACTTCAATCTCCCGATCTCTATTTTAGATTTGATTGTAGGAACAAAGGTAGACTTTAGAACTATAGACGGAAAGATGTTGTCAGTAAACATTCCCCCTAGGACACAGCCGACCATGCAGGTCAAGATATCAGGTGAAGGAATGCCTATATCAGATAGCGGACAGTATGGTGACCAAATACTATTGCTTAAACCTATCCTACCTGATAATATAGACGATGATATAATTGAAGCTATAATCAATAGCCGAAATAAATAGTAATAACACTTTTAAAGGAAATAGAAATTGCATAGCAGTCCGGAAATTGAGAATATCATTGAGCGAGCAATAGACTCGGCTAAACAGAGAAACCATCATTATTGCACGGTAGAACACCTACTATGGGCTCTAGTGACTCATCCTCCTTTTAAGAAGTGTCTCAATAGTTTCAATGTTGACACTGATCTCATGGTCACTGAGATTGAAGCATACCTAAACGCACTACATGCTATTGAATCTAAGGAAGCTGATTGTCAACCACGCAAGACGAATACTCTTGAGCGGGTGATGAATCGTAGCGTGACGCAGGTTCTGTTTACTGGTCGTCAACAGATGATGACGATTGATCTTTATCTGAGCATCATGAATGAAGGTAGCTCCCATGGTCATTATTTCCTGTTGAAGTATGGCGTCGCTAAGAATGATTTTGTCACACATTGGCAGAGGACCTATAAGGGCGGCGACTATTCCGGAACTATCACACCTAATCAAGCTGACGAAATCCTTGAAGAATACACCCTAAACCTGACTGCTCTTGCCCGTCAAGAAAAGCTGGAGCCAGTCATCGGCCGCACAAAGGAGATTGATGATATCATCAATGTACTCGCAAAGCGTTTCAAGTCTAATGTCCTAATGGTCGGTGATCCTGGTGTAGGAAAGACTGCTATCGCCGAAGGTATCGCCCAAGCAATCGTCAATGATGAAGTACCTGACTTCCTTGAAGGATATGAACTGTATTCACTTGAGATCGGTTCCCTTCTTGCTGGTTCACGCTATCGCGGTGATTTTGAAGAAAAGGTTAAGCAGGTACTTGATGCGCTCGCAATCAAGAAGAAGGCTATCCTTTTTATCGATGAAGCACACACGATGCAAGGTGCAGGTAGTACTTCTAACGGATCAGTTGATTTTGCAAACATGATCAAGCCTGCTATCACTAAGGGCAATCTGAAAGTAATCGCATCTACAACTTGGGAAGAGTATTATGAATCCTTTGAAAAGGATCGTGCTTTGATGCGTCGTTTTTATCGTATCTCTATTGACGAACCGTCTGAAGAATCTACCGTTCGTATTCTCAGTGGTCTTTCAACACGTCTCAATGATTTCCACAGCGTGTCTATCTCTGAGGAAGCGATTGCAGCAGCAGTTGAATGTTCTTCAAGGTATATCCATGATCGCAAGAATCCAGACAAATCAATTGATCTATTGGATGCTGCATGTGCGAAGCAGCGTGTTCTCATGAACGAAGGCGCGATCATCACGAAGCAATTGATCCATGAACAAGTAGAGAAGTTCACTGGTGTTCCTGCTGACAAGCTGTCAGATGATAATCTTGAGCGTATCAATACGCTTGAGTTCAATGTCAAGAATAAACTCTATGGTCAAGACGAGACCGTAGATAAGGTTCTTGAAAGGGTTTATGTGTCGTTTGCTGGTATCGGCAACGATAAAAAGCCCATCGCGAGTTTCTTGTTTCTTGGCCCAACAGGCACAGGTAAAACAGAGTTGGCTAAACTGCTGTCTAAGAACTTAGATATGCCCCTTCTCAAGTATGATATGAGTGAATACAGCGAGAAGCACAGTGTAAGCAGTTTGATCGGTCCTCCCCCTGGTTATGTAGGCTTCGGTGATTCACAAGTACAAGGTGGACGCCTAATTTCAGACTTGAGCAAGAATCCTCACTCTATCCTACTGTTTGACGAAGTTGAAAAGGCACACCCTGACATCTTTAACATCTTCTTACAGATGTTAGACGAAGGTCGTGTCACTGGATCAAACGGTAAAGAAGTGTCAATGAAGAACACACTGATCATCCTCACTTCAAATCTAGGATCACAAGACGGAGAACGGAATAACATCGGTTTCGGTGTCCAAGAAAAGACCGGCGAAGATGACAAGGCTCTCAAGCAGTTCTTCAAGCCTGAGTTCCGCAATCGCCTTGACATGGTCTGCAAGTTTGATAAACTGGACATGTTGTCTATCAAGAAGATCGTCATCAAGTTTGTTGAAGAACTTAAGAAGCCCCTGCTTGACAAGCATAACATCACGCTTAATCTGAGTGAACCTGTCGTTAATTATCTCGCAGATAAGGGATACGATAGCAAGATGGGAGCAAGGCCGCTCAGCCGTAAGATTGATGAGATGCTCCGTGTTCCATTATCAAAGAAGATCCTCTTTGAGCGTATCAACAATGCGAATGTGATGGCAGTCTTAGAGAATGATGAGATCGCATTTAATGTAACTATCAAGCAAGTTGCACATGTTGGGAATGATGGCATTATTGAAGTCGGAAATTAGACCTAACCTATACTATAACAAGTATAAGTATAGGGGTACCATCGTTGATCAGAATATACGCTTTATATGTTCTTGCAAAACATTTGCACAGTTCCTGAACTTTATTAAAAATGAAGAAAAGTATCCTGATCGCTACTCTCAGCAGCGTCTTAGAATCCTTCCTAATACTGATGCTCAACTTGATGAGGTTAAAAACATAATAGAATATCGTAATAAAATGCAACTTATAGAAGGCGTTGTCATAAGAAGGGAACATAATAGTATATCTTTCTACAGCAACAATATTGAATTATTGAAGGAAATATGGGAATTTAGACCAAACTCATTTATTACTGAGGCTAATGCTATGCCAACAGGAGTCATGACATTTGTCAAAGAACCACAACACAAGTACAGATTATACTTGGTCAACGGAAGAGTCAATGCTAGTTCAAGGGAAGAACTTGCTGCTTATGTGAACAGGTCGGCTATATTTCCATGTCATGCACTCTCTCGCTGGCTAAAAAGGAATAGGCTCGTGCATTATGTTTATGAATATTCTAATAACAAATTCTTTTTAGAGTATGATGATCCCGGAACATTAACAGTGTTAGGTCTTATCTGTCCTGAACTTATCGGAAAAGTTTATAAATTAGAAAAGCGTTAGAATTGAATAAATACTCTAATAAAATGGAGTATTTATATGGCAAGAGTTGTTGAAGATGTACTCGTACTCAAACTAAGTAAATTAGTAAAGGACGATGCGACCGAAGATAGCATTGTCACCGAAGAGATACATGCTGCTTTAGAACAAGTAACTGCGGAATTAGTTGGTGATGGTATAATTGTAGAGGTTGTGAGAGCGTAATGTCACAGGGCGTCACTCTACAATTATTACCACAAACAGCCTATCACAATCCAGGTAACGGCGCACCTTACACGGTTGTGGGTAACTCGCAACCTGCCGCATCTTATTATCTTGGAAATCAAAACCTACAGACGGTCAATATCTCAACGACGACCTGCACAGGAAACATCATCATTGAAGCTACATTGGCAAGTAAACCATTAGATTCAGATTGGTTTGAAGTCTATAATCTTCCAACAAGTAACACTAATACTTCAATGTATACCAATATTACCGGCACCTTTGTATATATCAGGGCCGTAATACAAGACTTCAGCTACGGCGGAGTCAATTACGTCAACCTCAGCTATTGATTTCTTGGATACTTTTTTCCTAATCTAGCTAATGACATATTTCTCTTATGCTCTTCCGAAAGGGGTTTTCCCTTTCGGTTAGCGCCTTTCTTAGCATTAGTTTCTGCACTTGCCGGAGGTCTTGCTAATGCTCGTATGCGCTGCTGCTCTTTGAATTCAGGAGTACGCCTTCCATTAGATTTACCTGTTCTACTAATGCTACGTTTTTGAATATGCTCCGGTGTTTGTTTCAGACCAGCGATGCCATCTCCGCCATCAGTACGATTATGTAAGATACCGGTACCTATGTCTTTCCTACCGTACCATCTGATCATTCTTCGCTCAATAGCTAATGCACCTATTTCAGTAAGGTTATGCTCTAGGATTATTATTCTTGACAAATCGCTAGGAGTTTGATATCGTTCTCTTTTGCTGTGTTTCCATCGTCTGCCTTTGCCTTTCCCTATATAATAAGGAGTGCCTTCGGTACGCAAATATGCGTATACATAGAATCCTAAGGGGTGGGTTGGATAGTGATAAATATTCATAGCTGATGCTCCTCTAAAGCGTTAGAGTAGTTAGGTGTTCCACCACCGTGAACTACACTTTTATTTATCAATTAATGATAAATATACATATCTAAGAAAGAAAAAATATGGAAACTACAATCAATATCAAGGCACAATTTGAAGCATTCATTGCTGAGAATGAGAAGTTTGAGAAGGGCAATGCAGCAGCGGGCACCCGTGCCCGCAAGGCATTAGGCGATCTTGCTAAGTTATGCAAGGCCCGTCGCAGTGAAATCACTGACACTAAGAACGCTCGTAAAGAACTCAAATCATAAAACTATGCAACGTATCTATACTATGCGGGTGGCAACTCCGATTTTATCTTCAAAGATAGAACAGAGAGTAGAATATCCTTTTATCGGGCCGCATGCTGATAGATACGCTAAAAAAATTGCAGATGACATAAAAAAGATAAATCCTGATAAAATCTTATGCTTATGTATGGGTGAGCATGAGCCCGAGTATTTTTTTGGGATTTTTTTTTCCGAAATACAAGACTGGTTACTAGAAAACAATAAAATTATTAATCTATTAATAAGTAATCCAGATGGTAAAGAAGTTAGACCTAATATTATTACTGAAGCAACTGCTGGATTTTATCAAAACAGTAGGTATATATTAATTAACCATGTTAAAAGTGATATAAATTATGAAGAAACGCATCTATTAGCAGATAAAGTGTATACTTCGTATAACCATAGGTATAGAACTGAAAGAGGATTGCTAGTAGACACCCTAGTTCAACATGATCTTTTAAATTACGGCGTTGTAACCTTTGCTTATCCAGACATGCATCAGTGGAAATATCATGATGGAACACGACTGAAGGATGAAAACGAAGAATTAGAAAATTTCGCATCTAATCATGGCCTGCCCCCAAGTTTTATGAGAGGATTTTTTGACATTGTGTCAGAATCTAGCATTAAGACTGAAGGATGGTTTATGACAGAAAAAACAATAAAAAGCATAGCCACACTGAAACCTTTCATATCACTTTGTAGTCCGGGATATCATAAATTTTTAATTGATAATTATGGACTTGAATTATATGATGAACTGTTTGACTATAGTTTTGATTCGTTGCCTGACGTTGAAGATCGGATACAAGGAATAGTAGAAAACACTATTCGTATTTCTGCTCTTTATAATGAAGATTTTAGAGACAGAATGCATGACATATTGCTTCCTAAGATGATTAGAAATAGGCAAAAAATGATAAATTTTGGCTTATCTAAAGAAAAGATTATACCAAAATCATTTTGGTTCTTAACAAAAAATACTGAATATCAACTGTATGGTGATTTAAGAGGATTGGTTTACGGTTATCTATGGTATTGGGTTTGGAAAAAATGGATAGATTTTGACACTCTACAAGAAGATTTAAAAAAATTGGTCATGGAGAGGTTTTCTATTCTACGAGGTGATGGAATTTATATTGAAAATAAATATCATGAATTATCCAATACAGAATAGCAGTCGTTTTTAATAAATACATTTAAGGTTAACTATTATGATGATACTAATTGAAGGTGGAAATGTTGTGCCGGGTGCAGTCCCTATCAAAAGGGAAAACTTTGCTGCGGCTATGAAAAACCTTCAGGATATCCTACCGCAGGGATTAAATCTATATCCTATCGGTAGTGCAGGGAAGAAAGAGATATCAAGTGATATCGATGCCCTCGTTGATGCAGAAGAATTGATGAGGGCATTTCCTGCAAAGGAGCTTAAATTAAGTAGAAAAGAACTAGAAGATTACTTTAAGAGTAAAGGTCTGTTCGCAGCAAGGACTGGTGTCAGCATACACGTTGGTGTCCCCACTGGTGTTGGTGATGAGGTAGTTCAAGTGGATCTGATGGCTGTAGAAAATGCAAAAGCAGCACAGCCATTGCACACCCACGACTATTCTGATCCAAATATGAAGGGCGGAACATTACACGCAATGTGGGCTGATCTAGCGAACATGAGTAGTATTCCTGGACATACTAGTCTCATGATGAGTCCTTATAAGGGTCTAGTGGATAGAGAAAACAAAGAACTGATCACGAATGATAAAGATGAGATCGCTAAGATCATCATAGGACCAACTGCTTCAGCAGATGATATGGGTAATCCAACAAAGTTGTTGAAGGCATTACAATCATATCCTGAAAAATATAAGGCTATCAAGCAGAAGTACGCTATTGAAGACCCGATTGCTGAAGGTAGCAGTGAGTGGTTCCGTAATACATTGGATCGGTTGAGATGAAAATAAAAACTATCTTGACAGAAGCAGATGCATCTAAAGTAGGTCGTAAGTATCAGCATATTGAAGATTTGGTGTTGAGTCACGGGTCACACGGGGGATTACACGCAATCCAAAGATTGCGTAATATGGCTGAGCAAGGCGGAACTATAGAACTCAAATGGGACGGTATGCCAGTGGTATATTGGGGTCGTGATGAAACAGGTAACTTCAGCATGATTCCTAAAAATGCATGGGCATATCTAAAGAGCGGAAAAACACAAACATCGTCAGGTGCCCCTACAGTCATGAGAAACCCGAATGATGTGAAATCATTTGTGTTAGGTACCGGTAGCGGAGATCCAAAAGCGAGAGAAGTGTTCGCTAAACAGTTTGCTAGTCTATGGCCTTATTTTGAACAGATTAGTCCTAAGCAAGGATATATAGAAGGCGGGTTGTTATTCTACCCAGGCACTAAACCAGACGGTGTGTCTGCTATGCCTATATATACTAAAGAGACTAATACTTACGACTTTACTCCTAATATCACGACATTCCATGTACCAGCAGATAGCGAGCTAGGCAAGAGAATTGCTAAGGCAAAGGTAATGGTAGCTGCTACAGGATATTTCCCCACATTAGGATCATCCGATGAGCAGCGTTATCCAGATGCAGCAAGTTTGAGTACACCGGATGTGATTGTTCAGGGCACGACTTATGTGCAGGATCCAGTAAAAGTAGATCAAAAAGGATTAGATAGGCTAGAAGCATTCATCAAGACTAATGCAAAAAAGATTGACGACTATCTTGCTCCTAAGCCAGGTATGAGCAATCCAGGTAGAGAACTATATTCATATCTAAACAAACATCTACGCACTGAGGGATTGGTAAATGATTTTCCAGATTGGGCTAAGTCAAATCTAAGTGCGAAAAAAGCAGAGACTTTACTCTCTGATAAAGAAGGGTTAAAAACGACGCTAGGTGCGATAGAAGCCCTTGGTATTCATAAGAAACTATTGATTGACGAGTTGAGTCAAGGATTACATGGTGGAATCAAGCAGACTAAGCCAGAAGGATATGCACAAGCACACCCTGGCGCAAAATTTGACTATGATATCCCTGGACAATTCATAAAGACAATTGACCAAAAGAATTGGTCTCCTAAGGAATCAGTACTTAATACAGGTACAGCTATAACTGAAGCACAGCAAGGTAAATCAGCCGTAGTAGGCTGGGGTCGTGGCATGGGACACACCGGACATGATGCTCTTGTCATCGCAGTATTGCATCAGGCAATAAAGACTAATGCGACACCGTTCTTTATCATATCACGCAGTTTCGGTAAAGATGATCCTATTCCACCTGAAATGAAGTTGGAACTTTATAGGAAGAAATTCCCTAAATATGCGGATATGTTTCAACTTAAAACTAATCTAAACGATGAATTAGCTGCATTAGCTTCTAATGGATATACTGACGTGACGCTTGTAGTTGGTGCTGATCAGAAAGAAGCATTTGGTTATCTCACCCGCCCTGATAAATCAGGTACAGAACCCTATAAAAAATTCGGATTAGATAGCTTGACTATAATGAGCAGACAAGATACGAAGGCTCCCGGAAGCGATACAGAAAGTCCTGACTATCATGAAGGACCTAGAGCAACACCCATGCGCGAGATATTAATGAATCCGAACGCAACTAAAGAAGAACAATTTGCCGTCTGGAGACAAGCAATCAGTCCTAAAATCAGCGATGAAGAAGTATTACATATGATGCGTGTGGCAAAAGAAAATCTCACGCAGTTTCACGCTCCAAAGCCAAAAGGTCGTAAACTAAAAGAATTCATACAGCGTATTCAGCCACTCATTGTTTCTGAATCTATCTCGGTTGATGAAAAGATACCTCTTATTCGTATGTTCAATCAAGCATCAAAGCAACTCAGCGAAGCTGCTGTAAAACCCAAATATGACAAAGACAAAATATATGAACTATTCATTAATCATCTTGACTCAGGTCCATTTGATGGTGGATGTCTAACTGCGGCTGAAGTCATTAAAAATCGTATAGGAGGAAATATTGTTGTTCTTGTTGATAAAAACAACATAGCACAACATGCAGTGGTTGAAAAAAACGGAGTCTATCACGATTTTGACGGACCTGCCAGTTCATTGAAAGCCATAATAAGCCGTTTCAATAAAAATGAGATGGCTAATGCGACGGGTGCTAGAAAACTCAAAGCAGGTGACCTACCTAATGCTAAGTTAGACAAAGCACTAGCAAAAGATATCGCTACTATATACCCGTATGAAGAACTTTTCGCTTCTCGTATAAACGAAGGTGATATGAAACCTACGCATGTCACTGGTAAGGAAAAGCCAGGGGCAGTAGAAATGCTAGAGAAAGCATTATTGAAAGCCAAAGAACGCGGCATAAAACTTGATTACGATAAGATAGACAAGATGATGCAAGTCGTCTGCAAAGAATACCATCTTACTGGTGATAAGTTACACAATGATTTCGTGAAGAAGCATCATATGATTCCGGATAATTGGATAAAAAAACAAAAGATAAACGAGACCACTTTTGATTGGTCTGACTACAACTACATTGAAGACATGGATACTAGACTTAGGATAACAGAGGCATTTTTTACTAGAAATACGGTGCTAACAGAAGCAAATGATCCTGAAATAGATTCTTATTTCAAATCATTAGTAAACATGTCTGATAATGTTAAACTTAATAAAAAATGTATTCTTGTACCGTTGGTATTGATCAATGATCATGTGTCTCCTGCACATGCACCTGAGGTAGTAACATTACTGAGCAAAGATAATGGCACATGTACTGCCCAAAGAAACTCAGGTCAAAAAGAAACTTATCCTCTTAGTAGATCCGTTGGTAATCTAACTACAGTGACGTTGTTGTTTAATAAAGCAGACTCGTATAATAAGGTACAAACATTATTGGCATTAAAGTTTGAAACATCTTTGCCAAATATAGAGGCAATTATTGGCATGAAAAAAAATGCCCAATCAAACACTAATATATCTCAAAACAACGATTATCTAGAAGAAAAATAATTTCACTACCTTCTACTGATGTAAATATCATTATAAGTTTACAACAGAAGAGGACTTAAATGGCACGTAAACCAAACACTAAGAAGGCAGCCGCAGCAGAAGAAAAGACTGTTCCGGTTGAGAAGATTCATGAGATCGCAGAACAGGCTGCTGCCGAGCAACAAGCTCCGCAAGAAGGCCAGATTCAAGTCAACGTAGATTTCTTACGTACAACTAAGGTTCATATCGCAATGCCTTGTTACGGTGGCATGTTGACTGAATCTACATTCATGTCATTCATCAAGTGGGCAAACACTGCCCGTCAACTTGGTATTGATTGGACCTTAGAGACTATGGTTAATGAATCTCTCATCAGCCGCGCTCGTAATACGCTAACGGCAAAGTTCTTAGACATGCCTGAAGCAACTCACTTGTTCTTCGTTGACGCGGACATCGGTTGGGAACCCTGGCATTTGCTAGTCCTTCTAAATCGTGATGTTGATGTCATCGGTGGTCTTTATCCGATGAAGACGATGCCGATCAAGTGGGTCGTCAACGGGTTTGAAGGTGCTGAAGAAGGTCCTGATGGTCTTCAAGAAGTCTCTAAGGCAGGCACTGGCTTCCTTCTCATGAAGAAGCATGTATTTGAGAAGTTAAATTCTCACCCAGCAGTCAAGCAGTACAAGAACGACATTGGTCTTGATCCAAAGTATGATCAATATCTAAAGACATACTTTGATACTGCTGTACGTCAGAATCGTTACTACAGCGAGGATTGGACTTTTTGCGAGAACCTTAGGGATTTAGGCGGCAAGATTTGGGTTGACAAGCGTGTACTTCTCCGTCACTCAGGTTCATATGTGTTCTGCATG
>TBL_comb47_HYPODRAFT_10001458_pt1 | contig 30860 bp, 23 predicted proteins | sample TroBogypolimnion_40_FD_10682 | JGI IMG/M metagenome (IMG submission 10682) | reverse complement strand
CGCATAGTGCACTGGGCGGTCTGGCCCCGGCAGAATACCTACAGTGCGTGCGGTTAAATGAAACCAAACGGATCAGCTGATAACGAATTGCTCTAATCCGCGTGGACCAGAAAGCGGAGGCAGTTCAAAGTATCTAATTATTATGGGTAACATGAATAATTATGACAGATGCGTTCTTTTATTTGCATGCCTTGATGACTGCTGGTATCGATAGTTTGGTTAACGATTAATCCAAATCAAAGCTTCGCTTAAGTGTCGCTTTAGTGGAAGCAAAACTGTAGGGGTACTCGACTGAGGCATGATAAGTACGCATGGTATGGCGATTTGTTTTGACGCCCGATATTGTAATATTGCCCCCTCCGCCGGCTTACTTTGTTCATTTTGTATTTGCATTAGAAGTGGAATCATGGTTTGGCTTAGATTCGGTATTTGGTGGTATTTAGTCCCTAGGATCCATTCTTTATTTGTTGCTAAGTCTTTGTGCCGTAAATACGGCCAGCACATCGATAGGAACCAAGTGATCAATAAGTTGGTGCCACTGACTTGGTGTGGGGATGAAACGGCAGGCAAACAATATAATGCATTCGCGGAAATGAAGAGTTGCAAGCAGGCAATGCTGTTTTGCGTTACACGACTGAGCGTTCAAGGATCGTGGGAACGGATTAAAATATAAGATTGTTGAATCGAGGTGCAACCCGAATGGTTTTTGAAATTTTAAGGAAATTTAATAATATTGCCTTGTCTTCGGCCTGTCTGGTCGCCTGCCTAATAAAAAACATTGAAGCTATTACCTCAAAAGGAATTGGTGCCGGTGGTGGGACTCGAACCCACACGACTTTTTATGGTCCCAGGATTTTAAGTCCTGTGCGTCTGCCATTTCGCCACACCGGCAAGTTCCTATTGTTGGCGCTTTTTATGATTTTCTACCGTCCGCAGGGATCTACTAGAGTCTTGTTGGGGTGCGAGGCCCGGCAAATCCACGGCTGGTAAAAATCTTTCCGCCAATTCACACGCAGATTGTTACCAGAAAGTCTATGGCTCCGGCAAGCGCCGTGTGCGTGACTTGTGGTGCCGCCTCGTCCAGACCTAATTTGTTCTTGCCGGGGGTGAGGATGCCGATGGCAAGGTAAGCAGCAAGCTTTTCCAGAGTATATTTGGCAATGTTGCTCGATGCTGCTTTTTCCGCGTTTGCGCCTAACCTGTATGCATATAATACAGGTGGTTTTCGCTCGTACCCTTGCGGATGGGAAATTAAGGTCACTTCAATCGTGTAGCAGTTAAGCAAATATGAACTGTATTTCCCAAGGTGGTAACGACGTGCGACGTCAAGCTTTTACCTTGATTGAACTGTTGGTGGTCATTGCCATCATTGCCATTCTGGCGGCCATGCTCTTGCCGGCACTAGCTAAAGCCAAAGAACGGGCCAAGCAAATAGCCTGTCTGAATAATCTGCGGCAAATCGGGCTGGCTTCCGTGCTTTACCGTAACGATTTCAACGACCTGTTCCCGCCGCGTTTGCAGATTGATGCGAATGGCGCTCCGCAAACCACGCAGTTTGCCTGGGTGGGGCGCGCGGGAAATACCGGCGGCTATATCCCGCTAGATGCCGCGCATCGGCCACTCAACAGTCCGTATCTGGGAAAATATCAGGCGACCAACGACGTGCCGGTGGCTCATTGTCCCAGTGATGTTTTGCCGACCTCGGCGTATTATACGATGGGGTCCACGTACGCAAATAACTGTGGTAGTGCCTCCTACAACACGCTATGCGTCGATGATGCCACTGGAGCCTCCTGCAAAGGTTCGGCGCTGGTCAGCCCCGTCCGCATGGTGATTCTGGGCGAAGAAGGTGCCTATTTTCCACCGTGGAATGGAGCGGCTCCCCCGGCTCAATATTTTGTCCACACCAAGCAGGGCGACTATCGCTGGAATCTCGCGTATGCCGATGGGCATGCGCAATTCACTCCCATTACGTTGCAAGTCGGCGTGCTGTTGATGTACACCGCCGCCTACACTTTTGATCGTTCGCATTGAACGGAATTTTTTCTTTCGCGTCATCATTCGCTCAAAACAAAACACAACCTAAAACTGCCAACTCATGAACATCACCAGCCAAATAGGAGTCATTCTCGGCCTCGCCCTCGGCCTCGCCGCGCCGGCGGGGCTTCACGCCGCCACGATTACCAAGGCGGACAACACCAACTCGCTCGATCAGGCGGTCAGCTGGGGTGGCACCGCGCCGGGCAGCGGCGACGTTGCGCAATGGTCTGGAGCCTATTCCGGCGGTCCTGCGACGGGCGTTGTCACCAATTCGCTTTACGCCGTATTTCTGGCAGGTGCAACGCCGACTTGGGGCGGAATTAAAGTTGGTGCTTTGACCGGTTCCTGTCTGACGCAAAACCCAATTTTTAACAACCTCACCAGCGTGTCCAACATTACCGCTGCGACCGAAGCCGTGGTCAATGGTTTCAACGTGGTGACCATCACCTGCAACGCCAGTCATCGTTTTGAAAACGGCCAGACCATCACCATTTCCGGAGTCACGCCCGCTGGTTACAATGGGACCTATCTGATTGCCGGGGTGCCGGCCGCGACCCAATTCACCTATACCAACTCCGTCGGCGGACTGGGAGCCGGCACGGCGTTTGGCACGGCGGCGGCCAACATGTATATCGGCGGAACCGGCACGGGCAACGGCCAACTAACCCTCGGCGCTTCGGGCATCACCCTTCTCAGCGGCGCGCCCGGCGTGGTGATCAACACGGCCAGCAATGCTTTCAACGGCAACCAGACCTGGAATCTTGCGCCCGGCACGTTGGTGCGCTTCGCCAACAACGGTAGCGCCGCGAGCGCCAAAGCGATTAGCTCCGGTGCGGATGGAACGATCGAAATCACCGGCGGCGGCGTGGTGAGTTTGAATGAAGGCGGTTCCTCCGGCTTCACCGATGCGGGTGGCTTCACCGGTTTCAGCGGCATTTGGCAGGTGGACAGCGGCACGACGCTGCGCGGTCTTCGCAACGGCGCCACCGCTTTCGGGGCCGGCTCCATCACGCTCAATGGCGGGACTCTCGCCGTCGGCGGTATGAGCGGCGACGTGGGCAACTGGACTTGGAACACAACAATCAATTTGAATCCCGGCACCACCAGTTATCTCGCTGAACAAAACGTTGCTGGTACCGGTCGTTCTCTGCTGCTCACCGGCGCCATCGGCGGTTCCGGCAATTTGGTTTTTACCGAGCCGCTGGTGGGCGCGACGACTTTCACGAGTCAGGATTTGGGATTCGTTCTGTCCGGTTCTGATACCATGTCCGGCACGGTAACCATCGGTGGCCCGGTCGAGAATGGCGTAGCAGGCCGTCTGACTTATGTGCGGGTCGGTGGCAATGCGACAGGCACGGCCACGACTTTGGGGGCCGGTGCCAACGGCAGTTTGGGCAGCGCCACGAGCGTGATTGATAATGGCGTCTTGACGTTTACGCTCACCGGCGGTTATGCCCTGCCGTGTGCCCTCTCCGGTACCGGCACGCTGCGCATCGGCAGTCTCAACTCCGTCACCGGCACCGGCGGATATATCGGTGACGCCTACCAAAACATCACCCTGACCGGCGCCAATACTTACACCGGCCCGACCATCATTAATGCCGGCACGCTCACGCTTGCCACCGGCGCGTCGCTGCCCAATACCGCGAGCATCTCCATCACCACCAATAGTGTCAACGCTGGGGCGGTCATCAACACGTTTGATGTCTCCGCGCTCGCCAGCGGATTTACCACGGCGGCCGGTCAGAGCTTGAATTTGAACGGCGGCCAGCTCACCGGCAATTTCACATTCGGCGCGGGTAGCACGAATATCCTCGCGCCCGGCGGCAGCAACACCGTCGGCTCGCTGACCGTCAGCGGTAACCTCAGTTTGGCCGGTGGCACGAACATTTTTGTGTTGGATGTCAACAACTCGGCCAACGACCAGATCTCAATCGGTGGGAATTTTTCCGCGACCGGCGTGACCACGCTGCAATTTGTGCCGCCGGGAACCGGCTTGAATGCCGGTACGTATCCGTTGATTACGGCGGCCGGCACGCTGACGGCGACGGCGGCTAATTTCAAAATCGCCGGCTTGGCGGCCGGCGCCCGGCCCCAGACTTTCAGCATCGTGGTCAGTGGCAACACCGTGCAACTGGTGGTCGTCGGCAGCCCGGGCAACCTGACTTGGGTCGGCGATGGCAGTGCCAATGTTTGGAGCACGGCGACCACGTTTTCCAACTGGTTCAATCAAGTCACCACGGCGAAAGACATTTTTGTGCAGAACGATTTAGTCACCTTCGATGACAGTGGTTCTGGGACGCCCGCAGTCAACTTGACCGGCGTCTTGAAGCCCGGCGCTGTCACTGTCAACACAACGCACAACTATTCGTTCAGCGGCACCGGCCAGCTCGCGGGCACGGCCGGATTGACCGTCAGCGGCACCGGCACGCTGTTCATTAATAATTCTAACAGCTTCACTGGCCCCGTCTTAGTCAACGGCGGCGGCATCGTGGCCCTCACCAACGAGGCGGCGCTGGGCGAACCTACCAATGTGACCGCGCAAAGTCTGACGCTGGACAACGCCAGCGCGTTGTTGGTCACTAACACACAGACGTTCGGCGCCAACACAAATCGCGGCATCATCATCGGCACCGGCGGCGGCACTTTCATCGTCACCAATGGGGCCACGCTCACGGTGTCCAATGTGATTGGCGATTTGACCGGTGTCAGTGTGTTGACCAAAACCGGCAACGGCACTTTAGTGTTGGACGGCAACAATAATTACGGCGGTGGCACCGTTGTGAATGGCGGCACGGTTGTCTGCGGCAGCAGTCACGGCTTTGGGTTGAGCGCCAGTTGGTGTCCGGGCCTCACCATCCAATCCGGCGTGGCGGATATCAATGGTCAGGGCAATTATAACAACACCAATCTGCTGCTCGAACCGAATTTGCTTTTCAATAAAGTGTTTCTCACCTTTGACGGCAGCGCCGGAGCAACGATGGTATTGACGGATTCCGTTCCCGGTCACGCCGGCTTTTGCCTTTACGGCACCAGTCCGGTGAATCAGGTGATTACTTACAACGGCGGCAATAATCCCGGCAAGGCGACGATCGCCGCCGGTTGGTATGCCGTGGGCACCGGGGCTTATCCGCGCACTTATCAGGTGCAGGTGGACCCCAGCTCGGCGACCAGCGTCGGCGTCGAATTCACCGCGCAGATGAGTTATCAGGGTTACGAAGGAAAATTTGCGACGGTTCAAAAAACCGGCACGGGCACGATGGAAATATCCGCACCGAATTATTTTCCCGGCCTCCAAGTTTCCGCCGGAACTTTGGTGGTGAATAATCCCTACGCCCTCGGCGCGGATCGCACGCCGAATTATCAAGGTCAGGGCGCCGGCATGACTAACTTGGTGACGGTGGACGGTGGCACCATTGATTTGAATGGATTCAGTCCCGCGATCGAAGGATTGACCGACAACGGTGCCGGCAACGGTCTCATCCTGAATAACGGCGCAACCGCCAGCACGTTGACCGTCGGCTATTCACCGAGCAATTCCGTGGCCGTCACCACTTACGGCAGCGTGCTCGCGGACGGGACGCATCCGATTTCCTTGGTGATGAATGGTCTGGGTATGCAAACGTTGACCGGGGTGAACACTTACTCCGGCAGCACAACGGTCAGCAACGGCACCTTACTCGTCAATGCGCCCGGCCAAATCGGTCTCGGGGCGGCGACGAACCTCGTGACGGTCACCGGCGGCACGCTCGGTGGTTCTGGCACCATTAATGCCCCCGTCACCGTGCTAGCCGGCGGCACACTCGCTCCCGGCGCTGGCGCTGCGGCTCCCGCCACGCTGACGCTCACCGGCAATCTCACGCTCGCCGGCACGAACGTTATGAACGTGAACAAAGACCTCGCCACCAACGACTTGGTGGTGCTGACCACCGGCACGGTCAATTACGGCGGCGTTCTCGCCATCAGCACGAACCAGATGGTCACCACCAGCCTCGCCCTCGGCGACAGTTTTCAATTGTTCAGCGCGCCGGCGCACGCGGGAAATTTCAGCAGCATCAGCGGTTCGCCCGGCGTCGGGCTGGGCTGGAGTTTCAATCCCGCGAACGGCATGGTGACGGTGGTGAACGGTTTGGCCAGCAATCCAACCAATATCACCGTCAGTGTCGTGGGCCATACGCTTACGCTTTCCTGGCCGGCGGATCATCTCGGCTGGCGTTTGCAATCACAGGTCAATTCGTTGAGCACCGGACTTGGCACGAACTGGTTTGATATCGCCGGCAGCGACGCCGTGACTTCTACCAATCTGCCGATTGATCCGGCCAGCCCGGCGGTTTTCTATCGTCTGCGTAATCCGTGATGGCTGGTTAGCCTGGTTGAAACATCCTGCCGGTTTTGGTTCCGGCAGGATGTTTTTTTCAGTACGGTTGCCCCTTGCAACGTGCTCGCACCAACAGTTTTGAATTCGTGAACGGTTTCCGAAAAATATTTTTTTGTCTCACCAGCTTGATTCTGCTGGCCTCTATCAGCACGGTGAGCGCCGCCGGCAAAACCTTGCGCCTCTTCGTGCTCACCGGCCAGTCCAACAGTCTCGGCGTTCCCGCCACGACCGAGACCAACATGATTTTGCCGAAAGTGCAGACGTATCCGGCCGACTTCGGCGTGCCGTTTTTCTGGGACAATACCGCCGACAACACGCCCGCCGGCGACGCCGCACTGGGCGATTCTGGCGGCTTGTGGACCAATATCTGCCAACAGACCGGCGGCTACTACGCCAACAGCGCTGATCACTGGGGACCGGAAGTCGGCTGCGCGCGGATGCTCTGGGACATGGGCTATCGCGACTTCGGCATCGTCAAAGCCAGTCGCGGCGGCGGCGGAAATTCTTACTGGTGCAAAACCAATTCCGATCCGTACATGTATTTCAAAGTCGTCAACACCGTCAGCAACGCCGTGCGCACGCTGCCCGCCGGCTACACCAATTTTCAAATCGTCTGCCTGCTCTATTTGCAAGGCGAAAGCGACAGCAGCACCGAAGCTGCCATTGCCGACCAGCGGTTCAGTTTGCTGCTGACTAATTTGCAAACCGATTTACCCAACGCCACCGGCATGAAAGCCGTCTGCGGCGAAATTTCCAGCGACACCTCCGGTACGCGGCTGACCGTTTCGCAAAAACAATCCGCGCTCGCCGCCACCCGCGCGGACATCGGCTACGCGTCGTCCGCCGGCTTGACGCTGCAAAACGTGGACGGCTTGAATTTGCACTATAACGCCGACAGCCTCCTGATTATGGGCGAGCGCATGGCGCAGGAAGCACTACTCGCCGGCGCGCTGCCGGAAATTGTTTTGCCCGCGCAGACCAATTTATACGCGTGGTATCGCGGCGATCATGGCGTGATGCCCGTGGCTTCGACCAGCGCCACCGTCACGCGCTGGGACGATCTGACTGCTGGCTCGACCAGTCGCGACCTGACGCAAATCGTCGGCACGCCGCAGATAATCAGTGGTGCATTCGGCGGGGCCACGCAAAAAAATTTCGTGCGCTTCGACGGCGCGAGCCAGGCGGTGTGGAGTTCGTCCGCCAATTTTGGTTTTGCCACCAGTCCGCGGGAACTTTTTTTCGCCCTGCGCGTCAATGGCAGCGGCGATGGGTTTCTGTTCGACGGTTCGACCGCGACCGGCATGACCCGCGCACAAGTCCGTACGAATTTCTGGCAAGCCGGGCTTCAACCCGCACCCATCGGCAACGCGCCCAACGGCGATACCGTCACTGCGCCGCGCACGCTGGGAGTCTGGCAATTTCATGAATTTGATTTTGTGCCGACGAATGGCGCAACGCTCGTTCGCCACTGGCTCAATGGCACCAACGTCGCCGTTTATACCAACGCGAATGTGAATGGCCTCGGCGGTTTTATTCTCGCGGCGAATGCCCAAGCCCAGCATTTTCTCGGCGCGGACATTGCGGAAGTGTTGGTTTATACCAACGATCTTTCCGCCAGTAACCGCGCGGCGGTTTTGAATTATCTCCAGTCAAATTGGACGCCGACGGTGAATCCGCCGGATCCCGCCAGCGTTTATGCGTGGTTCACCGGCGATGCGAGTTTGGTCGTTGGCGCGGATAATTACAGTGTCACCAGTTGGTCCAACCTCGGCACCGCTGCAACCAATGGCACATCCACGTCCGCCAGCCGCAATCTAACCAGCCTCACCGGCGCGCCGCAAAAAACTTATCTGCGCACGCCGGGTGGTGCTGCGTTGGGCGCGGTCACGTTTGGCGGCAGCGACGGCATCTGGACCACGAAGGCCGCCTTTGGAATTCTCACAAACAATTTCACCGTCATCGCCTTTGCCCGCATCAGCAACGCCGCGCCTCAGGGTTTTTTATTTGATTCCACCTCGTTTACGCCGGGTTTGTCGCGGGCGCTGGTGTGGTCCAATAACTGGCAAGTCAGCGCGGCGAACAATGCAGGCACCATCACCGTGTCGGCCACCACAAACATCTGGCAGATTCACAGTTTTGTCGTCGGGACGAACACCGGCGCACCGGCGATGCAGCATTACCTCAACGGCGTGCTCGTCGGCAGTGTGCCCGTCACCGCGCCGGATTACTTGAGCGGATTGATGATCGGCGCGAATGTCTCGCAAGCGAATGGAATTCAAGCCAGCGTTGGAGAGTTTTTGGTTTTCAATCGCGCGCTCGATGAGGCGACGCGGACGAATGTGGAAAACTATCTCGCTGCCAAATGGTCCGGCGTGGTTGCGGATCCCAATCCACCGGTTGCGCCGGTGCCGTACACAAATTATACGCCGGTTTTCGTGAGCGGCACGGGCTATCCCGAATATCGCATTCCCGCGCTGGTCACCACGACGAACGGCACGGTTATCGCCGTGGCGGACGGACGCACCAGCAACGGCGATATTCCGTATCCGCTCGACTGCGTGTGCCGGCGCAGTTTTGATAACGGCTACACTTGGCAGCCGTTGCAAGTCATCGCTGCGTATTCCACCGACGGCGGAATGGACACTTATCCGGCCTACGGCATCACCAATCCCATTCCGCACCGCTGCGCTGGTGATTCGGCATTGCTGGTGGATCGTACGAATGGTCGCGTCTGGGTGCTGTATGACAATGGCACCACCAACGGCAGCGGCCGCGCCATCAAATTGGAAATGCGCTCCAGCGATGATCAAGGCGCAACGTGGTCGGGACCGCTCGACATCGAATCGCTGAATCCCAATCTGCGCCCAGCCAAAGCGGCTGCGCCGGAATTTCTGACCGGGCCGGGCAATGGTATTCAATTGGCCGGCGGCCCGAATGCCGGTCGCTTGATTTTCCCGGTTTATATTTACGGCAACCCGTATTATTCCGCCGTGATTTTTAGCGACGATCACGGTGCGTCGTGGCAGCGCGGCGGCAATTGCGGCACCGGCGGCGGCGAAATTCAGATCGTCGAGACCTCCGGCGGCGGGCTGCTGGCATCCATGCGGGACAATACCTTTGCGTGGAACGGCATCCGCACGTTCAGCCGCAGCGCCGACGGCGGTCTGTCGTGGAGTGCAGTGTCCACGAACACGATTAATCCGCCCACCATTCCCGATCCGGCCTGCCAGGGCAGCATCCTGCGGCTGACGACGACGAATGACAGCACCGTCAGCCGCGTCGTGTTTGCGAATTGCAACAGCGCCGCCGCGCGCGTCGCCATGACGCTGCGCCTGAGCTACGACGAAGGCCAGACTTGGCCGGTGAGCAATCTTGTGTACTCGGGCGTGTCCGGCTATTCCGCGCTGACGAAGCTGGCCAATGGCCAAATCGGTTTGCTCAACGAGGTGAATAATTTTGCCCGCATTGACTTCGTGAGTCGCAGTGTCAATTTCCTTTCCGGCGGAACCGATACGAATTTGATTGGCGGGACAGCGCAATTGAATCTGAACGTCGCTCCCGCCGGCGCCGGCAATCCGCCGCGACTCGCTTTTTCCGCCCAAGCCAACAACACTTACACCATTCAAACCAAAACCAATCTGGTCGCTGGGGGGTGGCAGCGGTTGATGGATCTTGCGGCGCCGGTGACGAATGCCGTGCTGCAAGTGCCACTAGCGCCGACCAATTCCGCCCAGTTTTTCCGCGTGGTGACGCCGCAGTTGCCGTGAGGGCGGACGCAAAAATCAACTTCGGCGGCGGCAGAAAAAAATAGATTGTCCGCAAGCCCTCGGAATTGATAATAGCGACCGTATGACTTTTCCGCTCCCCGAAAGCGGGCCGAAGGTGCCGCAAAGAATTTCGCTCGTGACGCAAACGGTCGGCATTTTGAAGGACAACATCACCACCGGTTTTTGGGCCGGCCAATTGCCCGGTGAAAACGAGATGTGCGAGCACCTGCACGTCAGCCGCGTCACGCTGCGCAAGGCCTTGCAAGAAGTGGAGCGCGAGGGCTGGGTGCGGGCCAGTCAGGGAAAAAGGCGCGTGATTATTTCGCGTCCCCGCCGCGCGGCCGCGACCAATCATCGCGTGGTGCTGCTGACCGAATCACCGTTGCACCTGCTGCATCCGTTCACGATTTACTGGATGGATAGCCTGCGGGAACATCTGAGCGAGGCAGGTTTTCATTTGGAAATTCACACGGGGCAGGCGGTTTTTGGCGCGAACTCGGAACGCGCTTTGGCCCAAATGCAAAAGCAATTTCGCCCGGCCGGTTGGGTGTTGTTCCGCTCCACGGAACGGATGCAGCAGTGGTTTTCTGCGCACTCGCTGCCGTGTGTGATCGCCGGCTCGCGGCATCCGCATGTCCGGCTGCCGTCGGTGGATGTGGATTACCGCGCGGCGTGCCGGCATGCGGTGGGCCAATTTATTTTTCACAAACACCAGCAACTGGTGTTTCTGAATCCCGTCTCCGGCGCGGCCGGCGATTTGGAAAGCGAACAGGGATTTCTTGAGGCGGCCCAAGCGGCTCGCGGCGGAGATGTGCAGGCCACCGTGATTCGCCACGACGGCACTGTTCAGAGCATTTGCAACAAACTGGACCTGTTGCTGGAACGGCCGCATCGGCCCACCGCCTTTCTGGTTTCGCGGCCGGCGTTTGTGCTTACGGTTATGAGCCATCTGCTGCGGAGAAAATTGCACCTGCCCCGGGAAGTTGCGCTGATTTCGCGCGATGATGATTCGTTTTTGGAAAGCATGGTGCCCGCCGTCGCGCGGTATTCATCCAGTCCCACGGTTTTTGCCCGGAAAATTTCCCGCATGGTGCTGGAAATCGTTCGCGGCGAGGTGCTGGCCCGGGGGGATACTCGCATCATGCCGACCTTCGTCGCCGGGCAGACGCTGGGATGAGCGCCGGCACCAGGTTGCAGCCGGCGCGGTTGGCCCACGGGTTTTCAAAAAACCTCGCCGAAATGCAAACGGCGCGGACCAAACGGCGAATGGTTTTCACTAATTGGAAAGTAGCTGCTCTGCGGAAAAAAGTCCCGTGCGGCTTGAGTTCGCTGGTGGGAATATTGGCAGGGCTGGCCCTCGCCCGCGGAGATGGGCGAATGCTGCGGACGTTGGAAAGAATTTATTTTGCTGCTGCGGACTGGTTTGGGTTCTGGTTTGTGCAGCGCATCCCGATGTTAGAAAACATGTGTTTATTTTGCAGATTGAGCGTTATGTCGTGCCCGACTGACTTTTCCATCAGTGTTGCAATCATGGATTAATAAAAACGGACTGGCGAATCTTCCTCAAAAATCATTCTCGCAACGCAAATATTAAAATCACGGCAACGATCGGAAAAATCGGACGAGCAAATCTTTTCCGCGCTCCAATTCCGCCAGCGAAATCCATTCGTCCGCCGTGTGCGCCTGCGCAATGGCGCCGGGACCGAACACCACGCTCGGAATGCCGCCCGCCGCCAGCACCGCCGCATCGCAAAAATAATCCACTCCGGTCGGATGCAACTGTTTCACGCTGCGCAACAACTGCTGGATGAGCGGCCGGCGAAAATCTGTTTCCAGCGGCAGACAGGGCGCCAGCTTGGTGCTGGCAAACGTGGCGGACAGCTTTTTCGCCTTAAGCAGCGCGGTGATTTCGCGGACGACAGATTTTTCCGTCTCGCCCGGCAGCGTGCGCCGATCAATTTCGATGCCGCACGCGTCGGGCACGATGTTGGGTTGCGTGCCGCCGAAAATTTTCCCCACGTTGATCGTGCCGTGGCCAAGCAGCGGATGTTTGCGCCGCCGCAACTGCGCGGCGTAATCCGTCTCCAGCGCGCAAACGAGGCGGGCCATTTCATGCACGGCATTTTTGCCGAGGTGCGGCGTGGCCCCGTGCGCGGCCTGTCCGCGCGTGGCGAGTTGCAGCCACAAGCTGCCTTTGTGCGCGGTGACCACGCGCAGTTGGGTCGGTTCGCCGACGATGGCCAGATCCGCCTTGAACCCGCTCGCTGCGAGTGCGCGGGAACCGGCCTGCGCATTTTCTTCGTCAATCAAACCGGCAAAAATAATTTCCGTTTGGGCGGGCCGCGTTTTGCTGCCGGCCAATTCCATCAGCGCGGATAACATCGCGGCCACGCAACCTTTGGTGTCGCACGCGCCGCGACCGTGCAGCCGGCCGTGTTTGCGCTGCGGAATGAATTTGGTTCCATCCGCGCCGACGGTGTCCAAATGCGGCGCGAGCAAAATGGTTTGCCGGATTTTTCCGGCGGGCCGGAGGCGAACGATGACGTTGGCGCGGCTACGTTGGCCGTCCGCAAGGACCTTTTGCAATTCCACTTCCAATCCGGCGCGGGCGGCGGTGGCGGCAAGAAAATCCGCGACGCGCTGTTCGCCGGCGTGCGGATGGCGCGGTGGCAAAAAGGCAGGGTTGACGCTGGGCAGCGCGATGAGTTCCGCCAGCAATTTTTCTGTGCGCGTCATGGCCCCAACCTGCCAGAAACGGGCGGCGGGTGGAAGTCATTTGGCGGCGGCGGTCGCTGATTTCGCTTGCCGCGCGAGGCGTTCACGAGAAAATGAACGGACCATGTTTTCACACGTTGTAATGTAAATAACTTAAGTGACAACAATATAATCATCATTTATTTTTAAGGGTTTTCTGAGTTTCTGACGGAACGACACCCCCACAGAAGACAAAGAACGGCCAGACGCAAAGCCAGACACCATTCCAGTCAAGCTGGCTCCATTTCATCAAACACCATCAAACGGTTTGACCGTCACCTATACCACAACAGCACCGGCTGGAATTGTCATTATGTGCTGGCGAAATGGATTTAGGGACGGCGCTAGCGAGCCAGAACATACTGGTGGTTTAGCCTCTAGCGGTGGGTAATCAAAATTTGCTGACAATCTCGGCAATGGGCCAGATAATGCGCTATGCAATTGCCGATAATAAAAATCAAAAGATGGCTCACTTTCCACCAAACTGCGGTAGAAATTCATAAGCAGAACACGAACATCGACAAAGAATCGTTTGCCGCAACCGTTGCCAAACATTTTGGCTTGGCAAAGGCACGCTCTGTATTCTATGCAGATGATTTTTCAGTCAGATTCTCCTTTTCAAAAGATGCAGGATTTTCAAATTGCGTCATATCTTTGGCGACACTAAAGAAGTATGACGAAAATCCATTTTTGGTCTGCTTATTGAAGCCAAGCGGCGTGACCACATTTTTGGCTAACTCTTCACTGATAAAAAAGACAAGCCATAGTTCGCAGCAACTGTCAGTTGACAATGTCCGAGGCACAATCTTGGGGCATGATATTATCCGTGAACTCGAAAACATATCTAACACCCCAGGCAATTTTGAGCGTTTATACGAATTGCACACAGGTTATACTTGGCAAGACAATCTGGAACGCATTGTCGCCGCCACGAATTCAATCAGTCCTACGGGCAAGCGGTTTGAACCAACTGAAAGCGAAATCAAATCATTATTACAAGCGCCTTCCCCCAATAAGGGTTTTGGGTTGAAAATATCCCAGCACAGATTCATTAGTTAGCGTATTGTGAACAATTGCCTTGTTCCAATCTTTCCCACGAAAAGATTTAACCCCTTGAGTATTAAACATTCGGATTATTGTCACGATGCCTAAACCTTCGTTGGCCAACTTGAATATTTTCCGGACGGTAGCGACGTGTTCGGGAATCTTTATTATTTTATCGTCTTTTACCTCCAACCAACTCGGGACTTTCCTAGTATAAATAATTTTCGCTGCATTCGCACGTTTCTGTTTCCATGCCTCTTTTCCTCTGAAGATTCGCTTTTGTCTCTCTTCATTCGCAAGCGTAGTTTTAAGGGAAAGAATTAAGAACGACTGCGATGATTGCCAATTGTCTTTGGTCAAGACTTGGTTGTCTCTGACTGAAACGATAGTAACCCCAAAGTCGAGTATCTTGGAAATAAGATTTAATGAATCAAGCGGCAACATGCGTGAGATGCGGTCAACATCTTCTGTTAGTAAAAATTTGGGAACATTGCCGTGCTTTAAATCGTTCAACAACGCCGATAGACCTTTTCTGTCGTCTGAACTTTTACCCCCCGAGATGCCTAAATCCTTGTAAATCCTGATGAGCTTTTCACCGTGTTCCTTACACCATCGTTCCGCAGCTTGCGTTTGGCGTTGTTCGGATTGACCTTCTGCCTGCTCTGCGGTTGAATATCTCAAATACAGGATTGCATTTTTCATATATGGAAACGATACCACAAGTTGTCACCCAATTCAGTCACATTGTCATTTTTTGGACGGACCCGGCGCAACCCGAGGCGGCGGCGGCTGTGGTCGCGGGCGCAAAAAAATTTCTACAACCCATTCCGGGCCTGACGCATTTTCACGTCGGCACCATGGTCGGCAGCGCCCGGCCGGTCGTGGACCAGAGCTATCAGGTGGCGCTGAACACGGTGTTCACCAGCAAGGAGGCGCAGGACGAATATCAAGTCCATCCGCTGCATTTGGAATTCATCGCGCAATGCGTGAAGCCATTCGTGAAAAAAGTCGTGGTGTACGATTTTGCCTGATCAGGCGCGCGGGTGAAATTGCCGGTGAATATCCCGCAGCCGGCGACCGGTGACGTGCGTGTAAATTTCCGTCGTGCTGATGTTCGCGTGGCCGAGTAGTTCCTGAATGACACGCAAGTCCGCGCCGTTTTCCAACAGATGCGTCGCGAAACTGTGGCGCAGCATGTGCGGCGTGATGTTGCGGGTGATGCCTGCGCGGCGAACCCGGTTTTTGATATGCAACCAGAGCGTGACGGCGGCGAACGGCGTGCCGCGCTTCGTTAAAAAAACATTGGCCGGCGATTTCGGCGTGACCAAATTAGGCCGGCCATGTGCGAGAAAAGCTTGCAAAGCCGCCGCCGCCGTGCGCCCCACCGGCACGACGCGTTCCTTGTTGCCCTTGCCGATGACATTGATAAAGCCGGCGTCGAGGTGAAGCTGTTCCAGCCGCAGATTTTTCAATTCCGACAGTCGCAAGCCGGAGGCGTAGGCGAGTTCCAGAATAGCTTGGTCGCAAAGAGTTTCCTTCGTCGCCGGCGTTTCGGGCGTGAGCAGTTTTTCAATTTCATCGCTGCTCAGCGCCTTCGGCAGCCGCTTCCACCGGCGCGGCAGCGAAAGATTTTCCGTGAGATTGGCGGGCAGTAATTTTTCGTTTTCGGCAAATTTATAAAACGCCCGCAGGGCGGCGATTTCGAGGTAAACACTTTCGCCGCTCAAAACCTTGGCAGCAGTTTTGCCGGGCGTTTGGGGTTGCGGATTGCCACCGGCGCGTGAGGGTGCCCGACCGACCGGCAACAGCTGGCGCGTCCGCTCGTGCAAAAGAAACGCCATAAGGTGCTTCAATTCGACCGCGCGCCAGTCGGTGAGCTCCTGGGTTTCGGCCCAGCCTGTGAACTTACCGAGCAGCGCCGCGTAAGTTTTTGCCGTGTTATCCGACTGCCCGCGTTCGTGGCGCAGGTATTGCAAAAAATCTTCGACGAGCGCTTGCATTCCCGGCGGTCGCCGCCTAGCTGCGGTGGTGATACATCGCGACGAGCGCCGCGCCGATGGCTTGCGACAATTCGCCGAGCGCGGCGGGCACGATCTTCACGGTGTGGCGCTGCGGCGCCCACAGATACGGCACGGCATTTTCGCGAATGAGCCGCAGGTAGCGCTCGCGGAACTCCGGCGTGGTTGCCTCGTGATCCATCAGCCCGCCGCCGATGACGACGATGCCGGGGTCGAAGGCCATCGCGAGATTGGCGACGTGCAGGCCCATGACGCGCGCTTGGAAATCAAAAATTTCGAGCGCCAGCGCGTCGCCTTTTTGGGCGCGGGTGCGGAGCGAAAGCACTTTTTCTTTCGGCGTGGCGGTGGAGGTGGCGAGTTCGTGCTGCGGATGGCGTTTTAGAAATTCCGCCAGCAACTGCGGCAGTCCGGAAATGGTGGTGTAAGCTTCCACGCAACCCCAATCGCGACCGCAGCCGCAGGAAAATGGCTTGCCGCTCAAGCCGAGCAAATGCACCGCTGCCGGCATGTGCCCGCATTCCGCGCCGGCGAGCGTGTCGCCGTCGAGGCACAAGCCGTCCGCACCCACGAAGGCCGCGCCGAGGCCGGAGCCGGGCATGAGCATCAGCACGGAGGATTTGGCCGTGCCGCGCGCGAGCCGCGCTTCGGCCACGCCGCCGTAGTTGCCGTCGTTGCCGACGACGAGCGGTAATTCACGGCCGGCCTGCTGCGCCAGCGCCTTTTTGTAATCAGAGTTAACATCCCAGCCCGCGAAGCTTTTGGGCAGATTCGGCGTGTGGCTCCAGACGCCGTAACGTTCGTAGGGTCCGGGAATCGCCAGCCCGACGCCGGCGACCTGCGACCATTGCAGATTATTTTGCGCGAGAAAATCGCCGACGCCCGTGATCCACGAGTGGATGACCGCATCGCGGCCATTTTCCGAACTGGTGGAACGCTGCAACACTTTGTTCGAGACCGGTTCGCCGTTTTCCCAGACCGCGCACAATTTTGTGGTGGTGGCGCCGCTGTCCGTACCGATGAAGATTTTCTTGCTCATATTCGCCCGCTAAATTGCGGACGGCGGCGGCAAAGGCAAGAAGAATTCGCGGCCGCCATCAAACTTCCTGGGCTTAATCATCACGAGCGCAAAAAAAGAATGACGCTGACGATGAGAACGAGGATGATGCGGCCGCGTGACTCCGTCCGAAACATTTTCCAATTTGCTCCGTGCGCCCGCGCCGGTGCTTGCACTTGCGCCCATGCAGGACGTGACGACGTTGCAATTCATGCGCGTCGTCCACCGCTACGGCGGGCCGGATGTTTATTGGACCGAATATTTTCGCGTTCACGGCGAGTCGCGGCCGGAAAAGTGGATTCTCGATTCCATTACCCAAAACCCGACCGGCCGGCCGATCATCGCGCAGCTCATCGGCAACGACATTCCCGCGCTCGTCCGCAACGCGAAGCTGCTCCAGCAATTTCCCGTCGCCGCGATTGATTTCAATCTCGGCTGTCCCGCGCCGATTGTGTACCGCAAATGCGCCGGCGGCGGGCTGTTGCGCGAACCTCAAAAAATTGACTCCATCCTCGGCGCGCTGCGCGACGCGGTGACAATTCCGTTTACAGTTAAAACGCGGCTGGGTTTCGAATCGCCGGCGGAATTTGGCGCGTTGCTGGAATTGTTTTCCCGGCATGCGCTCGATTTGCTCACCGTCCACGGCCGCACCGTCACGCAAATGTATCGGCCCGGAGTGCGCTACGATTTGATTGCGCAAGCCGTCCGCGTGTTGAAATGTCCGGTGCTGCTCAACGGCAATGTTTTCAGCGCGACCCAAGCCCAGCGATTGCTCGCGGAAACCGGCGTCCGCGGCCTGATGATCGGGCGTGGCGCGATTCGCAACCCGTGGCTGTTCACGCAAATCCGGGAGCAATTGCGCGGCGAAAAAATCCGGCTGCCGACCGGCCGCGACCTGCTGGCCTACGTCCACGAATTGTGGGACCACGAAATCACGCCCGGCGTGCGCGAAGCCGCGCAGGTGCAGCGGATGAAAAAATTCACCAACTTTATTGGCGATGGTCTGGCCGGCAATTTTTTGCACGACATCCGTCGCGTGGCCACCACCGCCGATTTCTGGCGCGTGTGCGAACGGGCACTGGACCACGACGAAACGCTGACGCTCGAACCGGCGGAGGCCGCAAACAAAGATGGCACCACGCCGCCTTTTCCGCTTTGATGAAGCCGTGAAATCAATGCTTTTCATCACCGGCACGGACACCGGCGCGGGCAAAACCGTTTTGACCGCGCTGCTGGCGCAGTTTTTGCGCGAGCGCGGCGACCGCGTGGCGGCGTTCAAACCCATCTGCTCCGGCGGGCGCGGCGACGCACGGCAGTTGCGCGCGGCGTTGGCTGGTGCATTGACGCTCGATGAAATCAATCCGTGGAATTTTCGCGCGCCGGTGGCGCCGCTGCTGGCGGCGCGGCGGGAAAAACAGCGAGTGACACTCGCCGCGGTGCGGTCGCATCTGTGCGCAGCACAAAAAAAATTCGCCGTGACGTTGGTGGAAGGCGCGGGCGGCTTGCGGAGTCCGCTCGGCGAAAACTTTGATTCACTCGCGCTGCTGGCCGCCTTGCCGGCGACGCCCATCATCGTTGCGCCCAATAAAATCGGCACCATTAATCATTTGCTGCTGACGCTGGCGGCGCTGCCGGAACCTCTGCGCGACCGCGCGCAAGTGGTCCTGATGACACCGGCCAAACCGGACGCCGCGACGGGTTCCAACGCGGCGCTGCTCGCGGAATTTTTTCCGCGCAAAAAAATCTTTCCCTTTCCGTGGCTTGGAGCGGCATTCACGCCGGCGCGGGTGCTCCGCCGGGCGCGGGTGCGGCGCGTGCTGGCGGCGCTGGCGCCGTGATTTTTTTCAAGGTGTGGATTGATTTCTGCGCGGGGCTTTTCATAATGCCGTGGTCTGAACCATTCTGATGAACAGTCCGACTGACGCAACGCCGCCGCCGCCGTGGAATTTGGAGGCGGCGCGGGCGCTTTACAACATCCAGCGCTGGGGCGCGAAGTATTTTGACATCAACGACGCCGGTCGCGTGGTGGCCACGCCGTTGCAGGAGGCGGGCGCGACGGTGGATCTCACGGATGTCATCGAAGAGGCGAAGGCGCGCGGACTGAAGTTTCCGGTGCTCATCCGGTTTCAGGATATTTTGCGGCACCGCGTAGAGGCCATCAACAAGGCGTTTCAAAGTTCCATCACGGAATTCAACTATCAGGGAAAATATCGCGGCGTGTTCCCAATCAAGGTTAACCAGCTTCGCGAAGTGGTGGAAGAAATTCTCGATGCGGGCAAACCGTTCGACTTCGGTTTGGAAGTGGGCAGCAAGCCGGAATTGTTCGCCGGGCTGGCGCTACAAAATCATCAGGGCTGCCTCATCATTTGCAACGGTTACAAGGACGCGGAATTCATCAAGATGGCGCTGCTGGGCATCAAACTCGGCAAACGCGTCATCATGGTCGTGGAAAAACTCGAAGAGCTGCGGCAGATCATCACCATTTCTAAATCGTTGAACGTCGAGCCGCTGCTGGGCATCCGCGCGCGGCTGCTGAGCAAGGGCGCGGGGCGCTGGGCGGAAAGCGGCGGCGAAAATGCGAAGTTCGGCCTGAGCACGGCGGAGATTTTGGCGGCGACGGAAATGCTTCGCGCGGAAAATCTTGGCCATTGCCTGAAGCTGCTGCATTTTCACATCGGCTCGCAGGTGCCGGATATTTTGACCGTGAAAAAAGCCGTGCAGGAAGCGGCGCGGTTGTATGCGAAGCTGCACCAGATGGGTTTTGCCCTTGAGTTTCTCGACGTTGGCGGCGGGCTGGGGGTGGATTACGACGGCAGCCGCACGGCGTTTGACAGCTCGACCAATTACACGTTGCAGGAATACACCAACGACGTCGTGTATTACATCGCCGACGTGTGTCATGCCGAAAACGTGCCGCATCCGAACATCGTGAGCGAAAGCGGCCGCGCCATCGTCGCGCATCACAGCGTGTTGATCGTGGAAGTGTTTGGGGCGATTGAAAAAATTCGGCCCGGCGAATTTTTGAAATACGGCGACACCGAGCATCCGCTTGTCCGCGAGTTGCTCGACATCCGCAAAAATCTCGCGAAGCTCAACAAGCTCGAAGCCTATCACGACGCGCTGGAACGCCGCGACGACGCGCAGCACATGTTCACGCTCGGCATGATGACACTGCCGGACAAGGCGAAAATAGAGGATCTTTATTGGCAGATCAGCCGCGACACAGTGGAAAGTTTTCGCGGTCAGCCATACATTCCCGAGGAAATCCGCAAGCTCGAGGACACACTGGCCGATCAATACTTGTGCAATTTTTCCGTATTCCAATCGCTGCTGGATCACTGGGCGCTGGGTCAATTGTTTCCGATCATGCCCGTCGCGCGGTTGAATGAGCGGCCCACGCGCGAAGCCACGTTAGTGGACATCACCTGCGATTCTGACGGGCAGGTGAACAAATTTATTGACCTGCGGGACGTGCGTGACACGCTGCCGCTGCATCCGCTCAATGTCAATAGCAGCGGTCAGTTGGAGCCGTATTATCTAGGGTTTTTTCTGATGGGCGCGTATCAGGACATCATGGGGGATTTGCACAACCTCTTTGGTCGCGTCAACGAAGTGCATGTGTTTCTCGAACCCGATGAACCGGCTGGTTATTACATCGAGGAAATCATCGAAGGCGCCACCATCATGCAGTCTCTCGCCGACGTGCAGTACGACGAAAACGAACTTAAGCGACGTATGAAGGCGCAGATGGACGAGGCCATCAAGACCGACCGCATGAAACCCAGCGAAGCGATGCGCCTGCTGGATGATTACGAGCGCGGGCTGAAGGCCTACACTTACTTGAGTTTTTGAATTGATGCCCAACGCCATCACCAATCCGCAACTGCTCCGGTCGCTTGGCAAACTCGCGCGCGGGCTTTCCGCGCTGTTCTGGGGGCTGCCGCTCGCGCTGCTCATTTGCGCGCAAACGGCGCGGGCGGAATGGCTAAAGCCGCTGGGTTTTTTGCCCGCGCTCGGCATCAACGCCCTGCTGCTGTACGGCCTGTGGCAGATGGCGGATTTTCAGCGGCAGGAGCGGCCGTGGCGACTGGCGCTGGACCGCGCGCGGCTGCTGGCGCTCATCAATCTCGGCCTGTGCCCGTTCATCTTCTGGCACAATCGCGTACCGGAACAATTTTTCTTTCGCGCCGCTGTGATGGTGCTGGAGCTCTCCGCCGTGCTGTTTCTATTCAATTTGAATCTCGTGCTGCGCCGGCTCGGCGCGATGCTGCCGGACGAAACGCTGCGACAGGAAACGCGGCAGTTCACCGTGCTGAACCGCTGGCTGCTGGTCGGTCTGCTGTTTTTTGCGGTCGCCGTGGCGGCGCTGGCGCAGTGGCCCTCGCCCACGCCGGCGGTGGGCCGGCTGTTGCTCTGGGTCAACCGCGGCAACGGCCTGCTGCTGATCTTCTTCATCCTGCTGCCACTGGCGATGACGATGGCGCTGATCTGGAAAACCAAGGAAGTGATTCTGGATGCGGTGTTTGGCGCGCGGAGCTGAGGCGGCGGCGGGCGGAGCGTTGACAAGTCCTGCGGGCTGTTTCAAAATAATTGCGCAAAAGTCATCCGCCGGCGGGTTTCTCAAACTGGTTTATTGCACACAAAATATTTTGCTCCATGAAAAAACTGTTTCTCTTGGTAGTTGTTCTCACGATCACTCTGGGCGTGCCCGTCGCGGGCCGCGCGCAGACCGATTCCAACCGGCTGGCCGAGGTCCGGCAACTGGTGAAAAATCTCAAGTATCAACAAGGCGAAATCAGTTTGCAGGACGGACTCGCGAAATTGACCGTGCCGAAGGAATTCAATTTTCTCGGACCGGACGACACCGAGACGGTGCTCGTGAAATTGTGGGGCAATCCGCCGGCGCACCGCAAGCCGCTGGGCCTGCTCATTCCCGCCGGCCTGACCCCCATCAGCTCGAACGCGTGGGTGGTGACGATTGATTACAGTGCGGACGGCTATGTGAAGGACGACGACGCGGCGAAAATTAATTATGACGAGCTGCTCAAGAAAATGCAGAAGTCCATCGCCGATGAAAATCCGGAACGGCAAAAGAGCGGTTATCCCGCCATCACCTTGGTCGGCTGGGCCGCACCGCCGCATTACGACGCGGCCTCGCACAAGCTTTATTGGGCCAAGCAAATCCAGTTTGAAGGCGAGCGCGAAGACACCTTAAATTATAGCATCCGCATGTTGGGCCGGCGCGGTGTGTTGGAGTTGAACGCCATTGCCAGCTTCCGGCAGTTTGACGAGATTGACCGGCAAACCCCGCAGATTCTAGGCATGGTGGATTTCAAGGAAGGCAATCGCTATGCGGATTTTGATCCGAAGGTGGACAAGATTGCGAAATACGGCATTGCCACGCTCGTGGCCGGCGGCGCGCTGGCGGCGGCGGCCAAATTGGGTCTGCTCAAATTTTTGTGGGTGGGTTTGCTGGCCGCCAAAAAATTTGTCGTCGTGGGCGTAATCGCCTTGTTCGCATACCTGAAAAAATTCTTCAAGCGCGGCGGCAACTCTTCCGGCGGGACGGCCGCGTAACCCGCGCTTCAACCGGGCGGCCACGCGAGCGGGCGACCGCCGAGAATGTGGCAATGCAAGTGCGGCACGGTTTCGCCGCCATGCGGGCCGTTGTTGATGACTAGCCGGTAGCCGTCGCGTTTCAAGCCGGCTGTTTCCGCGACTGCGGCGGCCTTGAGCAGCAGGTGGCCAAGCACGGCATGATCAGCCGGCGTGGCTTCGGCAATGCGCGGCACGGGGTGTTTCGGAAAAATCAGCAGATGAACTGGAGCCTGCGGTGCGATGTCGCGGATGGCGAGCACGCGGTCATCTTCAAACACAATCTGCGCGGGGATTTCGCGCGCAACGATTTTTTCAAATAAGGTTTTCATTTGGTAATCAATTTTTAGTTTTCAGTTTTGAGTTCAAAAACAGCGCTGGAAGGCAGCTGTCAGCCACTGAAAAAAACTTAAAAACAAAAACTACTCGACCACCAGCGCGCACTGCGCCGGCTCGGTTTCGGCGGAGAGGCATTCGCGGAGGTAGGCGACGATTTGATCCTGCAACTGCTCGCAGCGGTGGCTCCAGCGGCGGGCGCCGGCGAGCTGTTTTACGCAGCCGCGCAGGCCGCGAAAGCGGACGAGGCGCGGCGATTGGCGTAGTTGCAGGCGCAGTTCATCGCGCAGGCGCGGGAAGAAAAAGAGTTCCATGCTGCCGCCGGTTTCGCGGGCGAGCCGGGCGAGATCAGCTTCATTGACGCCGCCGGTGGCATCGTCGCGCAGTTCGCAGCCCAGGTGAACGAGGACTTTTTCGAGCGCGTGGGTAAATTCGTGAACCGTGACGGCTTCGCGTTCCAGTTCCACTTTGAAATAATGAAACACACTGGCGGCGGCGTGCCGGAGCATGTCGGGGTCCAGCATGCCGGCGGTGGGGCCGTGGATTTCGACGGAAATTGACGCGGGCGAGCAGGGGATGCTTTCGCCGTTGGGCAGTTGGAACAGGAGGCAGTCCGAGCGCAGGGCAATCATGCGTGCGCCTCCAGATTTTTGACTTCCTGCACAAAATCGGTGACTTCGTTGAACCGGCGATAAACGCTGGCGAACCGGACGTAAGCCACCTGATCAATGCCGCGCAGTCCTTCCATCACGAGCGTGCCGATGAATTCACCGGGCACTTCAGATTCGTATTTGCCCGTGACGTCGGCGACGATGTGGTCCACGAGATCTTCCATCGCCTGGGGCGATACGGGGCGCTTCTGGCAGGCTTTGCGGATGCCGGAGAGGAGTTTTTCGCGGGAGAATTCCTCGTGGCGACCATCGCGTTTGCGCACCATAAGGCCTTCGTGTTCCACTTCCTCGTAGGTGGTGAATCGGTGCGCGCAGCGACCGCATTCGCGGCGACGACGGATGGTCGCGCCTTCCCGGGAGGCGCGCGAATCAATGACTTTGTCTTCCTGACAACCGCACTTGGGGCAACGCATAAAGCCACAGCTAATGGTGGTGAGCGTTATTTACCATACAAAGTTTTGGGGTGTCAAGGAATGCCGACAAATGGGAACGTCCTAAATTTGGGCGGACTCAATTTTCTGGCAGCCCGCTCCAACAAAAGCGGCGCGTAGGTCTTGAGCCATGAACAACTTTAGTTGCATAGTATCTAAAACTCGGCCAACCGCTGTGCACTGATGTCAGTTCTGAATCGTTGACAAATTGGTAATGCCTACGGATTTTACCACAGTTCATCGGTCAAGAATCAGGAGGCGAATTCCGGTTTCTTGTTGTGCAGGTTTTAACTTGCCCGGCAGTCGCTTCTGGGCAGGTTTTGATTTTGCTGTGATCGATTATTCGACCAGATGATTCTATGGTTATTAACCTGATTGGCTTCGGAAATTGTGAATTTCGATTTTGAAAAGGAGCACCGTCTGCGCAGCCAAAAATGATAAGCATCCATAGCGCAAAATTAAATTCTTTCCACCGTCCGCTGCATTCGCCAATCTTCGCGCGCGATGGCCAGCACCGCCAATATTCCTACCAGCGAACCCAAGCCGCACGCGGCGTTTTTCCGCCAGAGCGGTTGGTTGATGATCGCCAATCTCGGCGGCGGCGCGCTGATGTGGGCGGTGCATTTTCTCGCCAAAAAAACCACGGCGGCGGAATACGGGGCGTTCGGCGTGATGCTCGCGGTGGCGATGTGCGTGCCGAATCTGCCGCTGCAAATGGTCTTCGCCCAACAGACGGCCACGGCGCTGGCGACCAATCGCGAACGCCAGCTCGCGGGCATGATTCGGCTGGCGTGGCTGGGCACGCTGGGGCTGACGCTGCTGTTTGCGGCGGCGGTGTTTTTCTGGCAGGGGAACATTTTGACTGCGTGGAAATTGCCGGACGCTACCGCCTTGTGGATTACGGTGCTCGTGGTTTTGTTTTCGTTTTGGCTGCCGATGTTTTTAGGTGTGATGCAGGGACAACAGAATTTTTTCGGGATGGGCTGGCTGAATATTTTGAATTCCGCCGGCCGTTTTTTGGTGGCGGCAATTCTGGTGCTGCTCGTCGGCTGGGGCGCGGTCGGTATGGTCACCGGCGTGGCGCTGGGGCTGGTGGTGGCGGTGGGCCTCGGCATCTGGCAAACGCGCGGGCTGTGGGCGCTGCGCGCGGAGCCGTTCGCGTGGCGCGAATGGCTGGCGCAGGTGGTGCCACTGCTGCTGGGGTTCGGCGCGCTGCAATTTTTATTCACGGCGGACACGATGTTCGTGAAAGCAATTTTTTCCGAAGACGAATCCGGTTTTTACACCGGTGCCGGCACGCTGGCGCGGGCGCTGTTGTGGCTGGTGCTGCCGTTGGCCACCGTGATGTTTCCGAAAATTGTTCACAGCGCGGCGAAGTCAGAAAAAAGTAATCTGCTCGGCCTCGTGCTAGTCGGCACGGGCGTGCTCGCGGCGTGCGGCGCAGTGGGCTTGACGGTGCTCGGACCGTGGATCATCAAATTTGTTTTCACCGCCTCATTCGTTCAAGTGGCGGCGGCGGTGCTGCCGTGGTATGCGTGGGCGATGGTGCCGCTGGCGCTGGCGAACGCCTTGGTGAACAACCTGCTGGCGCGGGCGGATTTTCGGATTGTGCCGGTGCTGGTGATTTTGGCGGTGGGCTACGCGTTCGCGCTGGCGCAGTTTCACCACAGCCTCATTCAAGTGTTGCAAACACTAGGGGTTTTCAACCTGCTGCTGTTCGCCGCGTGCGGGTGGTTCACCTGGCGAACCAAGGCGGCGCGAGGAAATTAATCCTTCCGCTGCGTGCGGGACAAGGGCTGCGGCGCGCGCAACTTTTTGTAGATCCAAGCTTCCACGGGTCGCAACACGGTGAGCGGTTTGTAGAACGGCGAATAAATCAGACGCAGACGCACGACGGATAAAAACATCGTCAGCGAGGAACGGAACAAGGACGAAGTGACTTTGGAGCCGACTTTATCCGTCCATTCCACCGGCACTTCGAGCAGGCGAAAGCCGGCGCGTTTTAACGACACGAGCAAATTTACGTCAAAGGCCAGATCGGCAATGCAGAGGGAGGAATGGATTTTTTCCACAGCGGCGCAGCGCATTAATTTGCAAGGACATTGCGTGTCTTGAATGTGCATTCCGAAAAGAATTTCCACAATGAGATGAAAACTGCGGCTGACAAACTGCCGAAATTTCGGCTGCGCCTGCAATAGCACGCTTTCCGGCAACCAACGCGAACCAACCACGCAGTCGGCCTGGCCGATGTGGCGAGCCAATTGGATGAAGGCCTTCGGCCCCGTCGCGCCGTCGGCGTCCACGTAGCCGATCAATTCGGCGTTGCCGGCCAGTTTGAGTCCCTCAATGAGCGCGCCGCCCTTGCCGATGGGGGCGGGAAAATCCAGCCAAGTTACCGAGGAAAATTCCTGGGCGACGCGCTGGACGACGGCGAGGGTGTTGTCGCGACAGCCGTTGAGAACCACGATTAGCTTGAACTCGCCCGTGTAGTTCTGCCGAAAAAAATTCGCGTATTCGCGCAGCACCGGTTCGATGCGCGCTTCTTCGTTGTAAGCCGGGATGAGGAGCAGCAGGCTTGGATCGGGCACACGCCAGTTTCAAGTTTCACCGGCCAAGTTTCAAGTTTTCAGTTTGTGCTTTGCGGCGGGCGAAAATAACGTGCACCCGAAGAAAAATATCCGCGTTTCAGTAGCTCAAACCAAAACCGGTGGGGAACAGCGGCGCTTCCGCTGTCGGCTGCACGGCACGGGTGGCGAGACCGGCGTTGCTGGCCGGCCACTGGCGCGGCAGTTTTCCGGTGGGTTTGAAATCGCCGAAGAGCACGTCGGCCACGCCTTGGCCTTCGGTTCCCGGCAGCCAGCCGGCCACGAGCGCATCCGTGTTAGCCAGCGTTTGGCCGAGCACGAGCGGGCGGCCGGAAATCAACACCGTCACAACTGGCACGCCGGCGGTTTTGGCTTTGACCACGAGCGCGGCATCGGCGGCGGGCAACTGCAAATCCGTGCGGTCGCCTTTCATTTCCGCGTAAGGTAATTCACCGACCACGACCACGACGGCATCGGCTCCGCGCACCGCGCTGGCATCGGCGGAAAAAGTGACTTGCGTTTCCGCGCCGACGGCTTGGCGAATGGCCTGCAAAATCGTGGTGCCGCCATGCGTGACCTGGCCGCGCTGGCCCTGCCAGTCAATCGTCCAGCCGCCGCATTGTACGCCGAGGTCGTCGGCCGCCGCACCGACCACGACGAGATGTTTGAGATTTTTTGCGAGCGGCAAAGCTTGCTTCTCATTTTTCAACAACACCAGTGACTGGCGCACGCAGTCGCGGGCAACGGCGCGATGTTCCGGACTGCCAATCTGCGCGGTCAGCGCCGGATCGGGATATGGATTTTCAAACGAGCCCATCGCAAATTTTATGCGCAAAATCCGGCGCACGGCGTCATCAATCCGGCTCAGCGGCACGCGTTTTTCCGCGACCAATTTTTTGAGGTCCCGAATGAAATCACGATAGTTGTTTTTCTGGCCCGGGCCGTAGGGAATCATGATCATGTCCAAACCGGCATTGATGGAAGTCGCCACATCCGCCTGGTAATCCGGGGCGATTTGATCAATCGCCGCCCAGTCGGACACCAGAAAACCTCCAAAGCCGAGTTCGCCTTTCAGCACGTCGGTTAAGAGCTGACGGTTGGCGTGCATTTTTGTGCCGTTCCAGCTGCTGTAAGAAACCATGATGGAGCCGACGCCCGCCTGAATCGCCGCTTCGTAAGGTGCGAGGTAAAGTTGCCGCAAGGTGGCCTCGTCGCAGACGTCATTGCCCTGATCCACGCCGTTCTGCGTGCCGCCATCGCCGATGAAATGTTTGGCGCACGCTAGTACGGAATTTTGGTCAGCCAGTGTCTTACCTTGCAATCCTCGCACGGCGGCGGCGCCGAGTTCAGTCACCAAGGCGGTCGAATCGCCGTAACTTTCATAGGTGCGCCCCCAGCGTTCGTCTTGCGCCACGGCGATGCACGGCGCGAAGGCCCAGCGGATGCCAGTGCCGGCCACTTCCAGCGCCGTGATGTGTTCGGCCTGTTCTACCAGCGCGGGATTGTGCGTGGCGCCCATGCCGATGTGGTGCGGAAAGATCACCGCGCCATCAATGTTGTTGTGGCCATGTACGGCATCAATGCCGTAAAGGAGCGGAATTTTCAGCCGCGTTCCGAGTGCGAGCGCCTGATATTCGTTGACGGCGCGCAGCCAGGTTTGCGGCCGGTTGTCGGCGGGATCGGAATTGCCGCCGCTCAGCAGCGAGCCGAGAAAATATTTTTGGATGTCGGTTTTGTCTTTGAGCGCAGCCATGTCCACCTGAACCATCTGGCCGATTTTTTCCTCCAGCGTCATCTGTGCGAGCAGCGATTCCACGCGCGGATCGGGAGTCACTCCGGCGGCGGCCGCCAGCCAGCCACCGGTGAGCATTTGTCCTAGAAACAAAACCAATAAAATGCGCTTGTGTACCATAAGTTAAAATATTGAATGATTCAATGGTGCGCAGCAATTCATTATTGTGCTAAATCGTAAGGGAAGTGGATGTTTGCCGGCGCTCGGTGGTTAATAATTTTTGACTTCAGTAAAACTCGATTGAACATGATTTGGTGAAGGAAGGCTGAAAGCGATGCAAACAACGACCAATGCTCAACTCCGACCATTGGACAGCTTGACGCCGCTGGCTCCAGCCAAAGATTTTCTGCAAACCCTCGAGACAGCTCTGGGGTGGCAATCAATTAAGCAGACGTTGCTGACACGGATCCGGCAACCACCGGACGCCCGCCATGTGCACCGTTTTGGTCGTCAAGATGAGCCTGCTGGTGCATTGCTATGACTTGTCCGATTCGCAATGGAAATAACTGGTCGGCGACCGTTTGAGTTGGCGGTGTTTCGTCGGACTGAGGCTGCAAGACACGGTGCTGGATGAAACAATGCTGGTGAATTTCCGCAAGCGCTGCATCTGCTGGCAGCACGAAAAGCTGCTGGCCTTGGTCAATCGGCAATTGCTAGTTAAGGTTTTGATTTTAAAGACCGCTCCTGGGTGGATGCGAAACTGTTGCAAACGACGCGACGCGCGCCGGCCAAGGAGGATTAATCAAAAAATTTGAGGCCTCAAGCAAGTCAGCGGAGTTAGTTTCGGATTGCGCAGCAAACGAAGCCTGAGCCTGCTACACATGACGCGGGTTCGCTCAGGCCAAATCGCCGCGATAACGAATCTCCGCACTCACGCCTTGGTCGTGGTAAATCGGGAATTGGCAATGCTGGAGGTTATTGGGATAAGCGTGGCAAAACTCACAAATGTTTTTGGCTTCAAGCTTCTATTTCCAATTGATTTTCATCACATAGCTCTCGGGTGTTTCGCCGCCGTGGAGATTGAAGCCCGAGGCGCCGTAAAAATACGCCGGCTGGCCCTTGAGCATCAAAATGCCGGGGCGTTCATACTTGAAGTCTCGCCCGTAAAGTTTGCGCACTTTGGACAAGTCCACATTCTTGGCGTAGTTCGTTGAATGCAAAAAACCAATCTCCGCCTCCGCCAGCGCAAAATTCGTCGGCGTGTCCGAACGCCACAAAAGACCGGCACCGGGAATGCCCGTGTGCGTGCCGTAATTGTCGTCGGTCAGCAGGCAGATTTTTTTGTCCCAGATGAATGCGGTCGCATCCTCAATCTTGGCCTTGTTTTCCGTGCACCAATGGTCGCCGATGCGATAAGGCCCTTCCGGCTGGTCCGCCACGGCGTAGGCGTAGGCGTAGCTGGGAATCCGGCCGTTGTGTTTTCCGCCGTGAAAATAAATGTAATATTTTCCTGCGTAAGCCAGAAATGTCGGGTTGGTGCATTGCCAGTCGCCATACGACCAGTGGTTCGTGTCGGACGACGGCATGAAGAGCGGATTGTCAGCCGTGAGGTTCTTCCACGGTCCATCGGGCGAATCGGCGACACACATACCGATGTAATTCGGGGTTTTGCCGGCGGCCAAAAGCGCGCCCGGCCGGCGATCAAAAGAAATGTAGAGCAGCAAATATTTATCCCCCACGCGCTCAATCGCCGGATTGTGGATGGTGTTGTTCCAGAGCGCGTCCGGCTGCGCGGGAATGGCGACGTCATGAAATTTGAACGGCCCCTCCGGCTGGTCGCCGACGTAATGCGCGATCTCGCAATGCGTCCGCCAGCCGTCCATCTTGTAAATCTTGGGCCAGCGCGAGCAGTAGAGGTGAATCTTGCCATCCGGCCTGGCTAGCGGCGAGGTGCACCAGACATAATAATCCGGCTCGCTGACGGCGACCCCGACCCATTCCATGGCTTTGGCCAGTTCAGAAATCTGGGTCACCGGCGGCGGGCGCAGGGTGACTTGGGCGGCGTGTGCATTTGTTACCGCAGATTGCGTGTGAGCGATGGCGCAGGCCAAAGAGAAAGTAATGATAATCAAGGAGATGGCGGGTTTCTTTTTCAAAATTTTAAAACCTTGGTTGGTCGTTGGTTCGTTTGCAGCCGGATCAGGGTCACGCCACATGCAGGAATGGCTGCGGTGAATGCTTCTCATTTCCGTCAGTTTTTCCAAGCTGTGGTTTGACGAAGTATTGGTCCTTCATCATTGTGAAACTGAGACTCGGTAAAAATTCTGGCTGCCAACGGGAGTGTCGCTGAAGGTTAGTGTCGCGTCCGCGCCATCTTGTGGCGGGCCGGCGTTTTGCCAGTTTGCATTGTTCAATGTCGCAGACCTTTGCAATTGATAAGTGTGGCCGTCGTAGC
>TBL_comb47_HYPODRAFT_10001457_pt1 | contig 30861 bp, 15 predicted proteins | sample TroBogypolimnion_40_FD_10682 | JGI IMG/M metagenome (IMG submission 10682) | reverse complement strand
TTGGTCACATTGTTGTTCACAATTTGGGCAGTGGTTTTGGTTACATTCAGCGTATCGCCTGTTGTCACAACCGGTATTACTGGTGATGTAACAAATGACACTTCGTTGCCGTAGAATGTGCCTAAACTATTGGTATAATATGCCCTTACATAATAGGGGGTATTGCCTGTCAGGTCAGTCAGGCTGCTGGTAAAGGCAGATGTACTTGACCCATTCATTGTCTTATAATTGTCAATTGTAGGGGCAGTCATGATGTTCCAGCAAACCCCTTTGGCAATGATGGCATATCCGCCATCACCGGAAATAGTACCTCCGCCTGTTGCTGTTTGACCAAGAATATTTGTAATGGCGGAGGTAGTAATGAGAGTGGTTGTAAAAGAAACATCATTTCCATAGCTTATGCCCAAACTATTGGTCGCATAGGCCCTGACATGATAGGTCGTATTGGCCGAAAGTGAGATTAAATTACTGGAAAAAGTGCCTGAACCTAAACCATCAGATGTCTTGTTGTCATTGATGGTTGGGTTTTCTGATGTACTCCAGCAAACACCTCTGGCAGTGATCAGTGTCCCACCATCACTGCAATTTCCTCCGCATTGTGCTGAAGCAGTGGAAATATTCGTTACAGAATTCGTGATGATCAAAGGTGGATTTACCAGGTTTTGCATCCAGGTGGTTCCATTATACCAAAACAGTGAATTCACTGTGAGGTTATAAACAATAAGACCTACTGCAGGTGTCCGGATGGCATTCATCTGCTCCGTGGTCATTCGGGGTGGCAAAAAGCCTTTGTTGGTTGAACTAACATCAAGCATTGCTGACGGGTCCGGTATTAGGTTGCCTGAATTGATACCAACCTGCGAATAAAGGGTATTCCCTAAAAGCAGGAAAATGGCAAAAAATGCAAAGAGTTTTCTCATAGGTTGACTTTAATTTTGATGACGGGTTGATTTAATTGAAAGTAAACAATGGAAAAGCCATGAAGATTGAGCAAAAGCCTGTATGGGTGCTCTTAAATGTAACCCAAATTTATAGTTTTTTTTTATTAAAAATATAATGGTTTTTTGTTTTGAGGCAAAAAATGCAAATTCAATTGAAGCTTCCTTCAAACCATTTGCCTTCACGGTCAAACCGATTTTGCCGGCATCTCCTTTAGGCCTTAAAATGACCAGACATTTTCCCTGCCATATTTTTTGCTAAGTTGTTGAAAACTCGACATGTCAGTCGGACCGCCATTGCCAACACCTGCAATCTTACCATTTCCACTTATCTCAAAATTAACCAGCAACTGATCTGCATCCGGAACAATGTTGCCTTCTGCGTCATGGATCTCAACCATCACATAGGATAGGTCATTCCTGTCAGCCTGAATTGTAGGGCGGTCTGCAGAAAGCCTGATCGCAGCGGGTTTTCCAACAGTTTTAATCGTTCCGGATGAGGTTTCAACACCGTTGTCGTAGCAACGGGCGATAAGTGTTCCCGGTTTATAAGGCACCTCAAAAGTAGCAGTAATTGACTGACGATCATCGACTGCCTGAATTTATAACTTTGGCTGCCACTTCGACAGCTGCTTTTTTCTCAGAAGCGGCAGGAGTGGTAATACAAATACACCATGGTGCTACATGAACCCGGTTCCCCAAGGTAAGCCAGGATTTCTGTCGGCAATGTGTTATGGTCAATATTTGTCCCTTTGTAAAATTTGTAAAAACCCAAACCAAGACATATTTGTGACATGAACGTTGCTATAAAATTCATTTATTCCAAATTCCTCAATAATCAAGAAAAAAAATAGAAGATTTCTCAGTCTTTTTGTATGAGATAAGTAATATTTTCGATAATGAATTAAATGGCATCTAAAAGTGAGTTTGACTGTGCCAATTGCTATGGGCCTCCGATTTTGAGCCCGTTAACATTTTATGTCCTGTCTTATTCTTTGGTTTCACGGACAGGACCCATCGATTGATTGATAACCTTATTCTTAATTTTCGTTGACCTTTTTATTGACTAGCAAGAAAATTACCCCGGCGATCTTTTGTCCATTTTCAAAAAATAACGTTCAGGACAAATTATAACTTACTATTAATTTGATTATCTGTACAATACAATATTTACCTCAGTGTGAAACTGATTAATAATAGTTGTTTTTTTGTAAAAAGGTTCATCGAAGTTACAGAAACAAAAACTGGTGGTAATGAAGGGTGGCTCACCTTTCAGAAAACCACCCTTCTTCAAAATCGATCATCCAATCATTCCTTTGCATAGCCAACCGGATGGTTGAGCATGGGGTACTGGGAATCCGACAATTTCAAGGCCTCCTTGATTTTTGCAACATCAAACCCTGCACGTGGACGGGTTTTTAATCCTGTCCCGGCACAGAAAATAGCGATGTTTTGCGAAACGATCCCAATGTCGAGTGCTGCCCAGTTTAGCTTTGATGCCACCTCCCCCATTTTAAACCTGGATATGTCGGAAACCAATACAACAACAACCGGCGCAGTTGTTTTTCCGGTCATATCACGGAAATCCCCTTTTACGATTGGAGTAAGCTGTTGTAATTTAGCATCATACAAATATGCGCCATCATCCATAAGTACATATATGTCAACATCCTGGGCATTTAATGCCGAAGGGGCGGTGCGTTTGCTTTCGTCCGGGCGATTGATCCCGTTTGCAGCCCATAACAGATCGGATAAATCCCCGATCGTTATCTTTTTATCAGACCATTCCTTTACAGAAGACCTTAGCGATAACGCTTCCATAACAGGCAAACCTCTCTTCTTGTCTGGGCTAATCAGTTTAATGGGTGATAATTCCTGTGCCAGAATCTGATTTAGAAAACCGGCCATCAACAAACAGACAAAGACCAGTCGTTTCATCATCCTGTTTTTTTATTTCGTTAGACTCTATTTTTTATCAAAAACCATCGTCCTGTTCATCTCTCCATCAGGAGTGGAGTTTGTTGCATCAATTTTTAATGTTTTATCCCCGTCCAATTTCCAGGTTTCGGTCGATTTCATTTCCATGGAGTCGCCATTCATATTGAATATTGTTGTGGATGTAATCGTAAATGATTTTTTGTCGGCAGCCCAGGTTACTGTTGATTTCATTTTCATGTTCATGAACCCTGAATTTTCACATTCTTTACCATCCAGTGTAAATTTACCGGTCATTTTAATTTCTTCGCCATCCCTGCCGGTCATTGTCCTTTCTACCGACAGAATATTTCCCTCCTGGGTAACAGCAAGTATGGATGGAGCCATCCGCATTGGACCATCCCCTAAATTGCTCTTTGACTCGTTAAGTGCCCATTTCCCCGAAAAATTTGCCGTGTTTTGTGCCGAGACCTGCACATAAAAAAACACAGAAATAATAATCAACATAAGTGATCCGATTTTCATCGTCACATTTTGACCGGCAACGTTTGAACTTCTCATAATCATTTGTTTTTAAGATATTTTTAATGATAAACTATATCTCAAAAGTATCAAAAATTCAATTGTAAAGAAAATAATTATGGATAGAAAGGTTGATTCTATCGACAGATGAATGAAGATTGCGTAGGAGATAAGTTGTTGAAAGATTCCGGTATTATTGTCCCATTATTTTTTTTGTTTGCTGGTCAGCCCAATTGGAAACGAGTAAAATCTGTGCCTGTCTCAATTTGGTTTTGGGATGCATAAAAGTATAGATCTTCATTGGCATCTCTGTTTTGGTAGTTTGTTCCTTGATATCTCCCAGTTTTCTGACAAGTTTTCTTTTGTTGTAAGTATTCCATTCTGAAAAGTTCAAGGCTTCACGTCCCCTGGTAACATCCCTTCCGATCAACCAGGAAACAGGTACGACATGTGAATACCAACGGTAATTGGTCTGATTTGAATGGCAATCGAAACAGGAGGTTTTTAAAATTGCCATCACCGCGCTATCTGCATTTTGAACCTGAACACTATCAGGGGACTGCACAGCAGTATTTTCAGGAAGTTTTGATGGGGCAAGCTGGATTAAAATCATAACAATCAATAAGATCGCTAATGAATAGTACAATTTTTTGATTTTTTTCATTTCGATTGATTGCCTGATATTTGAACTCTAAAAAAACCGATGTAATCTGCGGTTTAAACGGGAGTCAATTGGAAAACTTCCCGCCTAAAACGCAGATCAATAGAGATTAAATTTGATAAAATGAATTTGAACTCCAGACGATACTATTTCATCAAATCAGAGGATGTTGATTCAGCCCAATCCTTCAGGATTTTTGCATCAGATGCAGATATTTTTGCATCCGGGTTCCTTTCGATCATTTTTTGAGGCGGCATTTCACCTTTATCGAGCACTTCAATGACTTTATCCAGCTTCGAAACCTGAGCAGCTTTTTCAAGACCGGTCAGCGTTGTCCAGTTAATTGCCTCCTTTGCTTTATCCGATCTTCCTTCGGGACTATGGCAACCAAAACATTTTGCATCAATTACCTTTTTCACGGCTTCAGGATATTCCAATTTCCCTGCTGATTTTAAAACGTCCCCTTCGCGACTTGTCAATGCATTGACCTGATATGAAACAGCTACAATAGCTAAACCGGCAATGATCAGAATTGTTCTTTTTCTCATCCTTCTAATAATTAAGTGACTTGTTATAAACTAAATTTTCCCTTCAATAAAGTCTTTAAATAGTAAACAAAATATGACCGTACTGGTTCAATTTTCAAATAACAATTTATTTTTTCAATTTTGTCTTAGAAAAACAATCAAAATTTACAAACGAACGATTTTTCTAATCAGGACAAACTGTTTACGAATAGCTGAAATATTTTTATTTTGGAACAGTAAACTCGTAATCCCCGGATTTCAGTTCATAAATCGCCTTGCCATTTTCCTCTTTGATAAAAGTAACCCCTTTGCTTTGACCAATGGGGTTATTGCTTTCTTTTACGGTTTTGGACGAATAAACTGGCAAATAGAGTGTTGCAGTTGTATTTGCCGGAACAGTTGCCGAATAGACGAGAATCCCATTATTGAACTTCCAGCTGCTGTTGATCCGTCCGTAAGGCGAATCGAAATAACCTTTGGCAAATGTCATCTGCCCGGTCGGATCAGGTTCAGGTTGCAAGACAAATTTCCTAAAACCAGGTTCATCGCGTTGAATTCCTAACGAATAAGCCATCATCCATTGACCCACAGCACCAAAAGAGTAATGGTTAAAGGAGTTCATCCCGTTGTTTCCACCAAACCCTTCCTCAACGGTATAGCCGTTCAGCCGTTCCCAGATCGAAGTTGCCCCCTGTTCGATTGAATATAGCCACGAAGGATATTGATTGCCTTGCAATACCTTATAGGCCAACTCACTTAATCCATTGTCCGACAAAGCCTTGCTGATCCATGATGTACCGATAAATCCTGTCATCAAAGAATAGGTGGGACGAAATATCCCTCCATCGTCCTTGTTTTGGCGCTTCACTGCATCTGCTAGATTTTTAACCATTGCAGGTTTATTTTCAGAATTGAACAGATCCATTCCCAAACCCACTGCATAGGCAGTTTGTACATCAGCGACCTTAAACTCTGGTGGAGCTACCGGCTCGCCTGGGGGGCCAAAGCGTGGACCACCGATCAAACCCAGGGTCTTTTTATCTGAATTAACAAATGTCATATTGAAAAACGCTTTACGCTTTTCGTACAATGCCTGGTACTTTTCTGATTCTGAGGTTTTTCCAATGATTTTTGCTACTTTAGCCATAATCCCCAGATCATAGGCATGGTAGGCAGTTACGAGAAAGGCAGTTCCCAGTTGGTTATTTTGCGGGCCGAGCCAGTCACCAAGCTGACCATCGGAACTTAGACCGGTTTTAGGATCGAGGGTCGTTTCAAGATAATCCATGTATTTCACCATTGCCGGGAAATGTTGGCTCAATAGCGCAACATCGTTGTACTGCTGGTAGGTCTCCCACGGAACAACAACTCCTGCACTGCCCCACAAAACTCCACCAAATCCACCACCGACAGGGGAAACATCGGCAAACTTCCCCTTCGGTGACTGGACGTCGCGCATGGCGACCATGTGACGTGTCAGGAACTGGTCGGCATTTGAAACATAGGTGGCTGTCCGCGAAAAGACACTAATATCGCCCGACCAACCCATTCGTTCGTTGCGCTGTGGACAGTCGGTCGGAATGGTCAGAAAATTATCCACATTCGACCAGACAAGGTTCGACCAAAGCTGGTTGACTTTTGGATTAGAGCTTTCATATCCGGCCGTCAATGACCTTACGGAACTGATAACGACTCCCTGAACATCTTCAAGAGCCAAAGGTGCATCAATCCCTGTGATTTCGATAAACTGATAACCATGTGAGGTAAACTTTGGCTGGAAGGTCTGGTCGCCATCTTTCATGACATAGGTGTCCTGACTAAGCGCAGCGCGATAATTCTCGGTCATCAGCGACCCGACATTTTTGCCCGATTCTTTCAGGTCGGGATACAACATTTCCGACACCCTTATCGTAATTTTGGAACCGGCCCTGCCATTTTTGATTGCTACTTTTGGAATTCCAACAAAATTCTGTCCCATATTGTAAACATAAACTTTTGGCCTGACCTCTTTAACACTTTGTGCAATAAGGGTTTTATAAATGCCTGCATTGTTACCGATCTGCCCTGTAATTGACAATTTGTCCCAGTTGAACTCATCCTTGTTCCCCCTGAAATCAACTTCGCCACCCATATAAACAGTTCCCTTCAGATTAATTACAGTTGCTTTCTTCCATTTACTATCGTCATACGAAGACATCGTCCACCCTTTAATGGCTCCCTCTTTGGTTGCATCGTAGGCTTCCCCGAAATCGAGGCTGCTGTAAATAATCGGGCCATCGTTGTAATATTTCCAATCCGTATCATTTGTTGTAACAACTTTCTCAGAACCATCTGAATATGAAATTACAAGTTTGGCCAGTAAGGATTGCCTGTCGCCAAAATGGTTCCAGATACTGCCGAAACTGAGCAGGCCGCTCCACCATCCTTCGCCTAGCATGGCCCCGATCGCGTTTTTACCGGAATTGATCAGGTTGGTCACATCGTAGGTCTGATAATAATGGGTGATGTTGTATTGAGAAAGGCCCGGGTTATAATGGTCTTCGCCAACCCTTTTGCCGTTCACGTAAACCTCATAAATTCCGCGGGAGGTAACATAGAGGCGTGCCCCAGATATTTTTTTATCTTCAGTTTTAAATGTTGTCCGCAACATGGGCATTGAGTTCCTGCTCGGATTGGCCGTCACAAAAGCACCCTTGCTGCCTCCGGCTACCAAATATTTTCCGTCTTTGATGGTCAGCCCGGAATTGGGATCTGACGCAAAGCTTGAAAATATACTTTTAGACTTTGTAGTGGTTAGGTTTTCACTAAAAAGTGTATTGTTGGGAAACCGGTTGTTGTAAACGACAAGTTCAGAAAATGTTGCCGTCTGACCGGGATCCGTTGAAAAGCCGAGATCGCAAAGCATACCAAAAGCAATTACGTCACCCCCGGAACCTGCAGGGTTGATGGTTGCAGAAGCTCCTCCACCAATACGTGCCCTGACTTCCTGGGGCACTCCCGGTATGGCATTCGGGGCCGAAGTTGGGGTTGGCACAACAATAAATGATGGTGTTCCGTCGAGGGAAACCGAGATACTTCCAAACCTGCTCGTGAAACTGAACGTATGTTCGCTGTTTTTATTTGAATCGTCGATAAATTTTGTCTGGACCTCAAATGTCTTAAGAGGAGTGTTTGGAGAATCAGTACTTTTATAACCAACACGATAGATGTTCAGTTTTGCTTTCCCGTTTTCAGTGCCGTCAACAGCCGAGATATCCAGTTCTATCTTGATGTAACTTTCGTTTTTCTTGTTTTCGACCTGATAGATGTTTTTGTATTTGTCCATCAACCGGGAGTCATTTGCTCCATAGATGAAACTTGCGCGGCTACTTCCCTTTGCAATGGCCAGTTTATATTTCAGGTTGAATATGGCCAGGTAAGGGGAATACAAAACCAGGTCTTCGTTACTACCGCCAATCCATGTTGCACCATTCCAGGCTGATAAAGCAGGATCGGGGTTCATCAAGCCAGTTTCGAACCATGATGATGTAGTTGCAGTTTTTCCGGTCTGGTCCCAAACGATGACACTCCAGGAATATCGGGTCACCGCTTTTAATGGTGTTCCCGCATACCCAATCCCCAGTGATTTATTGTCTAAAATTTTTTTGGTATCCCACACAGTGTTTCCGGATGGGTCTTTGACCACAATCTGGTAAGAAGACTGGTTTACAATTCTTTCCCCCGTAGAAGCGGTCATCTGCCAGCTAAAGTGGGGTGCTTTTACATCGATACCCAATGGATTGGTTGTGTATTCAACCATTAGGTTACCAATACTTGTCTTTGAACTTCCTGGCAAGTGAATAGCCAAAACCAGTAAACAAAGGATTAGAATTCGAAGACCAATTACTTTAGATTTTTTTTTCATTATAAATTGTTTTATTAATATGTAACAGCTTAAAAGCCAATTTTATCCATGGAATATTCATTCCATTTCACTGCTATTATCTTTCGGGAACACCCGGTCTTGGATTGTCACGGTAAAGGATCTGCCATGTCCTTTCAGGAAATATATCGTTCATGTATAAAGGTTGCGGCAGCCAAACCCTGAATAGATTCTTCTCAAGATATTGATTTCCGGCAGAGGCATAATCGCACATTGCCAGGTTAATTTGTTTGTGATCAAAAAAGTGAGTATATCGGTAAAGGAAAGGAACTTCAAATGCCATCCATACATTGGGTGGCTTTGAGGAGCAGGGCGTCAATTCGACATATTGATCGGGTGAACCTGATGTAGGCGATGGTTTTGGTAATATGTACTTCAATCCCCCAAGTTCATTTTTAACTTCCCATTGGGTTCCTAATGGGAGGAGCCAAAGATTATAATTTTCATTTTTGACCATCCGGTTGTCAAGGGCCAAAACGATGGGACCCCGCATCACTGCCAGTTCATTTACACTGCCAGGTGATCGGATAATCCGACCGCGAAGGTCCATTTCCATCCGAATTTTATCCCCATTTCCCCATTTTCTTGTTATGTGACAATATGTACCTGATTTACAATTTATTGTTTCATCGTTAACCATGAGTTTTGTATTCTTGCCCCAGGATGGTATCCTGACGCTGATCGTAAAAAGTTCAGGTTGAGGAAGCTCAACAATAATTGAAATTTCTTTTTGTTCAGGATAATCCGTTTCCTGGGTGATTTTTAGTTCAGTCCCACTTTGGAGTTCTTGAGTCCAGATCCCATTACTGTAAAGGTTGATGACTGGCCCGGATTGGCTTTTCATAACCGACCACCCCGGGGTAATCAACATTCCTCTCGGACCATTTGCAACACAGCAGCTTGATTGGCATTGAGGGACCTGCATTGGAGAAGGCATTCTTTCACCAATCAATGGAGAAAAATAGGCCCACCATTTACCCCCATCAATCATTGCCCCCATCAAGGCATTATAAAGTGATATTTCCATCTGATCTGCCCAAACAGGGTCACCGGTCAGTTGTAAAAGTTGGTAACACAACTTCATCCATGTCACGGTTACGCAGGTTTCCATGGGTTGTTCAAGAATTTCGGTCTGGCGGTTGGCCCCATCGCACCACAATTCGGCACTTGATCCGGAACCTACGATCATAATTTCTTTCTTCAGGACACTCTTTCCAAACCTCACCACTGCATCCAAAAAACGTTTCTCACCGGTTACACGATACAGCTCACATAATCCTTCGTAACACGACATCATCTCATATCCTTTGGGGGCAGCAATAAGTATTGGATCAACACCGTTCAGCGCATCTTCGACAAGTCGGAGCCCTTTTGGATTGTATTCATTAGGTTCGCTCCAAAGTTTAACGATGTATTTGGCGAAATTGAGGTATTTTATATCTCCAGAACGTTGATATACAAGAACTACAGGTTCAAGAACCGAACAGGAAGACAACGAGCCTATAATCTGAAGTCCGGTTTCTGTAAGTTTTTTCTTCCCTGCTCCAGCTATCCCGACGAGGGCATCTACAGCATGGCAGGCTGCTTTTAATGATTCGTTGTCGCCTGTCTGGTCATAATGGGCAATAAGTCCAAGAATTGCATATTTTCTGCCCCAGATATCCCAGATTCCAAAATCATTGGCTCTTGAATAACTGCTAAGCCGGCCATCCGGATCCTGTGATTTTAACAACTCTGATACTGATTTGTCCAATATGGCCTTATGGGCTGCTGTTGGCTGATATCCATAGCCTAGTGCAGCTGATGTAAACCATTTTCCCCAGAATTCGCCTGTAAATCCACCGCCATCGTCAAGTTTGTTCTTAAAGGGAAGGGTATAAAGTTCAAATTGTTTGGACATCACTCCGTTACTGATGCAATTGTCCAGCCTGGTTCCGAGCACTCCCCCTATTTTGACAGAAGAAAGTATGGCAGGCGATAATTTCTGTCTGACCACAATTGTTCGATCGACATTTTCACCTTTTGCATTGATTATCAGACAGATAAATAAAATAAAGTTTCGGATCATCCATAGAAAAAACCTAAGGCACCTTAATTTCATAAATTGTATTTTTTATCAGCCATTAAATACTGGGTTTAACAGCATTTAATGGCTAACAGAATTATTTTACCGAACTCACAATCGCTTGGTTCAAATCTTTGGCCGGATACCGGAAAAGGTATTTGCCTGAACCCAATGTGAGTTGAAGATTGTTGTTGTTTTGAGTAAACCCGGCTTTGACAGGTGAGCCATCCTGAATGACCTGGTCTGCTTTTGCAAAAGGCAATGTCACAATTGCAGAAGTATTTGCCGGGATCTGAATTTCATAAACAAAATCCTCATTCTCAAATTTCCATGAGGATCCTACTATCCCATAAAGAGTTGAAATTTCGGCATTTGCGTTTTTTAGCCCTCCTCCGGGATGCGGTGCAAGGAAGATTTGCTTGTAACCGGGCTGTTCCGGATTGATGTCAATACCCGCAACGTGCCTGTATAGCCATTCCCCGATTGCACCATAAGCATAATGGTTAAAACTGTTCATTCCAACATCCTGAAAAGAGCCGTCAGGTTTCTGGCCGTCCCACCGTTCCCATATTGTAGTAGCACCTTGCAGAACAGGGTACAGCCATGAAGGATATTTCGTATTGTTCAGCAACATAAATGCCAGATCATCACGCCCGATGGCGGAAAGGGTTTTACAGAGCAAGGGTGTCCCTACGAACCCAGTTGTGAGGTGCCCGAATTTTTTAACATCATCGGCAAAGTACTGAGCGGCCTTTGGAATTAGGCTTTCCGGAAGCAGATCGAATGCAAGTGCCAGTGCATATGCAGTTTGTGTATGAGACACCATCCTTCCGGCCGGTGTTACAAATTCGTGGTTAAAAGCTTTTTTAATTTCGATCGCTTGTGCCTTGTATTTCGCAGCATCCTCTTTCTGACCGATAATTTCAGCAATTTTTCCAAGCAAAGTCGTTGAATAGCAATAATAAGCATTTGCAATCAAATCTTTTTCGGTAGTTGCACCTGTATAGTCAGAATTTGAAGAAGCAAAAGCAAGCCAGTCACCAAAATGTTCGTCTCCGGTCCAAAGTGTCTTTGCCCCTGCCCGAGTTGTCATGTAACCGACCCATGCTTTCATGCTGGGATATTGTTTTTCGAGGATCCGCTGATCACCATAGGAAAGATAAACAGTCCAGGGAACAATGATTGCAGCATCGGCCCAGGCTGTTGAGCCTCCGGCCCCGTTCAGTACGTCAGGGATGACATGGGGAACGCTGCCATTTGCAGACTGGTCGGCAGTAAAATCACCCATCCATTTGGTATAGAAGGAAGCCACGTTGAAGTTGAATGCGGCTGTCATACTGAAAACCTCAGCATCACCAGTCCATCCCAGGCGTTCGTCCCGTTGCGGGCAGTCGGTTGGGACATCAAGAAAGTTGCCTTTTTGCCCCCATTGAATGTTGTGCTGTAGTTGATTGATCAGTTGATTTGAGCAACTGAAGGATCCTGTCGGTTTCATATCGGAATGGACGACCACCCCGGTTACCATTTCAGGAGAAAGCGGTGAGGAAACGCCTTCAATTTTGACAAACCTGAACCCATGGAACGTAAAGCTTGGCTCAAAGCTTTCTTCAACACCGCCTTTTAAAATGTAAACATCCGTGACCTTGGCCGCTCTGAGGTTGTCGGTGTAAAAGTTGCCTTCTTTGTCAAGAACTTCCGCAAATTTTAAAGTTACCTGATCGCCTTTTTTCCCAAGAACTTTAAGTTTTACCCAACCAACCATATTCTGGCCCATGTCAAAAACTTTCTCCCCTTTGGGCGTTGTGAAAATCTTAACCGGTTTGATCTCCTGAATGGCTTTAACGACTTCACCCTGTGGAGCTATCAGTATTTTTTTTGAATGGTCGAGAATCGAAACTTTTCCCCATTTGCTATCGTCGAAACCCGGTTTAGCCCAACCTGGCATCTCATTACGGGCATCATAAGTCTCGCCATTGTAAATATCGGAAAAGAGGATAGGGCCGGTTACTGCTTTCCAACTATCGTCAGTGACAATCATTTGGGAGGTTCCGTCTGTGTAGTTGATCTGAAGTTGGCACAATAAAGCCAATCTGTCCCCGTAATAACTATTCCCGTTCCATGCAATATTTCCTCGGTACCATCCATCGCCCAGAACAGCACCTAAAGTGTTTTTCTCAAGAACCTGTGAAGTAACATCATACGTTTGGTATTGGATCCTGTTTTTATAACTGGTCCAACCAGGAGTGAACAGATCGGCACTTACCTTTTGCCCATTCAGGAACAACTGATAGAGGCCAAGAGCTGTAACATAGATGCGGGCCGAAGATATTTTCTTTGATGATGTGAAATCCTTTCTTAAATATGGGCTTGGGATTGATTTTTTTAAGTCTCTATCCGATTGAAGCGTGATCCATGAAGCTTTCCATAAACCTGAATCCATGATCCCCATTTCCCACGATGCTGGTTCACTCCATGCTGTTGCTATGTTTTTATTGTTCCAAACACGCACCTGCCAGTAAACTTTTTGCATTGAGACCAAAGCCGGTCCACCGTAAACGACATTGACAGATTGTGAAGAGTTAACTTTCCCGGAAGTCCAGATTAGCTTGTTTGCATTCAGTCTTGAAGGTGATTCAGCTACCCTTAACTCATAAGCTGACTGCACCACATCATTCCCTGAAGAGACCAGTTGCCAGCTCAACCGTGGTTTTAAAACATCAATCCCAAGAGGATTTGATTTATATTCGCAAATAAGCTGCCTTACCTCGTTCCTAACAATTGTGGCAGTTGCTAAAAAATTGAATAACAATAAGATAGAAAATAGCCCAACAAATATGCTTTTTTGTTTCATAATATAGCTAATTAAAATATTACCTTTAAAATAATGTCAAAATTTTCGTTTTTACTGCCCTAATTTATCGACAGGCTTACAAGTTTTACCGGACCCAACAAACCTGATGGCAAAAGTGGCGAATTGGCCTGATAAAATGGTTGTGTTGTATATGTAATTTTTGTTTTTACATCTGGCTGCTGATCTCCAATCAACCTGTTTACCCATAAGTTAGTCACTTTTACCTCAATAGAATTTTCACCCTGTTTCAAAGCTTCTGTTACATTCACTCTGAAAGGCAATTTCCACAAAATGCCCAATGATTTGCCGTTGACAGTGACTTCAGCGAGGTTTTTAACCGACCCAAGGTCAATCCAAATTTGCTGGCCTTCTTTAAACCAGTTGGCCGGAGCCTGAAGCGATTTTTGGTAAGTTCCTGTCCCTGAAAAATATTTTACCCCAGAATCGGCGTTTTCACTCCAGGAATTGAGCTGGTTGAGGACAATCTCTGCAGGAGCACCACGGTTGGGTTGAAAACGAACATGCCAGTCGCCATCCATTAAAGTGAGCTGAGTCTCGACCGGTTTGGTCAATTTAAGAAATTGGGTTTTCGTATTTTTACGAAAAACAACAAACACCGCATCATTGGGTTCCATTTTCAAAGGAACTGTAGTGCGTCCATTGGCCATTGCATAAGTTGCGTCTTCGATTTTTCCTGTTTCAGGATGCCATATCTCCGCACTCTTTCCCATTACCCTAAAAGTTGCTTCAAGGTCCTCTACCCTGTTGTTACGGTTGTTGACCCAATAAATGTCTAAATCATCCAACTTGCGGTGAACGAATAAAACTTCTGTATTGCCCTGTGGTTTAGTATATTCGAAATCGGGTGCCACCTTTAAAATAGTAAGGACCTCTGCTATCGTTTTTCCTGAATAGACTTTCCCTTTGCCCACAGCATTTTCACCTGGTCCAGCGCCCCATAGTTCATCTGCNATGGTTTTGAACGCAGACTGGTCATCGCTCAGGCTTGGGGAAACAACCGGCCTTTCACCAACAACAACAGCTCCAGCCCTGGCCATCTCACCGATCTTGCGTAGGACAGCCAAAGACATATACTTGCTGTTGGCATCAAGTGCGAGCAAACGGTAACTCATACCCGTTGATGTTGCTATTTGTCCATTATTCACAGCCAGAACATTAACAAGGGCATCTGCATTTACAAAATCATAATTGTAGCTGGGAGGAACATCAGGCAATTTACTATCATAAAGGGCCGTTATGTTGCTGTCTTCACCATAAAAGTAAATCACATCGGCTACAAATTTCCCTTGTTGAAGCATATAAGAACTTCTGGCCAGGTAACTTGTCCATGCACCTGCTTCTTCTGCCCAGGTTTCATTCCGGGTGAACCATTGACCGAACGGCCCCAGACCAAGCCCAGGAATTTTGTCCAATACCGGTTGGTGTACAGAACAATGGATTACAAATCGGTTCAATCCGTTTACAAGTTCCATATCGGCTGTTGGCTTCAACAATTCAGGCGACCATGCCCATGCCGTGCCTATTGCTGTCATTGATTCGGCAGCCACCAGGTTCTGGCCATAGATATGGGCAACAGAAGCCGATTCGCGAACATCCGCTTTATACCTTGTGGCAACCCCTTCATTGGCCCTGCTACCGAAACCACCCGGTGTCCAGGTAGCACTCATCGGAATATCAGCATAACGTTTTACTTCCATACCATCTGCAATAAATGCCCGGCCACTCTCATGCGATTCTGTATAACGCCCCATATTCCTGTCATGCAACATGGTCGTTAATTGATCGTAATGGTTTTGGACAGTAAGGTCACCTATTGTTTTACGGAAATCCCATAAGAACTTATCGCTTGCCTCAGCACTTTCAACTACACAACCTGCAAATACCGGCAACCATTGAACCATTTTATATCCGCGACGGTGGTCAAATTCAGTCATCATGCTGTCTGTCCAGTTCTGTACACCCGCTTCCCAACTGTCGGTTATCATATACTGAAGGCCCTTTTTGCCCATTAACCCACCGGTTGCATCTTTATACTTTGCAAGATACTCTTCAAAATAGTCTTTGACATAACCACGATTGAGCTTGTCAACTTCGAGACCTGTCGCTTCCGGAGATGCCGGGCCGTTCAGGTGACCTGTCAGGGAATAACCCAGACGAAGAACCATCCAATTACCAGCCGGAACAGTCCAGTCGAGTTGACCATCCTTCTGCATTTTGGAAGTCAGGTCGATCACATCATTTTTGTTGACGACTTCCGACGCAGCAACATTTGGGGTAGCCATGTCATAAATTCCAGCAGTGGCTGTGTAGGCAGCTTTATCTTCAAAGCGGTTTACACGTGCAACAGGATAAAGGACCAGTTCCGCAATCTCCCTTCCAGCCGGTGCAACAACTCCGCGCCTGTTTGAACCAAAAAACGCACTAAGATTTGATCCTGCAGGTTGTGGTGCGGGTGAAGTAATTGCTACACGAAAAAATCTGGCTGTTACAGGTAAAAAAGTTAAAGTATTCTGTGGTCCCCCGTCGTTCGGCAAATCAATTACCTTGGTGAATGTTAACCCATTATCACCCGATTCAAGTGACTGGCTTCCACCGGTGCCTCCTTCAAACCTCCTGAAACCACCACGGATCACATAACTAAAGGATTGTATGGTTTGAGGCTGGGCAAATTCAAATTGTACCCAAGCTTGCTCATTTGGTTTGGCAGCAGGCAGGAATACACTTTTGTTCAGGTCACCATCTGTTAATGTGGCAAGGTCAAATTTGCCACCACTCGAAGTGACCTTTGGTTTAAGCTCCGAAATCGGGATATCCTTTACAGGTATGCGATAGGCCACTACGGCAGCGTCAGCGTAAAATTCGGGATTTGGGGCAGGTTTTGATTCGGTTAAAATAAATGGTTTCTCAGTGCCGACATTCTGAAACGGACCAGTGGTTGTTGGCGGCTTAGGAATAATGCCATTATAATGCTGTCCACCAATTATTTGTGTTTTACTCCAGACCAGTTTCTTCATGGCATGGGCAGGCGTTACCCAAGGGCCACCACTCTCGCTCCACCCTGGCGAACCGGCAATTGCCATTTCAAGGCCTAAAGAGTCGGCAAGTTTTGTAGTAAAAAGAAATGCGTCCTTCCACTCCGGTGTCATAAACACCAGCCGTTTATCCACAATTTGAGGTGTTGCCAACGCTGCATCAAAATTCTGAAAACCACCAATTCCAACGCGTTTCATCCACTTCAGGTCGGCATTAATCCCAACCTTCGAAATATTGCCGTTCATCCAGTGCCACCAGACACGTGGTTTTGCACTTTCGGGCGGCACAATAAACCCCGCTTCGAGTTGGTCTGAAACTTTTGCCGTTGGACCATTGCATTTAATAAAACCGAAACCAAATGATCCCAGTATCAGTGGAATAAACACAAACCTTTTCAGGTAATTTCTTAAATTTAATTTCATAATTTTTTTTAAAGGTGATTAATTTGATATTTGAAATAATGCTAATCTGTATATGTAACCATAATGGTGGTCAGAGGGCTAATGGTCAGATTAAGTTCCCTGCCGATCATAAGTGCCCCCACTTGATCTGATGGTTGTTTAAATACCCTGACTTTCATGAGCATGCTTGTATTGATTTTGATTTCCTGTTTGATGGGCAGGTAGTTTACAAAAAATTGAGCTTTCCGTTCCGGACCAAACACCCAGTTGGATGTAAAAACTGAAGGAAAGTTGATCAGATGCCCACCGGGTTTTGAAATCATCGGTACAGAGTCTGCTCCTTTAAACCGGATTGGCTTTAACATCCTTCCGGTAACCAGAAAATCTTTTCCCGCACCTTTTCGCCAACCGTTGAGGTTCTTAACAAGCTGAATGATTTGATCCTGATTGGGTATTTCAGTTTCCCAGGTTGTGCCCCAGTCCCAAATCATATCACCATTGCCACGCAGGATCACGGTCAGCATATCGCCGGCACAAAATGCATAAGCCAACCGCTGCAAATAATTCATAGGACTTTTCTTTACATCAATAGCGGCAGAAACACCATTCTGGTTTCCCATAAAATTGTTCACATATTCATGATTCACAAAGGCATAAGCAGGAACAGGTGTACCGGCAAATAAATTGATTGTTGCTCGGGCGTCATTAAAAAGCAGGTAGGGCAAATTGGCTTCTGATGCCGCAGCTTCACAACCTACAAGTGGTTTATAACCCGAAGTTTCAAAGATTGTCTGAAATCCTTTGTAGATATCCTGCATCGCTTTGTTTTGCCAAAGCCCCGGACCGTAAGGGTGGCCATGTGAAGTGCCATAACAAGGGTAGCAACTCCCTCCGAGGTTCTGGTCAAAATATTGAATATAGTCCGTTTTACTGCTGATAATTTTAGAAACCTGGTCCAATACAACATCCTTTACAAACTGATTGGCTGGGCACATATCGTAACCAAGCCGTTGTGCATTGGGGCCTGCGCATACACCATTTGTGGCCAAAGTCCCATCAGGGGCAATTTTCATCACCTTTTCCAGATGTTTTTCATTGAATTCTCCGTACTTGTTATAGGTTGTATCGGTATTGCTCCGCAACGTATAACCAATCCCACTACCATAAAGACCAACCAAATTGCCCTCTTCGTGCAACCCCTTTACAAATTTCAGGTAGTTATTTTCACCGCCATAAGGTGGCCAGACATAGGGTGGAGCCCAGGGTGCAGATCCTTCCCAGTGCATCAGCAAAGCCATTATTTTACTGTCAAAAACCTTGTTGTATTTGCCGATTGTTTTTAAAGCATTGGTGTAAGGATAGAATTCATTGGGTTTCATATCGCCCATGTCTTTGTGCCCACGCACGGGATAGGTAACCACAACCGGTGATGTGAAGTACCAATCAGGCAGCATTTTATTGTCTTTAATCCGTGGAGGTACACGCATTGCTGAAGATTCGCGCCAATCGCGGTAAATAGCAGCAGCATCGTACCAGTCACCGTCGAATACCCCTAGGACCATATCGTAAGGCATTTTATACAAACCTTTGCCTGCACCGCCTGTAAAAAGCCGAAAGTCCATTTTTATGCCATTTTTGTCCGTCCTGTGAAACTCGATCCCTTTTGGACAGCACATTTCATCATGGGAAGCAAGGTACAATCCCCCATTCTCATTATAATGTGCCATGAATTGCATCTGAGTGGATGAAGGATACAGACCTCCCCATCCCATTTTAGGATACTCGATCGGACTGAACTTCAACCATGGACTTTCCTCCCTGATCCTCAAGTCTTCGACAAGGCAACCTTCCTGTGCAGGCCAAAAAATCCGGCCAGTCCCGCCTGTAGCAATCAAATCATTGGGCACAGCTAAATTCGGGAAATCGATGTGGTCAATTGTATAGTCCGTATTGTTATCAATGGCAAGGTTCCATTTCATCAAAGGGGAATCGTTTGATAATTTTATGGTAACGACCACCTTAATGTCAGCGCTATCGAATTTTGAATAGGATATTACAATAAGCCCATCCTTCTCCCCGATCTTACAATTCTTTGCATCCAATGCATTGTATTCGTGAATTTTTCCTTTTTTGGAGGCATCACGGAAACGTACTGAAAACAGGGGGCCTTCTGTATCAGGTGAGTAAACCATGTTATACCCGTCCTTTTCAATAGATTTTATAGAACCAGTTTTATTGTTCAGTTTTAACTCAAAAAAGCCGTTCTTATAGCTGATGTCTTTGTCGCTGGAACAGGAAAATGTTATTGCGGCAACAAAAATAAAGGTCAGAAAGCTATAAATCAACTTGTTCATTTCAAGGGGCTTTTAACTTTAACGATCCCTAATTGCATATTGGTGGTTTTGCCGGCATCGTCAATTTCTACAATAAATTTGGCACCGGTTGCTTCGGGAGAGGCCATAAAATTAAGGGCAACTTCATGTTTTGCATTTGGGCTTATCTTAACTAATCCCGTCGGTTGACCTTTTACCGAGTATCCGTCAGGGAGACCCTTTAGGCTAAAGCCTATGTTTTTCGCCTTTTTTGTGGTGTTGGTGATCGTTATATATAATAATTTTGATGCCCCATCCATTATTTCGGGAGTTCCGGCATAATCGCAGGTAAGTATCAATTCGTTGGCGGTGCGCGTAACAATATAGGGAGAACGTTGTAATATTTTTGAGAGTAGGACCTTATCGATGGTGAGTAATTTTTCCAAATTCGGAATATTGGTTTTTCCCGAAGTCAGTCTTACTTGCAATTTATAGAATTTTGCAACCTTTTTTTGCATTGAGATGGTTTTATCTGTAAGTACCTCCAATGTTGCAGGCACCTCGAAGCCACTGGTAGCCACCGTTTTGATTCCGTCACCAATCGGAGCTTTCCATTTTTCTGGAATTATTGAAGTACCACCTACAATTCCCAGTATCGAACCGAGGGTAGCTCCAGTACAATCAGTATCATCGCCACAATTGACAGCTATGCAGATTGATTTGCCAAAATCACCTTCGCCATATAGCCAACCAATCAATGTAAAGGCAACATTCCGGGGAGCCTGGAACCAGCCAAGGTCTTTTGTCGTTTCGATGACGGCATTTCGGGCCTGCACCCATGTCAAACCATTTTTCTTTGCTTCCAGGGCAGAATTCACAGCTTTTGCAACAAGACAATTTGAAGGAATTGCCGTAAGTGCAAATTGGATCAGTTTGTTCATGTCTTTTTCAACAAACGCCGCACTTTCGAGGGTTGTCGTAAATATTTCGGCATAGGTGCCATCGGTACAACCATGATCAACACAGGCATCATTCCATGCAAATCCTGCGGCAAGCATTGGATTACCCGGGGCAAGGCATGCCCAAATCTCGGAACGGATCCATGCCCCATTACTTGTTTTCCACTTCGCATTGTTGTATTCACCCGATAAGGGTGGCATTATACCCAGCCGCATATTGGCCTTCCCTACCCCATATTCGTTCCAGTCAACAGGTACATATTTAAGCCAGTACTCCCCAAGTGTATATGCATCTATCTGACAGTTGTTTTCTTCCATTGCTTTGAGCCAAAGTATTTGAAGGTCAAGGTCATCGTTGGCAGCAGGTTCACCTGCTTTCAAGTTCGTGTAAAAAGTGATGTTGTTGAGGTCTGTTTTACCTTCAAAAGGCATCCCCAAAGTTCCTCCTATATTTTTACCAAGCCAACAAGCATACACTTTGTCGCGAAATTCGGCTTCGTTGATCGTCGATTTTTGGGCCGATACTTGAGAAATAGGGAAAAAGATCAAAAATGAAATACAAATAACGACTGTCAGTTTGAATTTTAAGAAATGCACTTGTTTCATTGTTATCAATTTTTAAGTTATCACAAATATTAGTCAATTATGTATATGCCTATATATCAATATATTAATCAGAACAATAAATAAATCTTTAAAGGGCTTATTGTGAGGTGACGCTCCAGACTGCCTTTGACCCGGAAGGCTTTGATTCGTTAAAATAAGTTTTCAAAAAAGCCTTCAAATCTTTGTCGAGTAAATCAACCGCCGGACCTATTTGATTTTCACTGCCTTGGTTCTGCTGATCTTTCAAAAGTATCGCCCTAAGTTCGATTACGTTCGATTTGTTTGATTTTCCTGTTTTATCGACCGAGTGCCTGATCATTTTACAAAGGTTTGTTTCCCTGATGTGATAAGCATAAGCCAAAACACGTTGTTGAAAACCTTCCATCTCTTTAACACTCAACTCAAATTCCGCGAGAACCGCTTTTGGAACATTGGGACGTGCTGCTTTGGCATATTGCAATGCCTGATCAATTTTACTTGAAGTTGCCTGATAACGAAGTTGGGCATCTTCGAGCATCCAGAAATGGGGAGCCCCAGTTTCTATCGTCCGCATAAAAGTTGACCGGCGGTTCGATTGCCATGAAGGTGTTTCCCAACTGACCCCCTTTAATGTTGCGGCAGTCATTAAATGATGGGGGTCACTTCTTCCAACTTCCCTTGAATTCCAGGAAATATCCCACGGATACATTTCAATCGCTTCGGAAGAATATTTCCAGTAAAGGGATATCCTATCTGAAGCTTTTTCATAAGGCTGACAAAGCAATTTCATCGCCTCCACATCTGAAACTCCAGGATTGTTGAAAAAAACAGATGTCATTCGCAGGTTTGGATCTTCTCTGTCGGGTATGTTGCCATAGTACTCTTTAATCCCTTTCAGTTTTCCGGAACTGTTGACTGCACGCAATGCACGCAAGGTGGCCAAAGGGGTTGCGAGATAAGTATAGGGTTCAATCTCTTCGGTAGCAGCACCCATCCAGACCTCTCCAATTACAGGAATATTGTGTTCTTCGGCAAGCGTTACCATGTTTTTAAACCATCTGTCGGCAGGAAATGCAATTTGAACCTCTGTTATGCTTGAGTGTAAAGAAAGCCCAACGCATTTGGCATCAAGTTGTTCAATTGCTGTATAAGTTTGACCTGCAGAGATTTCCCAAGGTTCCCACCATAATTTGCCATCCTTGTTCAGGCTATTCCAGGTATGCGCCAGCCTATTCACAAATGCCGAAGCACGTTTGTCTAAAGGTATGCCATAACATCTTTCACAAACCCCATCTTCACTACATAGCCAGGCATTCTGATCGTAGGTATAAAGCAATAAATCATCAACTCCCGGAAACGCCGTGAAAAAGTCCTTTATCAAAGTTGTATAACGTTCAATGGTCAATGGATCTGAGATACATTGGGATAACGGCTCTTTTGCAGGATAGGCAACAAAAGGTGCCCCAAAATGGAAGATGCTCCTGAACCCATATTTCTTGCACATGGCTATCCTGTGCTTTAGTTCTTTGGCCCTGGCTGCAATTTTATCAGGTGTCCGGATGAATGTTTTGCTTGAACCAACATTTGTGTTTAGCAACGAATCAATGTCAACAGCCAATTCAAATTTCCTGGGCAGGGGCAAAATATCCTCAAGGTTCAGTGGATTGTCGCCTGGTCTGTAACCCCAGGCAATGTTCAACTGCAATGCATTAAATCCCAATTCCTTCATCAATTGCATGTTACGGTCGTTCCACTCAACATTGGGATACGACGGTGCCCCTAAAATCCCTATCTTATAATCAATATCTTGGACTTTAGCTGTCGTGACTTGATTGTTGCAAGACCACATGGACAAAAAAATGAGCAATAATCCGAATTCAAAGTATTTCATCATTTTCATATTCTCCATTTTATCGATACTGAAAATAAATGATCAGTTTACCACACTATTCAGTTGGCAGCCAGGTACAGATCTTTTTACCTTCCCAACTGTTTACTGAAGCATAATCAACCATCTGAATAAACCCCTTGTTTGTCGGGACCTTTAACTGTATCATTGTCGCCTTGTCTGTAGGTAATTCTGACAAAACATTGACATAACCATTGTTTGCAATAATTGTCACTGGTTCGTTAAAGTTTTTATCGAGGTTTTCGTCTCTGGCAAGGACGACCGGCCCACGGATAAGTGATTTAAAGTGATCGCCTTTCCGATTGCTGCCATAAGGGGCATCCACAATCCTGCAACGCATATCAAGGATTAATTCAATTTGATCACCTTTAGACCAATTGCGTTTTATTTCTGCATAAGTACCAGGAATTGCATTGATGGGATGACCATTCACTTTTAAGGAGGTCATTTTGCTCCATTCCGGAATTCGCAATCGGATGGTGAAATTTGCGGTTATTTCAGGTGTTACCCTGACCATAATATTTCCTGACCTTGGATAGTCTGTTTCAATTTTAAGATGTACAGATTTACCCTTTAATATTGGCACTCTTGCTTCGCCCTGATTGTAAAGGTTAATTACAGGTCCTGATAATGAATTCATTATTGAAACATAGGGAATATAGGCAAGCCCCATTGGCCCATTCAGGTTACAGCAGGTTACATATACATTACCGACTATCCCTCCCCAACCTTTCTGATTGGTCTTCACTCCATTGAGAAGGTTCACATAGCTAAATCCATCACCGGAAGGCTTCATTGCCCCCAACAATCCATTATAGACATATTTCTCAATCTCATCGATTGCCGACGGGTCGCCGGTCAATCGCAATATCTGGCTGCAAAATTTGATCCATGTTACCCCTACACAAGTTTCCATCATCCTTTGCATATCCGGATTGGTCTGCTCAAGAGCAGTATTATCCCAAGCCTCGCCCATTACTGCCGGATGGTAAGGCTGGTCGCCACCTCCATTTCCGATGATTGTTATTTCTTTCCGGATAATGTTATGATAGAGATTCAAAATTGATTTCTTCCAGTGTTCGTTGCCCGTGACCCTGTAATATTCGGTCAACCCCTCAAAAAGGGACATCATTTCGTAGGCTTTTGGATAAGCACCACCTATCTGCTCCGGATCTTTGTTATTAAATGCATCTTCAATTAGGTTGTACCCTTTGGCACCACCTTCAATCTCGACAATATAACGTGCAAAATCGAGATATCTTTGGAAACCGGTCAGTTTGTACAATCGCATAATCGGTTCCAGAACAGTACTTGATTCGATGTGATTCGGGCTCCATCCCTGATCAATGATCCGGATCTTTGGCGAAGGTCCTATTTGAGAAAGAATGCAGTCGGCCTCATCGATCATGGCATTCAAAACATCAGTGTCTTGTTCCACCTGTGTGTAATACTCGTCGAGTCCGAGCAAAACATACTTTCTTTCCCAAATGTCGCCACCAGGCCCTTCGGGTTGTTTGCTTAATGCAGAGCAGCTTATACTGCCATTTTCACGCCTGGTGGACAACAAATCGGCAACCGTGGCTTTTAAAATTTCTTTTAATTGCCGGTCGCGGGTATATCTGTAAAACATGCTTCCTGAACGGACTGCTTTCCCCCACATTTCCCCTTGTGCAAAAAAAGACCTTCCTGTCCTGAATTTCTCCACCAATGATGAATAAGGTAAAACCCCTTTATTCCAATGATTTATTGAGTTTTGGATATAATCGTCAAGGTAGCCGTCCAAATGAACTGAACCTGAACGTAACGGAATAAACTGATCTTGGACCCAGCTCTTGCATTCCGGTTTAAAAGAAACAAGCAACATGGACAAAATGACCAAAAAAATAGCTTTTATTGAGCTGGAAGATACAGAAAATGAGAGATTGAGAATTTTCATAGTGTTAAAACAAAAAGATAATCTTGCAACATATCGTCCTTACATGAAAATTAAGCATTTGATTTGTGATAACAATACCTGTCATCCCAGAAGGATTCGGGATAGCAGCTTTTTGATTTTTTTAAACGTGGACATTCCTACCTGCTGCATCAAAGGTTTTTTGGAAACCCCTGATGCAGCTTATTCAATTCTTCGTCAGCCCTCCGATATCAAACCAACAGGGTTGGGACTGTTTTTTTTATCGGAACTTTACAAAGAACCCTTCACTTCCGTCCCGGTGACGAAAGATCAGTGATAGAAACAATTGCAATCTCAATAACCTGGGTTCTGTACTAACAATTTATTTTTGTTTACCTCATCCCTTGCAATAGGGAAAAAGTAGGCTTTGTCGTTCCAACTTCCTGTCATGATTTGAACCGGTTCGATTGTCGGGATCGTGGCCGTTGTATGATCAGCAAGATTAAGTTTATAAGTAATGGTTACCCCATGGATGTTGTGGTAGGCATCAGGTCCTATCAACCAGCGTCTTACATCAAAAAACCTTTGGTTCTCAAGTGCAAGTTCAACACGTCTTTCATTGCGGTACCTTTCCTTTAAGGCACTACCCGTTTCGGTAACATCTGGCATAGCAGCCCTTTTCCTTACAATGTTCATCGATGTACGTGCTGAGGCTTCGTCACCCAACTCAATACTAGCTTCGGCATAATTCAAGAGGATTTCAGCATATCGGAAATATCGCCATGATAAATCGGCAGTATTTTGCCAAACAGCAGAAACATCAACAGAAGTATTTAAATATTTGCGTCCACCGGTACCCGTGATATTGCTGTTCCATGAATTGGCAACACTATTTCTTGTATCCAAACCATATACTTTGACCAAAGTATTGGTTGCATTGTCCCATTTTTCCCATGTTCCGGCCTGCATCACCCCTATTGGGTCGAATGAAACTAAATCGGCAGTACGCGGCCTCACGACTGCACCTTCATAGATACAAGTGCCGTAAAAACGTGGGTCACGGTTTTTATAGGGTTCCAATAATTGTGCAGGATTGCTCCTTGAGAACGTTGTCCCATCAGCCATTTCATAGCTATCGACCATTTCGTTTGTAAGGCCATTTCGTCCGTTGCCATACCATCCGTTCGGATAGATCTCATACATTCCAACCCCTTTGCCCGCGCTCAACGAAAAGAACCGGATAAAAATATCTTCGCTTGTTTGTGGCAATACAAAAAGATCTTCATAATTCTTTGTAGCTTCTGCGCCTGATGCAGGTTGTGGTTTATATAAACTATATGCACCTAAGTCGATTACCGCCTTTGCTGCATCTTTTGCCGCTTTCCAGAGAGCTGTCCTGTCGGCACCAACATAACCGAGAAGTTCGGGTTTAGCAAATGTGGAGAATTTTGTCGTATTGTGCAAATCGCTGGCAGCATAGAGCAATACCCTCGATTTAAGGGCTAAGGCTGCACCTTTTGTTGCCCTGCCATTGGCTCCACCGCTATTCACTACCGGTAACAATCCTGCTGCTATGTCACATTCGTCAGAAATAAATTTAACACAATCGGAATAACTGTTGCGAGCTGCGGTAAAGTCGTCGGTTAAAACATATGACTTCTTAATGATGGGCACGCCACCGTAATAACTGATCAGCATATGGTAGTTCCACGCCCTTAAAAAAGTAATTTCACCTTTTAAACGGTCATTTATTGTTTTGCCATCAACCAATGTACTGTTCGTTGGCAGTTTGCTTATATTTTCCAAAAATATATTACAAGCCCTTATGCTGCTGTATCTTCCATTCCAATCGCCCCAGTTGGCATTGTCGGAAGTGATCAACATATTGTTGACATTGAAATCATCTGCGTCAGAACGTTCGCGTGACTCGTCAACCCGGATGTTTGTCATGTCCCATCCCCATGGTACATTGTTGTAAATATTATTGACAAATGCTGCTGCCAATGCAGGATCCGACCAAACAGCCTGTTCCGGAAATTCTGTTGAAGGTTTTGTATCTAAAACACTTTCATTACATGATATCAGAATAAAAGCAAAGAAACAAACCATATATAAAATTGATAAGTTTTTCATATATAATAATTTAGAAGGTTACTGATAATCCGAGAGTAAATGTTTTGTTTAATGGATAAACCTCACTGTTTACCCAGATTGAACCAGTGGCATCGTCGGGCGATTCCGGATCAAAATCCTTCATTTTCGTAAAAGTTAAGAAATTTTGTCCACTGACATATAGCCTTAAGTTTTGAACCTTAATTTTTTTCAAATAACTGGCTGGCACATTATAGCCGATTTCCACATTTTTGAGCCTTAAGTAATCGCTGCTTCTTACCCAATAGGTGTTATTGGGTTCGCCATCCGTACTCCAATATTCCAAACTACGGTTCCATGTTCTTGGATGTGTCGAGCTTGGGTTCGTGGGTGTCCAACGGTCTTTTATATCGTTGTAAAGGAAGTTTCCGGCTTCACCGGAGAATGTCCTGTAAGACCTCTCAGCTCCTGCCGCGCCCTGGAACAGGACAGTAGCATAAAATTGCTTGTACTTAAGATCAAGGTTAAAACCTCCGGTAAAGGTAGGAATAGTCGTCTTCTGGCTCCTGACCCGATCCAATCCGTCAATTACTCCATCTTTATTGACATCCTGAAAGATGATATCGCCCGGACGGGCACCTGACCAATGAGGATAACCATCAACTGCCGCCTGATCTTTAAAAACACCGATGGCCTGATAATACAACCTGGCATTCATAGGGCTGCCTGTTGACCTTTGATAGTCAGGTATTCCTGGAGTTTCATCCCAGAATTTAATATGGTTCTTTGAAAAGGCGCCATTGACAGAAACCTGATATTTAAGGTCGCCAATATTGCTGTGATAGGCTACCTGAAATTCATAACCCTTATTGACAACTTCTCCAATATTTTCGCGAGGCAGGCTTAAACCGGTGGAAGAGGGAACAGATGCATTCCTATACCATAAAATATTGGTGCGCAGGTTATAGAAATAATCCATACTGACCGAAAGTTTATGATTGAGCAGTTGTGAATCGAACCCAATATTTGACTGATTGGCAACTTCCCATGTAATGTTGGCATTCGGGATACGCAATGCCGACAAAGTCTTTTCGGAGACGCTCTGATTAAAAATGTAGGTACTGTTATATCCGTAAGTGGTCATGAATTGGTAAGGATCAACAAGGTCATTACCCGTTTTTCCCCAAGAACCGCGGATTTTCATCTCATTGATAAAAGAGACATTCTTTTTCCAGAAGTCCTCGTCCGAAATCCGATATCCCAATGAAACACCCGGGAAAAATCCAAATCTTTTGTCAGCTGGGAAAATGTAGGATCCATCATATCTCCATACAAACTCTGCAAGATATTTGGAGTCCAAAGCATAATTAACCCTGCCAAAATAGTTTAGCCTTGAATTATCACTGCCTGCTCCACCATTGTCCTTTTGTGCGTCGCCACCGGCAAACATCTGATCAAGCGATTCTGAGGAAAAGAAACGTCTGTAAGCCCAAAAATCCATCGATTTTCCCGTAATTCTTTCCGCACCGACCAACACTTTTACTTCATGCCTTTTGGCAAATGTGCGTTCATAGTTGACGAGTGCGTTTAGCGTTGTTTTACCAGCGTCGCTCATCCATTCCTGCAACCTTGGATCTGTAAACCCTTTCTTTGCAGCTATTAAAAGAGGTTGTTTGCTGGCATCTAAAGTTGTTCCATCCCAATTGTATAAGTACCAGGGTTTCTGGAAGCGCTTACGGTCCATAAAGGTCTTATCGATCGCTGCATTACCAGTCAATGACAAGCCTTTTATCCAGGGTATATTGATCACAAGCCTCATGTTACTTTCCATAACATAAGTTTTCTGCTTGTCATATCCGGTAGCATCGGTAACAATAACAGTTGGGTTGGCACCATATTCAACATCCGGGCCAGGCAATCCGTTAGGCCATCTTGCAGGCAAGTAAGGATAAGCCCTGTTCAAGGCCCAAAAAATATTCAATGCACCTTCGCCCCCGCCTGAACCTACACCTGAATAATTACGGTTTTCCTGACGTCCGGTCAAATCAAAACTTAAATGGATATTGTCAGAAATCTTTGCGTCAAGGTTGCTCCGGAAATCTGCCTGTGAATAGTTCGTCGCACTGTTCTTGTACATACCATCCTGATAATTGGTACCCAACGAAACAAAGTATTTAACATTTTCAGATCCTCCTGTCAACGACAAATTAGCATAATGCTGTGGTGAATTATTCTTGATGGTTTCTTTGAACCAATCGGTATTTGGGTGGCCCCATGGATCAGAACCATCGCTAAACTTCTGAATATCTTCTGGTGTAAATCTGGCAGGCTGACCTGCATATGATTTTATTTCATTCAGCAATGTGGCATATGTAGCTGCATCTGCCATATGTGGAAGGACAGTCGGTGTATTGTATCCCTGACTTAAAGAGAGCTGGACAGACGGTTTTCCTGTCGCACCACGTTTGGTCGTGACCAGGATAACGCCATTGGCAGCCTGTGCCCCGTAAATAGCCGCAGAAGCATCCTTTAGAACGGTAACCGATTCAATGGTAGCTGGATCGAGACGATCAAGGCTCCTGTTGGAGATACCATCAACAACGATAAGCGGTGAATTATCTCCAAGGGTATTCGCACCACGGATCCTTAGTGTTGCTCCGTCATTACCCGGTTCACCTGTTCTAGAAATTACAACAAGCCCTGGCAACTGACCAGCAAGTGCATTTGAAAAATTGGTCGAGGTCGATTTCATGAGGCTTTCACCTTTCACCGCTGTTACAGAACCTGTCAATGAGGCTTTTTTCTGTGTACCGTATCCCACAGCTATAACCTCCTCAATCCCAAACGAATCATCCTGTAAAGTAACGTTAAGTGTGGTATTGCTCCCAATTGCCATTTCCTGCGATTTCATTCCTACAAATGTAAAGACCAATGCTTTGGCATTTGAAGAAATTGGGATTGAATAATTTCCATCACTGTCGGAAGTTGTTCCAATGGTAGTACCTTTTACGATAACTGCAGCTCCGGGAATAGGCGCTCCTGAAGGATCAATCACTTTTCCTGTAATTCTTTTGCCTTGCTGTTGAGTAGCAGGTTCATTCACTGCATAATCTTTTGGGACAATCATGATCAGCCTATCCTTAATCGTATAGGCCAGATCTTCTGATTTCAGGACCTCATCAAGGATATTAAAAATAAGGGCATCCTTAAATTCTCCACTGACTTCTTTAGAGTTTTTGATCAATTCGTTTTTATAGAAGATTGAAAACTCGGAATTGGCTTCAATCTTACTGAAAACATTTTCAAGCTTTTCGTTCTCAAACTTTAAGCTAAGTTTCGTTTCCTGGGAATACGATTTAGCCGAAAGCTGAAAAAGTGCCATAAAAATCAACACGGTAGTTAGTTTCATAATCATCCACATCTTTTTTAGCATAGGCCATCCGCGATGCCTTTGCTTCGGATCGTTTTTTTTCATACTTTTACTTCGATTTTTAATGAATATTAATTTTCAACAAGTAATGTCAGTTGGGTTGCCGCCCGGCTGGCATTTTTTTTACATCATTCTAAATTCTTCGATTATTTTTTAATAAAATAGGTATAATTGGCCTTGACATTTTATAATCAGTTAACTCCAATTTCATCCACTTCACAATTTTCATCTCTTATAATGCCTCCCTTCTTTCATTATGATTAAATTTTATATTCTGAAACTTCAACTACGTTTTTACCTTGATTTTGATTTTTCTTAAATCGGTCTTTTTGTAAAGTATTGGAGTGTAAATCTTTATTGCGTCCAAAACTTGCCAGATCGTTTCCTCGTTCTTAAAAGTTCCGGTAAAATTGATTTCTTTCCCGGTATTGTTTTCAAGGGTGATGTCAACATCATACCAGTTCTCCAGCCTTTTCATCAGTTCAGACAACGGGATATTTGAAAAATTAAATTTGTTTACAACCCATCCTGTTGATTGATAAGGATTAACCTCGATAATACGTGTCGTATTGCCGATTAAGACCAGTGCCTGTCCCGGGTTAATAACCTGTTGGCTATTTGCAGATTTTACATTTACCTTGCCAGAAATCAAAGTTACTTCCTGACGGCCAAATTCGTCATAAGCCATTACATTAAAAGTCGTGCCTAAAACTTCGATCTCACATTTGTTGGTCTTTACCACAAAAGGGGCTTCTTCGTTATGTGTCACACTAAAATAAGCTTCACCCTTAAGTTCAACCTGTCG
>TBL_comb47_HYPODRAFT_10001456_pt1 | contig 30865 bp, 18 predicted proteins | sample TroBogypolimnion_40_FD_10682 | JGI IMG/M metagenome (IMG submission 10682) | reverse complement strand
CCATTAAGCCTGCCCACATGGTGTTTAGTGTTTTGACCACCATTGCCTGCGGAAAGGAGTTCTGAATTTCTTCACCAAGTGAGTGTGTATTCGAAAGCGCTGGAATTAACGAAGGGGGCATTCCTTTGCTGAAATCAAGTGGATTTGCAACGTCAATAAGAATTTTGCCGTTTAAATTCTTTGCATCAGCCAGGTTTAACGCTTGCATCGAATTGCTGCCATTTGCAGCATTGACGATTAATTCGCCAAAGGCAGCCGCTTCAGCAAATGTTCCCAGCTTAATATGTTGGTTCTGCCTGAGCCAATCGGCGAAATGTGGATTTCCTGAACCCTCGCTGGCATGGCTGGATAACTTTTCAGCCATATTCCGTGTACCGATCATCACCTGATGGCCAAGAGAGATAAACTTCGAAGCCAGAGTCTGGCCGACACCTCCGGTTCCTATAACTGCTATTTTCATACTCGATCAGTTTAATTGTTAATAATGGAAGGATTATACATCAATGAATTGGAAACGTGACAAATGCAAAATTGTTTAAGAAGATTATCCTTAAAGAAATAAATTGATGTTTGTCCTGTACACAGGTTTATAGACTCCGGAGTAAACAGGTAAATTACAGGTAGCTAACAGATACATTACAGGCTTAAATAAGGGTAATCTACCTGTAATATCCCTGATAATACTCAAGGTGATAGGGCCTGAATAAGAACCATTTCCGGCTCAGAGATTTAGAATTGCTTTCAGAAAGAATAGATGGAAGTATTATTACTATAAACCCTCACATACAGTAAATTGTTTATTACGATGTCAGAAAGTCGGAAAATTTTGACTATTCGGGTAATATTTTCCGTATAAGGATTCATTATCAGTCATTTTGTCTATTGTTTGAATAAATGCCACCTTGGCAAAACATTTGATTCACCCTATTCATAATGAATATTCAGGAAACAATAAAACAGAGCATATGAACTTTAATAATTTCACGATCAAATCACAGGAAGCTATTCAGCATGCATTCACCGTAGCCCAGGGTCATAATCAGCAGGCCGTTGAAACGGGACATATTCTGAAAGGTCTTTTTCATGAAGCAGAGAACGTTACCAGTTTTTTGTTGAAAAAGCTGGGGACAAATCCGGTTGTAATTCAACAGGCCCTTGACCGGATTGTCGAAAGTTATCCGAAAGTTACAGGGGGAGAACCCTATCTATCAGCCGATGCCAATAAAGCTTTGCAAAAGTCTGTTGCCATTATGCAGGAAATGAATGACCAATTTGTTTCGGTTGAGCATATCCTGATGGGACTTCTGGAAACCGGCGATACCATCAGCCGTATGCTGAAAGATTCAGGAGTTACAAGAAAAGAACTTGAAATAGCGGTTAAGGAACTACGCAAAGGGGCGAAGGTGGACAGCCAGAGTGCCGAAGAAAAGTTTGACTCGCTAAACCGTTTTGCTGTCAACCTTAATCAACGGGCCCGGGATGGTAAGCTTGATCCGGTTATTGGACGTGACGATGAAATCAGGCGTATCCTCCAGATCTTATCGCGAAGAACCAAGAATAACCCGATTCTGATTGGAGAACCTGGAACCGGAAAAACTGCTATCGCCGAAGGTCTTGCACAGAGAATTGTTAGAGGGGATGTGCCCGAAAACCTGAAATCGAAACAGATTTTCTCGCTGGATATGGGAGCCCTGATTGCCGGAGCCAAATACAAAGGCGAATTTGAAGAACGACTGAAAGCGGTTGTTAACGAGGTAATCAATGCCAATGGCGAAATCATCCTTTTTATCGACGAGATTCATACCCTGGTTGGTGCTGGTAAAAGTGAAGGAGCGATGGATGCTGCCAATATTCTGAAACCCGCATTGGCCAGAGGCGAACTGCGTGCTATTGGTGCAACTACCTTAAGTGAATATCAGAAATATTTTGAGAAAGATAAAGCTCTGGAACGCCGTTTCCAGATTGTGAATGTAGACGAACCTGATACCCTGAGCGCAATTGCAATCCTTCGTGGACTTAAGGAACGCTATGAGAATCACCATAAGGTCCGTATTAAAGATGAGGCCATTATTGCTTCAGTCGAATTGTCGCAGCGTTACATTACCGAACGGTTTTTGCCCGATAAGGCCATTGACCTGATGGACGAAGCTGCTGCCCGTTTACGCCTTGAGATGGACTCTGTACCCCAGGAACTGGATGAGATTGACCGGAAGATTATGCAACTGGAGATTGAACGGGAGGCTATCAAAAGAGAAAAAGATGAGAAGAAGCTCTCTGTCCTCAATGAAGACATTGCCAACCTGAAACAGGAACAATCCAAATTCAGGGCACAATGGCAAATGGAGAAATCGCTGATCGACGGCATTCAGCAGAAAAAACAGGAAATCGAATCGCTGAAACTGGAAGCCGAGCAGGCTGAACGTTCAGGTGACTTTGGCCGTGTAGCGGAAATCAGGTATGGTAAAATCGGTGAAGCGGAAGCTGAAATCGAAAAACTTAAAGCAGAATTAGGCAGTAATAAATCACAGCACCTGATCAAGGAAGAAGTGGATGCTGAAGATATTTCGCAGATTGTTTCGAAGTGGACCGGTATCCCTGTTTCAAGGATGTTACAGAGTGAACGCGAAAAGCTGCTGCACCTGGAAAACGAACTGCATCATAGGGTCATAGGCCAGCATGAAGCAATCCGTGCCGTTGCTGATGCAGTACGCAGAAGTAGGGCAGGGCTTCAGGACGAAAAACGGCCTATAGGCTCGTTTATCTTTTTAGGATCGACCGGAGTGGGAAAAACTGAACTGGCAAAGGCACTTGCCGAATACCTTTTCGACGATGAGAATATGCTGACCCGAATCGACATGTCTGAATACCAGGAGAAGTTCTCGGTTACAAGGCTTATCGGTTCGCCACCGGGATACGTCGGCTATGATGAAGGTGGTCAACTGACAGAAGCTGTCCGGCGCAAACCTTATTCGGTCATTCTTTTTGATGAGATTGAAAAGGCTCACCCTGATGTATTCAACGTATTGCTTCAGGTTCTCGACGATGGACGTCTGACCGACAACAAGGGCCGTGTGGCCAATTTCAAGAATACAATCATCATCATGACCTCCAACTTGGGTTCGCATCTGATACAGGACCGGTTTCAGGAAATGAATGAAAAGAATCGGGCACAGGTGGAAGAGCAAACACGGGCCGACCTGTTCGAGATGCTCCGAAAAACTATATCTCCTGAATTCCTGAACAGGATCGACGAAGTAATCATGTTTACTCCATTGACCAGGAAAGATGTCCGGAACATTGTGAAACTTCAGATAAACCTGATCATACAGCGGATTCCGAACAAAGACTTCACCATCGAAGTGTCGGAACAGGCCATTGACTGGCTTGCAGCGGTAGGATACGACCCCACTCATGGCGCACGTCCTGTAAAGAGGATGCTTCAGAAATACCTGATCAACGACCTGTCCAAAGAAATCCTTGCAGGAAATATGGAAGGACGCACCAAGGTGTTGGTTGATGTGGAGAACGATGAAATTGCGTTTAAATATGAATAACAAGGTATAGTTCAATCCAATAAATATCTTTCTTGCCACCAAGGCATCAAGACACTAAGTTTCACTAAACAGATATTTTTGGTGAAACTTGGTGCCTTTGTGCTTTTGAGGCATTTATATTTTTAGACTTTTAGGAGAGCTACAAAAAACCGAAACAAAGGATTAGATGTTGAATGCTTTGAATTAGCTTTCTGACGTCCTGATGTTTAAATTGTTCTTGAGCCTTTGAGGACAGTTTCTTATTCCTATTTCCAGAAATTGATGGATCAGATTCCATCCTGTCCTTGTATTAATTCAAAAAACCATTGTCTCTTCTCTGCCCGCCACTCAGTCCTAGCTGAGGCAGGCGGGAAGGTTAAAGTGTTGATTGGTTCTCCCATATATCAGCCATCCAACAGGCTCTCAAATTATTAGAAAATTATTCATTGATTATTAGAAAGCTATAGGAAGATTATTAGAATAAAATTGGACTATCTTCGAATAACCTTCGAATAACCTTCTAATAAGCTTCTAATAATTTAGAGGGTCATAGGCTCATTGAAAGCGACACATCAGGGCAGAAGTGTTTTACATTTTTGGTAAGAAGTATTTTGGAATAGCACACAACACGAGGTCTATGCATCCAGAGGCCTTGGGATTGAAGTTTCAATTCAAATTTCCTTGCACAGTTTTTAAGTTTAATGCGGTCATTTTATTGAATCACTGAATATTATGAGTTTTTCAGCAGATCCTATTTAAACCTGGGCAGTCAAAACATAAATTCAAAAGCGATTACAAATTGCTTGACCCATTTACACCATTAACTCCATCCGCTAAGATCTATTCAGACATCTTGAATTACTCAATTACTTAGTTTTAGTTTCTGGGGAAATTAGTGTCAGGCTTCTAATTGTAAAGTTATGCGTATTAGCTTATCAGATGGTCATTTTAAAGTATGTGTTATCTGATATGGTAACTCCGTCTTTTTTCACAAGGACATTCACACGCCATTCGCCGGTCATTGTTAAGTTCACTTTCCCTTTGTAGTGTCCCAGTGAGGTATTGACAGGATTAACATTATTTGTTGATTCAATTCCAGAAGAGGGCATTTCAGGCATAATTTCAATGGTGTACGAATCGTCAGGAGGGAAAACCATCAAATCGGTCGTACGATAGATTGTAAACTCAATAGTATTGAGACCCACTTTGGGGTCAGTTGGCTGAATTAAAGACAGCACCAATAAACTGTTATCGGTACTTTGAGAGGGAAACACACTTAGAACAGAAGTAGCCGGATTATTTACAGTGATATCGAAGTCGGCTTTACCTTCCTTATTTATTTTATGGTTATGCACCATGACAGAAAGTTTCCATGTATTTGTGGTATCTGAAGGCATAATAAATGTTGCTGCGCCCCAAAATACGTCATTCAGGGCTGTTTCGTTTGGGTCTTCAGTTGGACAAGACTGCTGCATAGAAATAGAACCCATTGCCATGGTCATCAACGGCATGAAATGGATATGCGCATCGATAATCTTTTCGTTTAGGTTGAGTGAATCGTAAAGCACAACAACCAGATTGTTGGTGCCCACAAAGAAGTTTTTCCTGCCCCAGATTTCAATTCTGGCAGATGCTCCTGTTACATAGCCTTCTTTCAGTTTTGTGAGACCGGCCAAAGGATCGATCTGTGGTTCTTCATGATCATATTTACAGGAAATGAGGATTATACAAACTGAAAGGATGAATATGAATTTCAGACTGTTTTTTTTCATTGTTATCATGGTTGTTTATACAAAATCGGTAAAAGTAAGACATAATGCAATGAGCCTACAATATAACTGATTAAGACTGTTTTTTGTTTAGAGTTTTTGAATAAAAACTACAACCAAGTGAGCTGACTAAGTTGTCAAAGGTTGACTACTGAGCGGGTAACTCGAAGTCACGCACTGAGTCAAATGCTACTACACAAAACAAACGATATGAACGCAAAATTCACCAAAGTATGGGATTATAAGCCTTTTGTATTTACATTTATGCAATAAATGTTGCAGTTGAGACAGACGGAACAGAAAATGGTTGGTATGTTCTAACATTAGTAAGATTTGTTAAATGCTTAATCCAATAAAAATGCAGAATATTATCACCTCATTGGATAAGGGTTTTCTGCATCATTATAGGACAGAAATCCGGTGATTTTCAAGTCTGTTTTTATATCTTTAACAGACCTTAAAAGTAGTTGAACGATTGCATTTAGAAAATAATTAAACCAAATCAATAAACCTGATTATGAAGAAGATTGTCCTTGTATTCTTTGTCCTTTCGTCCTTGTTTGCTTCTGCTCAAAAGTTCCAGAACCTGGCGCTTACTCCACCAATGGGATGGAACAGTTGGAATAAGTTTGCCTGCAATGTCAGCGAGAAACTGCTGAAAGAAACAGCCGATGCCATGGTAAGCACTGGAATGCGTGATGCAGGCTATCAATACATCATTGTTGACGATTGCTGGCAAATCAGCCGCGACAGCATGGGCTTCATTGTTGCCGATCCGCAAAAGTTTCCTTCAGGAATTAAAGCTTTAACTGATTACATTCACTCCAAGGGATTGAAATTTGGTATTTATTCGTGTGCCGGAACCAAAACCTGTGCAGGCCGCCCGGGTGGTCGCGGACATGAGTTTCAGGATGCTTACATGTATGCCAAATGGGGGGTCGATTATCTGAAATATGACTGGTGCAGCACCGACGGTCAGACTCAGAAAGAGTCATACCAGCTCATGAGCCGTATGCTGAAAGAAGCAGGACGGCCTATCGTTTTCAGTCTTTGCGAATGGGGTGGGAGTAAACCCTGGGAATGGGCAGGCGAAGTAGGTCACTTGTGGAGAACAACCGGAGACATATACGATTGTTTCGATTGTTTTAAAGAGCAAGGCGGATGGACAGCCAATGGGGTGATGAAAATTCTGGATATGCAGAAAGATATGCGTCAATATGCAGGACCGGGACATTGGAACGATCCCGATATGCTTGAAGTTGGAAACGGCGGCATGACTGCCAGTGAAGACCGGGCACATTTCTCGATGTGGTGTATGATTGCCGCTCCATTAATCGCAGGCAACGATTTGAAAAATATGTCGCCACAAACATTGGCTACCTTAACCAATGGGGATGCCATCGACATTAACCAGGATGCATTGGGCGTTCAGGGCTTAAAATACAAGTCGGAAGACGGATTCGAAACCTGGTTGAAACCTTTAAGCGGAGGCGATTGGGTCGTTTGTTTTTTAAACCGTTCAGCGGCTTCTAAAGCAATAGATTTTGACTGGATGAAAAATGTTGTTTCGGATGAGGTTTCTAAACGTAAACTTGATGCAACTTCGGAAACTTTCAGAATTAAAGACGTTTGGACTAAAAAAGAATTGGGCGACACCAAAAAAGCATTAAAAGCAGAAGTGCCATCGCATGATGTATTGATGCTCCGGTTAAGGCTTGTGAAAAAATAGAAGATAATTGTGGAGTGATGCTGCTTAAACGGCGACCAGCACATTTAAAGCTTCCATGATATATGAGTATTCCGAAAAGTCAATTCTAACGCAAAGGCACAAAGACACGAAGATATAATACTTATAAACAAAGGTATTCATCGTTATATAATACTTCGTGCCTTCATGTATTTGAGTTTAATATCGATAGTGGGGTTTTAGGCGCGAACTCATGAGTAGCAAAGGATAATTTTGGGCCAAAGGACGAAGCTAATTTATAGAGCGAAGAATATCCGGTAAAGGTATCCGAAGATCAGGCTAGGCAAAACAGCGCAAATAAAGACAAAAAACACCGATTATTAGTTTTCTGTTTTCACAGTATTTACCTTTGGTGTAATGAATGAGCCTTATCCAATTCACTTTAAGAGAATCAAATGATGAAGAAAGTACTAGTTTTTTCGATGATACTGATACTGACACTGAATAGTGCTTTTATCGGAGCTCAAACCAATCCTAAATATCAGCTTCCGGGAAAAGGGTTGAAGCAACATGACTTCCTTTATGTCGGAGAATGGGACATGCGGAAACCAAAAGCACAATCGATGTTTATTGTTCGGGGTGGGAAAGTGGTGTGGCAATATTCAATTCCACAGTTCACAGCGACAGGCCACGTTCAGGAATTCGACGATGCTACACTGCTTCCAAATGGCAACATTGTATATGCCTGTATGTCGGGAGCAGGAATGATCACTCCTGAAAAAAATATCATCTGGCAATATATTTGTGAACCGGGAACCGAAACTCATTCTTGCCAGCCTATTGGGAAAGACAGTGTTTTAATGGTGCTCAACGGCCCTATTGGGAAAGTACTGATTTTTAATACAGCAACCAATAAATTGCTGAAAGAAATTGTAATTCCGACAGCCTCTACCAATCCTCACGGGCAATTTCGTCATGTGCGCTGGACCAGGGACAAGACCATCATGGTGGGCCTTTTTGCAGAAAAGAAAGTAGTTGAATTTGATCTGGAAGGCAAAGCGCTTTGGTCAGTTGATGCCCCTTCTGCCTGGTCGGCTATTCGTCTTCACAATGGGAATACGCTTATTTCGGGTGATGGACAAGGCTATACCCGGGAAGTAAATCCCAAAGGCGAAACGATTTGGGAATTTACCCGCGCAGATGCACCCTTTACTATTGGAAACACACAAACGGCCAATCGTTTGGCAAACGGAAATACCGTAATATGTAACTGGATTGCAGGGAACAATAAAACCGAAGAATGGGCTGGTACTGTTCAGGTCTTTGAAGTAACGAAGGATAAAAAGATCGTTTGGGCCTTGTCATCATGGGATCAGCCAGATCTGGGACCTGCAACATACATTCAGTTGCTCGACCCCGAGTACTCGGGGGGTAATGCTGAAAATGGGCAATTACAACGTTAGGTAGAATGCAGAAAAACGAATCCCGGGTACCCGGGATCAAAATATAGAAGCTATGAATAGGTTATATTACACTTTTCTGATCATTGTTTTTCCAATCATATTTGGATGCAAAAATGCCGGTTCAGAGGCTCCTGCAGTGATTCCTGTGGTTGTTCCGGACTTTAGTTTTGCAAAAGGGGCAGATATCAGCTGGCTTCCACAGATGGAGGCTACAGGTTATAGATTTTATAACGAATTGGGCGTTGAACAGGATTGTTTCCAGATACTGAAAGATCACGGGATCAATTCCATACGGCTCCGGACATGGGTAAACCCTTCGGATAACCCCCAAAGCGGTCATTGCAGCAAAGAGGAAACGGTAGCGATGGCTGTTCGGGCACAAAAATGGGGAATGCGGGTCATGATCGATTTTCATTACAGCGATTCATGGGCTGATCCCAGCAAACAAATTAAACCAGCAGCCTGGGTAGGACACTCCTTCTCGCAATTACTAACAGATGTTTATGACTATACTTTTAGCGTGATGACTGCACTGAAGACCGCAGGAGTTTCGCCTGAGTGGGTTCAGGTTGGAAATGAGATCCCGGGGGGTATGCTCCTTCCAGATGGAAGCAGTACAAATTTTAGCCAACTTGTTCAGCTGATAAATAAAGGATCGGATGCCATTAAGGCTGTAAGCCAGTCTTCAAAGGTGGTACTGCATATTGACCAGGGAAACAATAATGCCCGTTTCAGGTGGTGGTTCGACAATGCAAAAGCCAATGGCGCAAGGTATGATGTGATTGGAATGTCCTATTATCCTTACTGGCTGGACGGAAACCCTGATTACACCCTTTCGATAGATGATCTGGCCAATAATTTGAAGGATATGGTTTCGAGATATGGTAAGGAAGTCATGGTGGTTGAAGTAGGCGGAGAGGATGTTAAGCCCCAAAATACCTACGATATGCTGGTGGCAGTACAACAGAAGATGAAGGCTGTTCCAAATAATAAAGGTCTAGGTGTAATGTACTGGGAACCTGAAGGGGCGAAAAGCTGGAGCGGCTATTCATTAAGCGCCTGGGGCGCTGACGGAAAACCTACCATTGCGTTGAATGCCTTTCTGGTCAACTGATTTCGATTAATAAACCTATAAATAAACGGAATGTTGAATAAATTAAGCTATCTGATTCTAATGATCTTTCTGTCAGTGTCTTCTTTCGGTGGAACAACCGGATTGTTTTTCAATGTGAAGGATTTTGGTGCCCTTGGAGACGGGAAGAACCTGGATAGCAAAGCCATTAATGCAGCCATTGAATCGGCAGTGAAAGCAGGAGGAGGCACCGTTTATCTGCCTGCCGGAAATTACCTGTGTGGATCCATTCGTTTGAAGAGCAATATTTCACTGTTTATTGATCAGGGTGCAACAATCATTGCCTCTCCGGTGAATGCTGAAAATGATTACGATGCGGAAGAGAAAAGTATCAGTATACAATATCAGGATTTTGGACACAGTCACTGGGAAAACAGCCTTATCTGGGGTATTGATCTTGAAAATGTATCTATCCTTGGAACAGGACGTATTGATGGGAAAAACCTTTATCATGATTTCGTAAAGGACACCAAGCAGAATGCCAACAAATCCATTAGCCTGTATCGGTGCAAAAATGTGATACTGCGTGATATCACGATCATTCATGGTGGCTGGTTTGCAATATTGGCTACAGGAGTGGATAATCTTACCATCGACAATCTAAAAATTGATACCAACCGCGACGGTATGGATATTGATTGCTGCAGGAATGTACATGTTTCGAATTGCAGTGTCAATTCACCTTACGATGATGGAATATGCCTAAAAAGCACCTTTGGTCTGGGGTTTGCCCGTGCAACCGAGAATGTTACCATCAGCAATTGCATGGTTTCAGGGTATGACGAAGGATCCTTTTTGGATGGGACCTATAAGCGCAAATCGAATGCATACGATAGCCATCCTATGGGACGAATAAAATTTGGGACTGAATCGAATGGCGGATTCAAAAATATTACAATCACCAATTGTGTTTTTGATTACTGTCGGGGATTCGCACTGGAAACAGTTGATGGAGGACTTTTGGAAGATGTGACCATTTCAAACATTACCATGCGCGATGTATTGAGCGATCCGATATTCCTTAGGATTGGCGCCCGTATGCGGGGACCGGAAGGTGTTCCCATAGGCAGACTTCGCAGGGTAAAAATTAGCAATATGGTGGTTTACAATGCCGATCCTTCTTATACCTGTACCATTGCAGGATTGCCTGGTCATCCGGTTGAAGATATCAGCCTGAGCAATATCCGCATTTATTACAAAGGCGGCGGAACCAGGGAACAGGCTGAACGGGAAGTTCCGGAGAATGAAAAGAATTATCCAGAGCCGGGTATGTTTGGGGTACCTCCCGCTTATGGACTCTTCGTTCGTCACGCCAAAGACTTAAAGATCAATGATGTTGAGTTTAGTGTTCTTGAACCGGATATGCGTCCTGGTTACCATTTTGATGATGTAAATGGCATTGATCTACGGAATGTTACAATACAGCGGACTAAAGATTCAAATGCGATTGTATTAAAAAATGTGAGCGATTTTAATATTATTCAAAGTAAGGGGATCGAAGATTTGAAACTGGACATTGTAAAGGAGAAAGTATTAAAATAGTCAACTTGATTTCACTCTTATAGACTAAACCAACCAAAACCATGAATTTGAAAAACAACAATATAAAACGATCAGAAATACCTCAATTGGTAGTTCTGTTTCTCCTGATAATAAGTCTCACTTCATTAAATGGAAAAGCCCAGACTATAAAAATTGATGGAAATGCAGGAGGCAAACAGTTTTACGGAATAGGTGCCGTAAATGGTGGGGGAGCAACTTCGGTATTGCTGAAGGACTATCCGGAACCTCAGCGCAGTCAGATACTAGATATGCTCTTCAAACCAAAATTTGGAGCATCCATTTCTGCCTTGCTGGTCGAAATTCCGGGAGATGGTAATTCAACTCAGGGATCAGAATCGAGCCATATGCATTCAAGAAACGATCTGAACTTCAGCAGAGGTTATGAATGGTGGATAATGAGTGAGGCCAGAAAGCGAAATCCAAACATACTGCTGGATGCAAATGTCTGGAGTTGTCCTTTGTGGATTGGTGAAAATAATTTCTGGTCGCAGGACATGTGTGATTATGACACCAAATGGATAAAAGGCCTTAAAAGTGTATACAAGCTTGATTTAGATGCCATAGGATGTCGTAACGAAAAAGGTGTAAATGAAGATTTTGTTAAAAAACTACGTGCAACATTCAACCGGAATGGTCTTTCAAAAGTGAAGATTCATGCTTTTGACAATTGGGGAAAAGACAAATTCGGCTGGTGTAAGGATATGAAAACCGATTCGGTCTTAAGAGCTTCGGTGGAGATCATGAGCGCCCATACCATGTCTGAAATACCGGCTTCGGAAGAAATAATAAAATTAAGCGAAGAATTGGGAAAACCCATATGGAACTCCGAAGAACATATTTATCTGAAAGGCTATGACTGTGAATTAAGTATGGTCGAATCGTTCAATAAAAACTTCATTGAGAGTGGGGTAACAATGGTTGTGAACTGGTTTCTGGTTGCATCAACATACGGTATTGAGCCATTTCCTGAAGATCCGGCTATAATGGTTGCGCGCGAACCCTGGAGTGGAAATTATTACATTCGGGAAGTGCTTTGGGCTTATGCCCATTACGGACAGTTTACCAAAGCCGGCTGGCAATATTTAAACGGCGCCTGCGGAAAATTTCCCGGAGGCGGAACCTATGTGACCCTAAAATCGCCGGATAAGGATTTTAGCATTATAGCTGAAACCAAAAATGCAAAAGAAAATCAGAAAGTTTCTTTTCAAATCAGCGGGGATTTATCTTCGGGGAGACTGTGTGTATGGCGCAGTAATTCAAAAGAGCAGTTTGTACGAATGGAAGATATCACTCCAATAAATGGCTCCTTTGAAATTACCATGGAACCACAAGCGATCTACTCAATCTCTACAACTACCGGTCAACAGAAGGGTTCTTTTAATGATGTTCCTGTTTCCAAATCGTTTCCATTCCCTTACAACGAAACATTTGAAAATTATAAAGATGCGCAGGTTTGGGGTTATTTGCCACACTATACTGCTGATATTGCCGGAGTATTCGAAATTACTGACCGACCTGATAAAAAAGGTAAATGTTTACAGCAGGTTATTGAGGCAGGATCGCAAAGCTGGGCACCTGAATGGATGCCTTATACCATTCTTGGTGACCAAAACTGGGAGGATTATGATGTAAGCGCTGATGTATTTCTCAATAACGATGGCCGGGCTGGAATAATGGGCCGTGTATGTGCCACAGGAACCGGTTATGGCTGCAAACCAAACGGATACTACATGAGTCTGTCAGTCGACGGAACTTGTTCATTATTCGTTTCAAAACAGGACGAAAAGAATAATGAATCCGGAACATTATTGGCATCAGGAAAAGCCTTCAATATTTCTGCACAAAAATGGCATTCACTTATGCTTCGTTTTTCGGGAACTGCAATAACCGGTTTTGTAGATCAAAAACAGGTTTTATCTGTCACTGATGCGACATTTCCATCAGGTATGGTTGGTCTTGTTGCAGGCAGTAGCACAATGAAAAACAATAAAATCCTTTTTGACAACCTGGTCATCAAGGCTGTGGATGGTAAAATACCTGCACCTACTGTTTTTTCTGAAAAAATATACCCAATCTATAAACCAACTTTAAAATAAATCGATCAAAGGGAGAAAAAATCATGAATCAAAGAAAGTATCGTATTCTGAGTATATTCATTCTATTTGTAATCACCTCATTAATGGTGTCAGCACAGGTAAAAGAAATGCCGGTTCCCCGGATTATAGAAAAAGATAGTCGTCATGCCTTGCTTGTAGACGGGAAACCATTCCTGATTCTTGGAGGACAAGCACACAATTCAAGCGGTTGGACGGGTGTGATGCCACAGGTTTGGCAGGCCATTGAAGCGATGCATGCCAATACGCTAGAAGTGCCCATCTACTGGGAGCAGATTGAAGCACAGCCTGGTAAATTTGACTTTTCAATGGTAGATATGCTTTTACAGCAAGGGCGTGAGCACAAGGTTCACCTGGTATTTCTGTGGTTTGCGACCTGGAAAAACGGCAGCAATCACTATATGCCCGAATGGATGAAACTTGACGCTAAGAAGTATCCCAACATCACCGGCAAGAACGGACAACCCATCGATTCACCTTCTCCGCATACAAAGGCTGCCATGGAAAACGATGCAAAAGCCTTTACCGAAGTGATGCGCTATCTTAAAAAAGCAGATCCACAGCATACTGTGTTAATGGTTCAGGTGGAAAATGAAGCCGGAGCCTGGGGAAGTGTACGCGATTATTCTTCAACCGCACAGAAACTCTTTGAAGGACAGGTACCACAGCAACTATTAAAACCTGAAATTCTCAAAGCATTAAATAAGCCTGTCGTTACCAAAGGAAGCTGGCAAGAGGTATTTGGAAACGATGCCGATGAATATTTCCATGCCTGGTCAGTTGCCAGTTACATTGAAACTGTTGCTGCGGCGGGAAAGGCAGTAAATTCATTGCCATTATATGTCAATGCAGCTTTACGCGAACCAATCGGCAACCCCAGTGCAAACACTTATGAGAGTGGCGGACCGACCGACAACGTTATTCCAATCTGGAAAGCTGCAGCTCCTTCAATTGACTTATTGGCACCGGACATCTATCTTCCTGAAAGTGAAAAGGCACTGAAAATAATTGAGTTGTATGATCGTAAAGATAATCCGCTATTTGTACCTGAGATCGGGTCAGGAGAGAAATTTACGAGATATTTTTACCCGGTTCTCGCTCATGGAGGCATTGGCTTTTCTCCGTTTGGCATAGATGACAACGGGCAGGGTGAAACAAAAGCAGAAACAGAAACCCGACTGGCTTCGGTTGCACAGGAATACGCGATGGCCACACCGATGATGAGAGAACTTGCTCAATGGAGTTTTGATAGAAAAATCAAGTCTGTTGTGGAACATGAAGATCACGGAGTACAGACTATTGATCTTGGTGCATGGGAAGCAACAGTAACCTTTGGAACTTCGGAAAGGCGAGCCGAACCAAGCACTACACGCCCATTTGGTAAAGCCATGGTGGTTCAGTTGGGTGAAAACGAATTTATCCTGACAGGTACATATTGCCACTTTACCTTTAAACCTCTTGGCACAAATGCTGGTAAAGCCTGGCAATACATGAAAGTCGAGGAAGGACAGTATGAGAATGGTGCTTTCAAAATGTTGCGAATTCTCAATGGGGATGAAACCGATTTTGGTGGTCCCCGAATCGGTGCCGTACCGGTAGTACTGAGGACTAAGTTGATTGTTCGCTAAAAAAGACAGAAAAGTTTGATGATAATTGTATTGGAAAAATGATCTGGTTGTGATATTTTTCGGAAAAGAATCTTACTTTTTTTATAAATCTTAGTCCCTATGTTTGTAATTGAGCTATGCTAAAGATGCATAAGCCTGAAGAGTATTATTTTTGATTAGGCAAATAACCAATAAAAACTCAAAGACTTATGCAAACACAAAAGACGGGATTAGATTTTAAAGGGCAAAATATTTTTGTAGGAATTGATGTTCATTTGAAAAGCTGGGCAGTAACGATCTTAACCGATAATCTGGTTCACAAGACATTTACCCAACCAGCCTGCGCAGATACGTTGTCAAACTATTTGAGTCGTAATTTTCCTTGTGGAGATTACTATTCAGTATATGAAGCTGGGTTCAGTGGCTTTTGGACACATTACAAGTTGAAAGAAATGGGGATAAATAATATCATTGTCAACCCGGCAGATGTTCCCACTTCGCAGAAGGAACAATTGCAGAAAGATGACCCGACAGACAGTCGCAAGCTTGCCAGGTCATTGCGTGCCGGGGATTTAAAGGCAATCTATGTTCCAGAGCCATCAACATTGGAAGATAGGTCTCTGATCCGGCTACGGGCAACTTTGGTAAAAGATATGGTTCGTTTCAAGCAGCGGATTAAATCGTTCTTGCACTTTTACGGAATATCTATTCCAGCGGAATTTGAGAAATCAGGGTCGCATTGGTCCATACGATTTATGAAATGGCTCAATCAGGGAGTTTCACTTCAGCACGAATCAGGAACTCAAACGTTGAAAATATTGGTACAAGAAGCCGAACAGCAAAGAAAACTGCTGCTGGAAGTTCTAAGAAAAATCAGGGTTTTGTCCCGTAGTAAAAAGTACGCAACCAATATGGAATTATTGCGGAGCATACCTGGTGTGGGCTTTGTTACGGCCATCACTTTTTTAACCGAAATAGAAAATATAGAACGATTTGAAAATACAGACCATTTTGCCGGATTTGTAGGTTTGATCCCAAATCGGCACTCTAGCGGGAACAAAGAAAATAACGGGGATATGACCTTTCGAGGACAAACAGCCTTGCGCAAATCGCTGATCGAGAGTTCCTGGTATGCAGCCCGGCTTGATCCTGCCCTGGCAATGAGCTTTAATATCTATGTCAGGCGGATGGAGCCCAACAAAGCAATCATCCGAATAGCAAGGAAGGTTTTGAACCGGATGTATTATGTACTTAAAAACAAAAGAGAATATGTATCGGGAGTTGTTAAATGAATCCTTAAAAACAATCAGTATATCAAGGTGACCGCTGAAAGTTACTTGCAGCTAGTCTGCTTTCTTAGAATGCGGCACTTTACTTATAAAAACTGAAACAGGGAAATGTGGCATTTTGTCCACTGATAGAAGATTGTTTTTATAGGACTTTTTATCGGCATTGGCGAAGAAAACAACATTGGGTTTTCTTGAGCCATAATTGGATTCCTGTATAAGTAAAAGGAAGGTCCGAAAACCTCCCCTTATACAGTGTATCCGTAAAGAGTATTGCTGACAGGTTGCTCCCCAGCAGAGCCTGTGTCCTCTTCCTCTTTACTACATGTAAAGTTAATGTTCTGGAAATAAAAAGTTTGAAAAATAAATAGAAATAAGATAGTTAAAAATAATACTCTAAAAATTTGGATTACAACATAGAAGTAACTTGATCAACCACTACAACCAAAAACTTTTTTATCTTATGAATATAGAGGCCAACTATAAGATAAATAAGATTGGGCTCTGGGGGTCATTAGCGTGTTACTAAGGTCGAATTAAAAAAAGTAAGATTTTTAAATCCGTCATCTGGCGGACTATTTATTGTTCGTTAAATTTGTATATATTTTTTAACCACTTAGGCCACATAGTTTAAATGTTATTACTTTATTTATTTCTATCTGTCCTATGTGGTTTAAAATATAATAAACCTTTACTCTAAACCAATTTGAAATGAAAAATTATCTAACAAAGCAATTAACCTTTGGGGGATTAAAAGGAATTATTCTATTTGTTTTATGCCTTGCTACAGGAATTTCCTATGGTCAAAAGACTGATCAGAAAACTTATCCCTTTCAGAATCCTGATTTGCCTTTGGAGGAAAGGGTCAGCAATATTGTTTCACTGATGACCCTCGATGAAAAGGTTGCTTTTCTTAGTTCGAATCCGGGTGTGGAACGATTGGGTATTAAACGTATGGGGCAAGTGGAAGGACTGCATGGTCTTGCCCAGGGAACACCGGGCGGGTGGGGCAGACGTAGTCCAATAGCCACAACTACGTTTCCACAATCATACGGTATGGGTGAAACCTGGGATCCCGAAATTATTCGTCAGTCCGGCGCAATTGAAGGGAATGAAGCCAGGTACGTATTTCAGAGTCCAAAGTATAAAAACCGGGGTGGACTCATCATGCGGGCCCCAAATGCAGATCTCGGACGTGACCCAAGATGGGGACGTACCGAAGAATGTTTCGGAGAAGATCCTTTCTTCAACGGTACCATGGCTGTGGCAATGATCAAAGGTCTACAGGGCGAAGATCCCAAATACTGGCTTAGCGCTTCATTGTTAAAACATTTCTTTGCAAACAGTAATGAAGATAATCGCACCAGCACTTCGTCGAATTTTGATATTCGTCAGTTCTATGAATACTATTCGATGCCCTTCCATATGGGTTTTGTGGAGGGAGGCGCCAGGTGCTTCATGGCTTCCTATAATCTTTACAATGGCGTTCCCTGCACGGTGCAACCGATTATTGAGGAGGTAGCCGTTAAGAAATGGGGAGTGGATGGTGTGATTTGTACAGATGCCGGAGGTTTCAAAAATTTGACCGGCTCGCAAAAATATTACGAAAACACGACACAGGCTGGAGCAGGAACTGTCAATGCTGGGATCAATCAATACCTGGATAAGAACTGGGAAGCTCCTGTAAAGAAAGCAATTGAGGAAGGTCTTTTAACAGATAAAAGACTGGATGAAGATATCAAAGGAACGCTTCGCGTTTTTATTAAATTGGGATTATTAGACCCGGCAGATCGTGTTCCTTATGCTAAAATTGGAAGTGACACAACTGTAACTGCCCCCTGGAATACTCAAAAGAACAAGGATGCGGTACGCCTTGCTACACAGGAATCGATCGTTCTCCTTAAGAATAAGGGAAACCTGTTACCTTTAAATAAGAAAGCTGTTAAATCAATTGCAATGATAGGCCCCCGTGCCGATGAAGTCGTATTCGACTGGTACAGCTCACAGGCCCCTTACGCGATCACCCCATTGACTGGAGTTAAGAACAAAGTTGGCAAAAAAGTTAAGGTGCAATTTGCTTTGGGTAATGATATCGCTGCGGCAGTAAGTCTGGCCAAATCATCAGACGTAGTCATAGTTTGTGTAGGCAACAGTCCCAATCAGGATAATGGGTGGAAAAAGATCAATAACCTGAGTGAGGGGCGTGAAGATATTGACCGTAAAATAATTACCCTGGATGCCCAGGAAGAACTCATTAAGCAGGTGCTGGCTGCAAATCCCAAAACAATTGTTGTACTGAAAAGCAGTTTCCCTTATGCTATTAACTGGACGCAGGAAAATGTGCCTGCCATTGTGCATATGGCCCACAGCAGCCAGGAAGAAGGCAATGCACTGGCCGATGTATTGTTTGGGGACTATAATCCGGCAGGTCGTCTGGTGCAGACCTGGCCTAAATCTCTGGAACAGTTGCCCGAGATGCTGGATTACAACATACGTGACGGAAGGACCTATATGTATTTCAAAAATGAACCGCTCTATCCGTTTGGTTTCGGTCTGAGCTACACCACATTTGCCTGGTCGAACCTTAAAACAAGCGTTGGAAATCTTGCAAAAGATGGTTCAATCACTGTGAATGTGGAGGTTGAAAACACAGGCAAACTGCAAGGTGACGAAGTTGTACAGCTCTATGTCAGACATATTAACTCACAGGTTACACGTCCGGTTCAGGAACTCAAGGGATTTCAGCGCGTCAACCTGAAAGCCGGTGAACACAAGACCGTTGCCATTGCATTGCCAGCACAACGTCTGGCCTATTGGGACATTAGCAAAAATGACTGGCAGGTAGAGCGCGACAGTATTGAGATCCGGGTGGGCGCTTCTTCTTCAGATATCCGGTTAAAGCAGGCTTTAAAAGTTGAATAGAATATATAAGTTTTTAATAAACACAATCATATGAAGAAAGTATTTTTGATTTTAGCACTTTTAATAGCTGCTGCTCAATTGACAAAGGCACAAAAGCCTGCAGACCCAAAGGCCACACAACCGACCATAAAGCTCTTTAATAAATTGTCCTCGTCAATCGAAAAGGGCATTATGATCGGCCATCAGGACGATCTGGTATACGGACATTCATGGAATATTGAAGGTGTTTCGGATGTGAAACAAACTGCAGGTGATTTTCCTGCCCTTTTTGGTTGGGAACTTGCAGATGTTGAACTCGGACACCCCGTTAGTATTGATGGAGTTGATTATTCTATCATGAAAAGTAAGATTCAATGGGTCTATACCCATGGTGGTGTTAATGAAATCAGCTGGCATTGTAATAATCCTCTAACTGGTGCAAACGCCTGGGATGTTACTTCCAAAGAGGTTGTTAAAAATGTCCTTCCCGGTGGTAAAAAAAATGAAGTATTCGTAAAGATGCTCAATAAACTGGCCGATTTTTTCCTTTCGTTAAAGGATGAAAAAGGAAATCCAATTCCGGTAGTTTTCAGGCCATGGCACGAACATACGGGCAGCTGGTTCTGGTGGGGACAAAATCTTTGTTCTTCGGATGAATATATTACTTTATGGAAATACACAGTCAGTCAGTTGCAAGGACATGGAGTTCATAATCTGCTTTATGCTTATTCGGCAGCAGGTGGACCAAAAGATGCAAGCGGTTATCTGGAACGTTATCCCGGAGACAACATCGTTGATTTGTTGGGTTTCGATGAATATCAGAACGGAGTAAACGGAAAAGCTGACTTTATTAAATCTGTTTCTCATGGCATGAGCATTTTAATACCGCTCGCAAAAGAGCATCATAAAATTGCTATTTTGGCTGAAACCGGATTAGAGACATTGCCCGATCCGAAGTGGTTTACCGAAACTCTTTGGCCAGCGATAAAAGATTACCCGATTGCCTATGTTCTGTTCTGGAGGAATGCACATGACAAACCAAATCACTTTTATGTACCATACCCTGGTCAGGCCAGTGAAGGAAATTTTAAGGAATTTGAAAAGATTGACAGGACTCTATTTCTAAAGGATCTCCAGCATTCAGAAAAATAACAGAACTAATGAAAAAGCTTTTTGCCGGGATCACACTTCTATTTCTAATTGTAATTACAGTTGCTTCGCAGCCACGGAATACCACAAAAGTAAATCCTGCATTTGTATGCACGGACTATACCCAGGGGAAAGTGTTTGTCGTGTCCGCGAAAGGTAAGGTAGAATGGGAATATCCGGCAGAAAATTGTAATGATGTCTGGGTATTGCCGAATGGAAACTTACTTTTCAATACCGGCCATGGGGTGAAAGAAGTTACACGCAAAAAGGAGGTTGTTTTCAGCTACGAATCGAAAAGTGAAATTTATGCCTGTCAGAGGCTTAAGAATGGAAATACCTTTATTGGTGAATGCAATTCAGGTCGGTTGCTTGAAGTAAATCCGGCTGGTAAAATAGTAAAATCCATTCAGCTTTTACCTGATAGCGTTGATGGCGGACATTCATATATGCGAAATGCCAGAAAACTTGAAAATGGAAATTACCTGGTTGCACATTATGGTCTTGATAAAGTTTGTGAATATGATGATACCGGCAAACTGGTTCGTGAGATTCCGGTTAAAGGAGGACCTCATTCGGTTATTCGCATGCCCAATGGAAACACACTGATCGCTTGTTCGGATCATAATGGAGATCCACAAGTGATAGAAGTGGATAAATTCGATAAGACTGTATGGCAGCTTACAAAGAATGAAATTCCTGGTATTGAACTAAAATTCATGACCGGGATGCAATGTCTTCCCAATGGAGATCTGGTATTGACCAATTGGCTGGGGCATAATAATTTTGGAAAGGCGCCACATGCATTTGAAATTACACGGGATAAAAAGGTTGTTTGGGTTTACAGGGATAATACCATTTTGAAAACTATGTCGAGCATACAATTGGTTGATTCGCATGGACTTCCAATCACTGATAACAGATTACACTAACAATAAATTAAATTACATTATAATGAGAAAAGTACTGATTGTTTTGAGTATAATATTTCTTGCATTTGCATCGCTTAGATCTGAAAGCCAAACAAAAGATAAACCCGTGTATTCGGGAGTGAAAGTTGTAAACGGACAATTTATTCGTGATGGGAAACCCTATTTTTATATTGGAGCCAACTATTGGTATGGTGGAATTTTGGGCTCAAAAGGCAAAGAAGGCAATCGCAAACGCCTGATTGAAGAACTGGACCTGATGAAGGCGAATGGAATTACAAATCTTCGTGTTTTAGCTGGTGCAGAAGGACCAGATGGTGAACCACGCAGGGTAAGTCCCGCATTACAGCTTTCTCCGGGAGTTTACAACAAGGAGTTGCTCGAAGGATTGGATTTCCTACTGGCTGAAATGGCTAAACGGAAAATGGTGGCTATCCTTTTCCTGAATAATGCATGGGAATGGTCGGGAGGTTTTTCTCAGTATGTGAACTGGAGTACCAAAAAACCTATTCCTTATCCTGAAACTGCAGGACACACGTGGGGCGAATTTATGACATTTTCGGGAACCTTTCATCAGTGTGATGACTGTAAGGAGCTTTTCCGGAAGCACATTAAGTATATGCTTGAACGAACCAATCAATTTACCGGTATTGCTTATTCCAAAGATCCTACGATTATGAGTTGGGAACTGGCTAATGAACCACGCGCATTTTCAAATGCAAATAAAGCTCCATTCCTTAATTGGGTAAACGAAACTGCTGCTTACATCAAATCACTCGACTCCAATCACCTTGTAACCATAGGATCTGAAGGAAAAGCAGGATGTGAGGGTGATATTGACCTGTTTGAAAAGATCCACAGTTCAAAGGATGTCGATTACATGACTGTTCATATCTGGCCATTCAACTGGGGGTGGTTAAATCCAAAGGACATGCAGGGTACAATGAGCAAAGCCATTGAAAATACAGGGAAATATATTGACGAACATCTTGTTGTTGCTCATAAATTGAATAAGCCTTTGGTATTCGAAGAGTTTGGCTTACCCAGGGATGGATTTGTTTTCACACCCGGTTCTCCGGTTACTTTACGGGACCAGTATTATGACTATGCATTTAGCCGTGTACTTGAAAGTATAAGTAAAAAGAATATGATGGTTGGTGTGAATTTCTGGGCTTTTAGTGGTATAGGGAAGCCTAATCCGGCAAGAGACAAAAACATGTGGCAGACAGGAGACGACTATTTGGGCGATCCGCCACAGGAAGCACAGGGACTCAATTCCGTTTTTAGCAATGATCCGACAATGAAAATCGTAAAGAAGTATAATGAGCAGATTGTTAAAGCTTTCAGTAAATAGTTGATTAGATATAAAGATAATGGGAAATAGAAAAGAGGAAATAGGAAAAAGGAATGAGGAAAAGTGGAATAAGCAAAGAGGAATGAAGAAAATGGCACAAAAAATGAAAGTTCAGCAATTTTCCTTTTTCCTTATTTCTTTTTCCTTATTTCTATTTACTTCATTCCTCACTTTCGCTCAGACAAGTACACTCGTTGATTCTGCTGAAGCTGAAAATGGAGTTCTTGCAGGTGTTACTATTGGTAAATCAGTTTCTGGTTATTCAGGCACAGGTTATGTAACCGGGTTTGATCAGGTAACGGATCAGGTTACCGTTTCGCTCAAGGTGCCGGTAAAAGCCTTTTATCAGCTTGTAATCAGGTATAACAGCACCAGTGGGGATAAAACCCAAAATCTGATCATAAATAACGGAGGAGCTGCTTCTGTTGTTTTCCCAAAGACAACTACCTGGTCGAACATCACAGCTGGGAAATATTTACTTAACGCAGGAAGTAATACCATTACTATTCAAAGTAGCTGGGGATGGATGGATGTTGATAAATTTTCACTGTATACTGCCACAAAAAACGCTTATAGTGTGACTGCAGATTTGGTAAATCCTAATGCCAACCAGGATGCAAAGTCGCTTTATCAATTCTTGCTTTCTAAATTCAATTCAAAAATCATATCAGGGCAAACGAATTCCTTTTATCCTGAAGTAAAAGCCATAGGTACTCAATCGCCTATGATTCGGGGGTATGACTTTCAGACTTATACGCAGGGTTACGCCTACCTATGGGTTAACGGAGCTCATACATTTGGTTGGGAAGATGATGGAAGTGTAAAGCAGGCAATCGACTGGTATAAATCAACTGCTGGGAAAGGTATTGTAACCTTTCAGTGGCACTGGCATTCACCTTCGGGCGGAACAGCCGGCACAAATACTTTTTACACAAATCAGACAACTTTTGATGTCAGTAAGGCTGTGATAAGCGGTACTGTCGAAAATACCCTTGTTTTGCGTGATATTGATTCAATTGCTACTCAACTCAATCGTTTTCAGGCCGCTGGTGTTCCGATATTGTGGCGTCCCTTACATGAAGCCGGAGGTACTTGGTTTTGGTGGGGAGCTAAAGGGCCCCAGGCATGTAAAGATCTTTTTCATATCATGTACGATCGATTGACAAATTATCACCATCTCAACAATCTGATCTGGGTTTGGTCAACACCTGAAACAGACTGGTATCCGGGCAATGACTTCATCGATATACTGGGGTATGATTCATATCCGGGGGTATATAACTATGACGTTCAAAAGAATAGTTTCGATCATATTTATACTCTTTCTCAGGGAAAGAAACTGATAGCAATGACTGAAAACGGACCAATTCCCAATCCCGATGATTGCCTTTCATTGGATGCTCCCTGGGCGTATTTTATGTCATGGGGCGATTTGGTTACTGCACAAAACACGAATCAGCATATTACCGATGTTTTTAATAATCCGAATGTTCTGACTATTGAAAACCCAACAGATATAAATAATCTGCCAACAGAGAAAGATCCTGCACTGAATATTTACATGAATCGATCACAGGATAAGCTTTACATTCAATTTGACCAGCCCCGAGGACTCGGGGGGCAAAATATCAAAATATCCATCTTCGATATTGAAGGTAAAGTGGTTTATTCAAGGATCAATACTCAATCAGAATCACCGATAATGATTGATAGTTTGCACTTAACCAATGGCATTTATCTGCTTAAAATGGTTAATCATCTAAAAACCTTTTCAGGTAAATTTGTAATTCAAAAGTAAATTAAAAAGGGAAACCGGAAACGGGAAAGAGGAAAGAGGAAACCGAAAAGAGGAATGAGGAAAATGGTACGTAACATGAAAGTTCTGCAATTTTCCTTTTTCCTTTTCCCCTTTCCTTTTTTCTATTTCCGGTTTCCTCTTTTCCTCATTTATTTGATACATTTGATGTCTAATAAAACTAATACTCTAAACCATGAAACTGATATGTAAAATCGCTGCGGTTCTTTTTATTTTATTGACTCAGATTCCTTTTGTCAAAGGACAGACCTATCTGGATCCCAAAGCGAGTGTTGAAGATCGTGTGAAAGACCTTCTCCCCAGGATGACCTCATCAGAAAAGCTTTCTTATATAGGCGGATATAATAGTTTTTATATAGAGGCTATTTCACGATTGAATATTCCTCTGATCAAAATGTCTGACGGTCCTGTCGGAGCTCGTAATGACGGGAATACTACCGCTTATCCGGCAGGGATTCTAACTGCTTCGACCTGGGATACTACTCTGGTTGCAAGGCTTGGTCATGCTTTGGGTAAAGATTGCAAGTCACGGGGTACAAATATTTTGTTAGGTCCAGGTTTGAATATATACCGTGCGCCTATGTGCGGGCGAAACTTCGAATACTTTGGGGAAGATCCTTATTTGTCGGCAAGGATGGCAGTTGGTTATATCAAAGGATTACAGAGCGAGCATGTTGTTGCAACTGCGAAGCACTTTGCCGCCAATAACCAGGAATGGGACAGGAATAATGTAAGTTCCGACGTGGATGAACGTACTTTTCAGGAAATATATATGCCTGCTTTTAAAGCTTCGGTTGTTGAAGCAAAAGCAGGATGTGTTATGTGTTCCTATAATCTGATTAATGGCACATGGGCATCAGAAAATCACCACTTGTTAACTGATATCTTAAAAGACGATTGGAAATTTGATGGACTGGTGATGTCTGACTGGGGAGCCACTCACCATGGAATGTTAGCTGCCCTTGCCGGATTGGATCTTGAAATGCCTTCAGGAGCAAACATGAACAGCGCAAATCTTTTGCCACTCATTTCAAGCGGCGTCGTTTCTCAATCAATCATTGACGATAAGGTTCGCCGCATCCTCAGGGTGCTTTTCAGGTTTGGTTTCTTTGATAAAACGCAACTTGATACCAGTATCCCAAGGGATTATGCTCCCAATGCACAGGTTGCCCTTGATTTGGCAAGAGCAGGTATTGTGCTTTTGAAAAACCAGAACTCTATTCTTCCCCTTAATAAATCATCGATTAAAACAATTGCAGTTATCGGCCAAAATGCAAATAACTATATAGCAGGAGGTGGAAGTTCATACACCAGTCCATTTCATAGTGTGAATATACTTAATGGAATCGAAACTGCTGCCGGATCAGGAATTACCGTAACCTTTGATCCCGGTTTTGGTGATGATGCAGCTGCCTATGCAAACTCAATCTTTTATACTAATAGTACTTTGGCAACCAAAGGATTAAATGCTTCTTATTTTGCCAACAAAACACTAACCGGAACAGCAACAAAAACACAGGTTGATCTCAATGTAAATTTTGGTTGGGGAGCCGGTGCTCCAGCGGTAGCAGGTATACCTGCTGATAATTTTTCAATTCGATGGACAGGTGTTATTAAAGTTCCGACTACAGGAGATTATGTATTTTATGTCCGGAGTGATGATGGTTCCAGATTGTGGATTAATGATACTCAAATCGTGAATCAATGGAATGATCAGGCTGCCACAACTAAACAAGCTACTATGCATCTGACTCAGGGTGTGATTTACAACATTAAATTGGAATATTATGAATCTGCAGGAGATGCCGAAATGCGTATGGGTTATAAGCTGCTTGGCTTTAATGATTCACCTGCAGTTCTTGCAGCAAAAAATGCTGATGTTGCAGTAGTTTGTGTGGGTTTCGATAGCAGTGATGAAGGTGAAGGCGCCGATCGTACTTTTGCGATGCCTAATTACCAGGATAGTCTGATTAATGCCGTATCAAGAGCTAATCCAAATACGATTGTGATCCTTAATGCCGGGGGAAATGTTGCTACAGCATCATGGATTGGTAATGCAAAGGCACTTCTTCATGCCTGGTATACCGGACAAGAGGGTGGAACTGCTATTGGTGAAATATTATTTGGTGTAACCAATCCATCAGGAAAACTTCCTGCTTCATTTGAGAAGAAATGGGAAGATAATCCTGTCTTTAACAGCTATTATGATCCTAACGGAACGATGCACGTTGCCTATACCGAAGGATTAATGCTTGGATATAGATATTACGATACAAAGAATGTAGAACCATTATTTCCGTTTGGTTATGGATTATCCTATACTACTTTCGAATACAGTAACCTGCAGATAACTCCCAATCAAACAGATGAACCCAATTCGGTTCGGGTCAGTTTTGATGTTACCAATACAGGTGGAGTGTCAGGAGCTGAAGTTGCTGAACTTTATATTGGACAACCGGCAGCACCGGTAGTACGTCCTGTTCATGAATTAAAAGGATTCAGCAAGGTTTATCTGAACAGCGGCGAGAAAAGAACAATTACTTTAAAATTGGACAGCGCTTCGTTCTCCTATTTTAAACTTCGGAAAAGAGCGTTCGGATATGATGCCGGACTCTTTAACATTGAAGTCGGAGCATCCTCACGGGATATTCGTCTGAAAGGCACTGTTACATTATCTATGAAAGATGTTACCCCCCCTGAAATTGTTTCGTTAACGCCTGCCAACAATTCAACTGATGCCCAGCCTTCGACTGCTTTCTCCATGACCTTCTCGGAACCGGTTTATTATAATACTGATAAGATGATAAGGCTCAAAGAATATGCAACCGATAATTTAGTCGAAAATATCAATGTTTCCACAATAAAAGGAATGGGTTCAAATGTCCTGACATTTAATAATATCCTGCCCCTTAAATCAGGTGTTAAGTACTACATCGACATGGATCAGTCTACCTTTCTTGATTACAGCGATAATGCCTTTGCAGGAATTTTAAATAAAGATGTCTGGAACTTCACTGTTTCAGTTACTGCTGTAAAAAGCCTTGAGGATCTGGCTGCTGCCATTACTGTTTATCCAAATCCGGCTAATAACCGGATTATCATGGAGAACCTGCCTGACAGTCCAATTCCTTTCGTGATTGATTTATTGGATGTAACAGGCCGTAAGGTGGATAGTTTTACGGTAGCGGCACATCAAACCAATTATGAATACAATTGCACCAACCTGAAATCCGGTATTTATTTTATACGAGTATCTGTTAAAGCTGGAAATCTCCTTAAAAAACTGATTAAGGATTAAATCTGTTCTGAAAATATAATTCATACAATAGAGCGGGAAGGGTTTACAATCCTTCCCGCTCTATTATAAGGAATTATTTCTAACGGAATCATTTAAAGAACTGTAAGAGCCGTAGGCTCGGATCATATTATAGGGATGGAATTCATTCCATCCACAAATGATCAAATCATATTCCATTCAGAGCCGTAGGCTCGATACATATAGATTAATTATTGTGGATCAGCCCAAATGTTATATATGATTCGTTCCTACGGAACTCTTATCACTTTGTTATCATTCATTTTCGACGGGTTAAAATCCGTCGTTACAATATGAACCATCCCTACGGGATTAATCTGTTGGCTGCACATTAATGATATGCATCATTAATATACCTGCAGGACGGGATTTAACCGATGAACTTCCTACGATGTATTGCCTTTCAATTTATTACTTTACTGTCAACAAAGCACAGAACCCCGACTTGAGGGTATTTTGCTGTTACAAGCAGGCGTTTTATTCTTCATTATATTCTTCCAATTTATTTCTTGTCCAACGACCACCAATAGATTCTCTTTCAGCTTCTTCACCATAGTCAAGATCAAAAATCTCATTTAGTGTCTTGTCTCTGATTGTCATTTGTTCCAATGCAACAAGCTTTGCATTTCCTTCAATTGGGTCGCCTGTTAAAAATTGCCAGTCTCCATCATAGTCGTGAATGACTGTCAAGATTGGTTTGTTTTGCTCTAACCAGTGACTTGTCGTAAAGATGGCAAGATTTTTTGCCTCTCTAAATTTAAAATCTGCATTCCTGTCAAGTAATGGCTGTTTGTAAATGAACTCTTCCTCAAAGTCCATTTCCCAAGGAAATTTATCATTTCTGTCTGTCCAAATGAGCTGCATTGCAGGAATGTCTTTCGTTTTGTTATAGTCAATGCCGAACCCAAAGTAATTTACAATATTTCTGGGATCAACTTTTATAAATTCTACCTTGCTATTTTTAAAAAAGTTGTCATAGGTTTTTCCTGTTATAATCTTCTGTCCAGATTTTACGATTTCTCCAGCGTCGTTGATTATTTGATGTAACGTTTTAATTGTCAACCCGAACGAAATCAGCTCAGGATGTCCATAATTTTTCCAAAGTCCAATTGTGTATGCAAACGAAGGTAAATAGTCCGTTGCTTCAATAAGAATAACAGTCCAACCTACATTCTCAATGTCGGTTAAAATCTCTTTGTCAACGTTGCTATTATGTTCGTGCTCTGTCATTTTTACGATTGCTTGTAACGTTTACAGCTAAGCCGAGTGTGGGATTTAGAACCGTTCATCTTTCAAACGAGAACACATGTAATAGTAAGCACTGACATAAGCAAACCACTTAAAACCCACATTTGGCTTAGGTGATGTTAGGGCCTGGGCATTATTTGTTAAATTCGTTCTACTAAAATTATTAATATTCAATTCCAATGTATCGGATAAAATAGTATTCAATATCCAATTTTATAAATTTATTAATTTAAATCAAGTCAAAATCTAAATCAGAATTTGAACTAATTAGGTTTTTGAGTAATTGTAACCCTATCAAAATAATCACCAGCTTCAAGTCCAACAGTAATAATCCTTTTGGTATTTTTGGGATTTGCTTGTACTTTAATAAATAATGTATTCTTATCACGGTGTTCAACATCAAAACAATCCAGCTTTATTGAATAACTATCAGCTTGTAAATCAACGCCAGTAAAATCATAATACCAAGTACTATCTACTGAAATGTCAGATATCCGCCAAGTATTACCGCCAGTCTTTATTGTTACAGAATCTCCAGAAGCATTTAAATCAACTGATTTGGTCGATAAGTGAATATTATCATCCCAAATACCTTTTGGTTTTATACAGGAAAATAATGCAATAATAATCATACTAAATTGGATTATTTTTTTCATAGCAATATTATTAAACTCCAAAAACTATTTAATTCTCATTATCGACGTTTGCCTTGGCCCTAACAATTGTATACACGCAATACAACCAAATAGTTTTAATATCAATACATTACAAAAAATAAAGTGTAAAGTTGTATATACGCAATAAATCTACGCATTCCATTGTTCAATAAACAATAATTTTCAACTTATTTTTCAGTTTTCTATAAAATAATACATAAACGGAAGAGAAAGTAACTCCTTTCTGTCAAGCCTGTTAATTTAAATGGCTATTTTATAATGTGTTTTAAAAATTTCCCTCCCACAAGCCATTTTTTAATGGCCGGAGAGGGAAACCAATACCTTTTCGCATACTATCATTGATACGATGGGTGTATATGGGTTGTTAAATGATCATCCGGGTAATCGTTTCACTCCATTTACGGGTAGGATCGGACCCTATACCAGCCACCCGAAAGATATAGAGTTGTCCGCTGGTCAATCCATTGATAGTAGTTTTGCGTTTGGTAGAGATATTGTTCAACCAAACACTTTGAGGTTGAATGGGCGATTCAGTGTATTCAAATAGATAGCTGTAAGCATGATCAATTATATCACAGGAGACATGAACAACCCCACTGTTGCTGTCCTGTTCAATCGTCAGTCCTGTTGCCTGTACAAGCGGGCCAGCTGGTTCTGGTGTTTTATGGATATCAAAACCTGCACTCAGTATTGAAGGTGCATCACCCGAGCTTTCAGTTTCGACATACAGGGCTATTTTCCTTAAAAGGAATTCAAAATCAACACGCATGAGGTTTTTGGTTGCAGTATCCTCCTTGGTTCCATCCTGAGCCTTCAGATAAGCGAGACCAAATTGAGTTGTCGCATCGCTTAGATCCTGCAAAAGTGGAAAAGGAGTAGGGAAGTGGGTGTTGCCGGTCAGATGCTCGACAATAAAACCGGCTTTTGAGATTAAATCCTGGTCAGAATACCTGGAAGACGAAAAATTAATAAGAACTTTTGAATAACTCATAACATTAAGTTTTAAAGTGTGATTATTAAAAAGATTTGATAGGTAAAAAAAAGAACTTATGCATAATCAAAACCGGATGGTTTTGTGGTAGAGGAATATTTTCTTTAGAAAGAAAGATTTTTTGATAACTGAAATCCGGGAAATATTTGCGTTTGAGAAATTTAATCATCCCTAAAATGATTTTTTCATATTGAAAAATGATTTTTTCAATACGAAAAATGATTTTTTCAATACGAAAAATGATTTCTTCAATACGAAAAATGATTTTTTCAATACGAAAAATGATTTTTTCAATACGAAAAATGATTTCTTCAATACGAAAAATTTTTTGAT
>TBL_comb47_HYPODRAFT_10001455_pt1 | contig 30871 bp, 26 predicted proteins | sample TroBogypolimnion_40_FD_10682 | JGI IMG/M metagenome (IMG submission 10682) | reverse complement strand
CGGTCATCATGGCCCATGGGCCCTATGGGAAATGGCTCTCCTTATAAGACGAGGTTTGGGGTGGGCAGTGGAGAATGCTTTGCAATGAAGAGCCCGAGATCATCAAACTCTCGAGTGGCAAAGTCGGCCTCAATGGGGTGTCTTATTTAGCGATGAACCAGTGGCAAGTCGCAGCTCTGGCCCCTCCTCACTTGTCGGCCATGTGTGTCTGGGAAGGCTGTTCGGACTTTTACCGAGAGTTTTACCGCCAAGGCGGCACCCACAGCCTCTTTGGCGACCTTTGGTACAACAAATACATCTTGCCCGTCCAGCATGGCCTGGGCGAGCGCGGCTGGAAGAGCAACATCAACGGCGAATGGGTTTCTGGCCCCAACCCACTGAGCGACGCCGAGTTGGCGGCCAACCGCAACGATTGGCGTGAGGCGACCAGGGCCAACCCGTTGGCCAGCGATGACTTTTGGACAAGCCGTTTGCCCGATTTTGTGAAGATCCAAGTCCCACTGCTCTCGAGCGCCAACTGGGGCGGCCAGGGACTGCACTTGAGGGGCAATGTCGAAGGCTATCTCAATGCCGCATCCCCTCAAAAGTGGCTCAATTTCCACTGCCTCGAGCATTGGACCGAGTTTTACACCCAACGAGGGATTGATTTACAAAAGAAATTTTTTGGGCACTTCTTAAAAGGCGAGGACACCGGCTGGGGGCATGAGCCTCGGGTGAGTTTTCAGCTGCGCCACCCCACCCAAGCCCCCACCCAGAAAAGTGCAGCCCAATGGCCGCCTGAGTTTGTCAAGTTCGAGACCTTTCACTTGAATCCGACAACCGCCTCCCTCGCCCCTGAAGAATACGCCAGCACCTCCACCCTGCGTTACCTGGCCAACGCTTGCGGACTGTTAATCAGAGGTTCTGTGACTTATTTATTATTTTGATGCAACGCTTTGTAGAGATAGATTTGAATTGCTTCAAGTGAATAGACCGACACGCCATGAACTACACATGGGCTCGACAACCGGCATTTTTGAATTCGTCATACTTCAAGGCGAGCAGGCCAACCCTGTCTGATTTGATGTAGATCAGAAGTTGTTCACAGACCTCACCTGACGGCTTTGTCTCTAATTACGATACTCCTCATTCACACCAGCAGGAGCGTTGCATGACCAGTTCTTCACAAGCCAAATTGGACAGTTTCGAAGGTTTGATCGTCAAAATCGAAACAGTGGATGATGCCAATCACAAGGCTGAAGCCAGTACGATTCTCAGCCCACGCTTTTACACCACTGACTACAACGCCATGGACCGGATTGACGTGACGCCAGTTCGAGCAGAATGGGATGTGATGATGAAAGAGTATGAGGGTGATAACAACCATGATCATTTTCAGAGGACAGCAGATTTCACGGATCAGATCCGGATCCTGGAGCCTGTACTCCAACAGGAGTTTCTTGACTTTCTTGTGACATCCGTTACCAGTGAATATTCTGGCTGTGTGCTCTACAACGAGATTCGCAAGCGAGTCAACAACCCCGATATCAAGCAACTGATGGCCTACCTGACCCGTGACGAAGCCAGACATGCCAGCTTTATCAACCAGTCTCTCAAGGATTTCGGACTGGCTGTGGATCTTGTTGCTTTGAAGAAAAAGAAGGCCTACACCTACTTCAAGCCAAAGTACATTTTGTATGCAGTGTATTTGTCTGAAAAAATTGGCTATGCCCGCTACATCAGCATCTTCAGGCAGTTGGAAAAACATCCAGAATTGCGCTTTCACCCCATCTTTTTGTGGTTTGAGCGCTGGTGCAATGACGAGTTTCGGCATGGCGAATCCTTTGCTCTTATTCTTCGTGCCAATCCGCATCTTCTGCGCGGCTTGAACACCTGGTGGATTCGCTTTTTCTTAAATGCCGTCTATGTCACCATGTTCGTGCGAGACCATACACGTCCATTGCTTCACAATGCCATGGGACTCGACTCAAGTGAATACGATTTTGAAGTGTTTCGAATCACATCTGAAATCTCCAAGCAGACTTTTCCACTGACCCTCGACACCGATAGCCCTGCTTATCGAGCCGGCCTAAACCGAATGTACAAAATAGGAAGTAGCGCGATGCTGGCCAAGGCCAAAGGCGGCGCATTGAGTTGGATCAAACGTGGGTATTTGGGTGCGGCGGCGGCGTTGACATTTATTCAACTGTTAATGTTGCCCGTGATCCCAAATGAGCTGCCTGCAAAAGTCAGGGTTGCACCACGTTGGTAAGTTATTCCACTTGGTATTGAATTCACATAGCTTCGGGGTGCCGGTCTCTTGCCATTTGGTGAGCAAATACGAAGCGTGCCTGACCTCATTCGTCATTTACTGACCCCGGTTGTCGTCGACCGCACATGAAAATCATGGGGCTTTGACATGCGTCAACACCAATCAGTTCAATTGACTAAAAAATATTAGTTTTATAACAAGGAAGAAAAATGGGACATACCTGCATACAAGTGATCTATGACGAGCACTCTTCGATCTCTGCCATTTTAAAATCGTTACGCATGATGATCAGACGCGGCCCGCAAGATGAAGCAGAAATCTTCTTCGATGTGATGCGCGCCATGCTTTTTTATATTGATGAAGTACCTGAAAAGCAGCACCACCCCAAAGAGACGGCTTTCTTGTTTCCACCTGTGGTAACGAGATCACCGCAATGCGCCGAACTAATCGAACAATTAGAAAAGGACCATGACAAAGGGGAAGCCTCGGTGCGAGAGCTTCAACACCTGCTGCTGGGTTGGGAAATATTAGGGGACTCACGTCGTCAAGCCTTCGAAGAAGCAACTTTGAAATTTGTAGACTTTTACAGTGAACATCTACTTCTTGAAGAGTCAATCATCATTCCTGAAGCCTTAAGGGTTTTGACAGAAGAAGATTGGAGCAAACTCAACGCAGCATTCGAGATAAATAAAGATCCGCTCTCGGGCAAAAAAACGCGTGACCCCATCTATGACCGTTTGTTCTCAAAGATTGCACTGCGTGCACCCGCACCCATTGGACTAGGACACGAGTAAATTCGCATAACGTAGCCCCTACTCTTCTGACCGAAACACTTAGATCTGATATTGCCCCAAACCTATAGACGCTTTTTACAGCTCAATCTGAAGCGGCCTCTCCCTCAACGCACCGCTGAAAATTTAAGAAAGTGTGTAGACGAAAAAAAAGCAACTGTCGTAAAGCAGTTGCTTTATTTCGATTGAGGCGCGACCCAGAGTCGAACTTTCACGCGTAAAGTGACTTGGAAAAGTGCAAATTTGACTGTTTTGGCTAGAAAGTTACATTATGTAACTTTTGGGGTTATTACACGAAATATTACACGTTTATCAAAAAAATCAATAAGTCATTGATTTATGAGGGTTTTTGACGAGCCTGGCTTTCTGTTAATCCGTAGGTCCCTGGTTCGAGCCCAGGTCGAGGAGCCATAAATAAGGGCTAGGACGTGAAAACGTGCTAGCTTTTTCTGTAACACAGTTGTCGCACGGTTTTACTTCCACAAACAAAAGAAAACGTGTGGTTTTTAGTGTGGGTAGCTTTGCACTCATTCCAACCCACTCTTTTGGTGCTTTGTATGTTTGGGCTCTACCCAATTAACGGGGGATGGGCATTTATCAAACACGGTTGAATACTCCATTCCAACCGCAGTGTGCCAAGACGCGCAGTCTGTAATTCTCGAAATTTCTAAATCCATACGCTCGTCTAGACATCATCTCCATTTTAGTGTGGAACCCTTCGGTGATGCCGTTTGACTTTGAGAAGCGCCACATTCGAAATATAGGCTCTAGCCAAGATTGTAAGGTTTGGGCCAGTGCCTTGACTGGGCTATTGGCGAACTGATCGATGAGGTCCATCAACTTCGGAATCAATTCTCGGGCCCCCTTAGCGCGAATATTTTTGGTCAATAAGATGGAGTTGAGCTTTTGTTTAGCCTCGTACATCGCTTTTAGAACGGGGTATTGATCCAGATATTCATTCAAGTTGATCTTCTGCTCGAACTTCAAATTCCACTGATGCCTTCGCATCAAACTCAACAAACCCCTTTTTTTACGTCCTACTGGGTCATGCTGCTGCCACATCTTTAAGAAGTGATGATTGACCGCCCCGTTTACTGCTATGGCTACAGTTTTATTTCATTAGGGCTAGTGGGCAACCTGATTTTGGTAACCCGCCGGTTTGAACGGATACTGTTTAAAAACCAACACTGTGATGGCGCAATTCGAGTGACAAGCTAGGCTTGCCCAGCTAAAATGAAGCATCACAAGTTAGGAAGCGAAATATTGCTCAGACTGGAGCTCTTTGCGTAATCGTAAAAAACCATAAAAAAATTTACAACATGGATCTTTTCTCCGCACTTGGTTTCAAATGGAATCGATCAAAAATTCCTGATTCCATTTCAACGCATTCAATTGAGCGAGTTAGCTTTCGTTTCCACCAAATGCTGTCCGTTTTTGTTTGGGATGCTTCTGTCCTTGAAGGAAATCCCTTTACCTATCCTGAAGTTAAAACTTTGCTTGATGGCGTTACTGTTGGGGGACGGAAAATTTCTGATCAAGAACAGGTTCTCAACCTTGCTGAAAGCTCCAAACATCTCCTGGCGATGGTCAAAGCGGATCAGTTCAAATTAGACAAAGCAACTTTCACCGACTTGCATAGCCTCGTAGCACGAAATGAAGCCTTGGAATGGGGGCACTTTAGGGGCGAAGGCAAGGAAATATCTTATTCACCTGATGTAGCCCTTGGCGAGCATGGGCGCTACACGCCTTTGCCAACTCTTAAGGGAGCTCCAGATTTAAACCGAGTCTTCTTGCAAGGTGTTCAAGAGCTTAACGAGCAAGTCGATGTTCCGTTTGAAAAAGCACTTGCATTTTTCTTATTCGGCGCACTACAGCAATTCTTTTTTGATGGCAACAAGCGCACTTCCCGGTTCATGATGAACGGGATCTTGATGACTGCCGGAATTGATGCCATCAGCGTACCCGCAGCGAAAGTCCAAGAGTTCAACGAAAAAATGGTTAGGTTTTATCTCAGTAAAGATGCTACGGAAATGATTGAATTTATGATCGACTGTTATGAATCGAAGTAGACACTTTCTTCAATTCTTAGTATCCAGCTAGCAGAAAATTACTTGACAAAAATCACATAGACCGTAAACTAAATTTATGAAGCCCTCCACCGCACTTTCCAGTAACAGAGTTGTCATTCGGGAACTCGTGAAAAAGCACGGCTTGTTAAATCCTCGAATTTTTGGATCGGTTAGTTGGCAAGAAGACACAGAAGTCAGTGATTTGGATATCTTGGTAGATCCTCGACCAGATACGTCTTTACTTGACATCGCCAAGCTTCAACTTTCTTTGGAAAAACAGCTCGGTATACATGTTGATGTACTAACTCCGAAGGCTCTACCGGAAAGCTTTCGCGATCAAGTAGTTAAAAACTCCATACCTGTATGACATCGTTGAATGAGTTAAGGCTTGATGATTTTTTACAGCATATGCTTTTAGCAATTCAACGCATTGAAGGCTATATAGAAGAACAATCAGAAGTCCATTTTTAAAACACACCCCTCTTGCAAGATGCTGTTGTTAGGAACATCGAAATTTTAGGTGAGGCTTCGAATAACCTCTTGAAGCGATTTCCAGAATTTACCTCGTCGCATCCTGAAGTACCGTGGGAAGCAATTTATTACATGCGCAACCGTATCATTCACGGTTACGTTTCAATTGACTATGTACTTGTTTGGATAGTGATTAACAAGGATCTGCCTGAGCTTCAAAATCAATTAATTGCTATAAAAACCTAGTTGTCGCACTGATATGCCATATCTAAAGACGAAGCGGCCTAATTTACTCAAAGCTCCACCGGTGAACTTGTCAATATTTCCCTGCTCAAAAATGAGCAATCTTGGTATGTGAAACTGCTCATATATGCATGGAAATTTCCGCGAATTGAAATATTTCTCAAAGTCATGCGGCGTTCAATACTTTAATTTAATTGATTTCGAATACACGCGGACGATATGCTCTAAAGATATTACCCATTGAGCGGATCGTCAAAACATGAATAGCACAATCCAAAACCAAGAAGGTCGGCATGACGCATAAGCCAATACCTTGTCAATTTGCAATCAATTTCCAAAGCATTCCTTAATGGCATTGGACATTGAAAATCCAAAAAGTCGATCGTCGATCCAGTTCAATTTAAAGTAAAGCAACTTGATCTCATTTTTAGTCATGATCGATAAACACTGAGCGCCTTCGCAGGGTTTGATCAATCTTGCAATACTCGTCTTATTTTTAGGATTCAAAATGTTGTCGGTCTCACTTGACCATTCAATCAAATCAAGTCCTTTGCCTTTAAGAAGAATCGTCCGATTCTCTGCATCACAGATATTTTTCTCAACATTTGGAATTTGAACAATTGATTTATTGAGCTCACTCCAATTGCCGCTCAAACCCGACTCACGGTGCCTGATGCGAAATAAAACATTGTTTTTAATCGATGGCAAATCATATGAACTAAAAACAATGGGCTTACGGGTCTTGAGTTCATTGGTTTTCTTGTCCCCTATCAATGGAAATTGAATAGGATTTTTTGCGGTCACGGGGTCGTCTTCAAACTTGATTTCTATGGCATAACTGCCCGGCTGAATTTTATAAGCCCCAAACGCGGCAAAAGTTAAGTTGATTCCCGAATCTTCACTGATGATGGGGTCATCTTCTTTAAGCCCCCAAGAAACTGCATTTTTTGACAGAAAGACCAATATGGGATTGTTGCTTGAATTGACGACTTTGAATCTTGGCTTGGCTTGTTTTTTAGTCAGGTTGAATTGTTCAGAGCCAGGATCATGGTTCAAGTAATTGACCAACACATAGCTTGGAAGATCGGCATTGCTCAAAATATAGTCAGAGCACTTGAAGATCAAATTCGTCACACTGTCAGACTCTTCTTGAAAAACATCAGGCTTGCAATTTGATTTGCCAATTTGAATATCGTTTATTCGATCAAGATCATCGCCATTGACCACCAACTCTTGATCCAACTCCAGGTGCGACACAGCACGAATTTTGGATCTTTTGGCTTGAATTCTGACGGGAATGGCGATTGAATCGGTGTTCATTTGTTCGACCCAAAGATCTGCGCTTCCCGCATTGAAGGCTTTGAGATCAGCGAAAAAATGGCGGCTATTGTTGAGAACTTTTTCAAGTCGAATTTCAATATTGCCTTGCTTTAATTTCAAAGATTCCAAACACCTCAGGTCCTCATCACCAGAAAAAGTGATTTGAACTTTTTCATTGGAGACCAAAGTATCAAGACCAGAAATCGATATCTTATTTTTAGCAATTGGTGATACGAAATCAAGGTTTTCAATTTTGTAGCGCTCAAAGCCATAATAATATTCAAAATCAGCCTTGACTGGAAACACAAGACTTGAATAAACATCAGGCTTGACCTTCAACTGAATGGTCGATCTGAAAAAATTAAATCCCACCGCTTTTTCATTGACAGTTTTACCTTCTTTGTCTGTCATTTTTAAATCCCAGTCGCGCCAATAATCGACGGGTGGTGATTTCCCGTCCAGATTGACCTCAACCTTAGAGTTGGAAATACAAATGGGCTGATCGTTGACCAATTGAATTTTGGGAGACGTGATCTCACTCCAACCCGGCACGTAGATATAGGCCGTTTTGACATTGCCATTCTGAAATCGATTGATTGAAAAAAGTTCGACCGATGTTGAATTGAGTTTATGACGCGCAAAAGAAGGTGCAAAGTCATACTGATCTCGAAACTTATTGCTTAAAAAATCAGATGCAGCAGAAAACAGATGGAGATTTTGGGTCAACAGTGAGGTTAAATTTAAAACATTCCCTTTACCGACAACGGACCCCAGGTCCACAGAGGACGGAACGATCATGTTTTTGTTGGCCACAATGTCTGTTGCAACGCATTGCGTGTTGATGTAGTTGCCCTTAAAGCAATTGGGGTCAACCTCGTTCAAACCAAACTTTTGGGCCAGGTACTTGACGATTTCTACTGATTTTTGTGAATCTTGATTTTCCAATAAATTGTCCAAGCCATTGGAAATCGCAACAATGGCTTGGTTGAGTTGATCGATATTCTTTAAATCAACAAATTTTTGCGGGTCTGTGGACAAAGATTCAACAATCAAATTTGCCGATTCATTCACACTGGTGTAAAGACCAAATAAGTTTCTAAGCTGAGGCGCCAGGATGACCACAGGTAAAAATTCATCATCCAGTATTTCTATTTGAGGCTCGGTGTTTTTAACCGTCAAGTCAAATACTTTTTTGTCTACCTTTGAGCCCGTTGGGTTAATTTGTGCTATCACCATCAACCATTTGGTGCTTTCCATGGAGACGGGATCGACTTGAACAGAAAATTTGTCTCCTTTTTTCAAGTGGTTCACTTGATAGATGGGCAGTGAGACGCCATTGCGCTCAACGCTGATGTTTAAACTGGGACCCGAATGAAAAATCTCAGCCGAATAGGCTTGAACCCCAAGGCCAAACGACATCAGCAATATTAAAAAGCACTTCATCACGCCATTCATCAATCCCCCCTCAAGGCCATGGCCCCCACCAAGCTTTTCCATTTCTGAGCATCGGCAGTCAAAAAGGCGGTGAATTCTTCGGAGGAATTGCCCACGATTTCAGAGCCGTCTTGGGTGAGGCGCTGACGGATATCTGCTTGGGCCAAGACTTCAAGCAGCGCCGTATTGAGTTTTTTTACAATGGCGGGCGGGGTTTTGACCGACACAATCACCCCAAACCAGTTTTGAAACTCAAAGTCTTTTTGCCCCAACTCTTGCATGGTGGGCCACTGCGGCGAAGATGCACTTCGGGTCTTGCTCGTAATACCGAGTATTCTGAGTTTGCCCGCCAGCGCCAACTCTTTGGCCGTGATTTGCGCAATGAAGGCAAAATCCACATCATGGCTCACCAGGGCCGCAGCCGCCGGGGCCGCCCCACGGTAAGGTATATGGGTTGAACGCATCCCTGTGCTGATCCTGAGCAACTCACCACTCAAGTGGCCCCCGCTGCCCACCCCAGCGGAGCCATAGTTCAATGGACGCTGCTTGGCCAGTTGCATCAAATCAGCCAAACTCTGGGCGCCCGCTTGCGCGTTGACCGCCAAGACCAGCGGCGACTTGATGAGCATCGTCAAACCGGTCACGTCCTTGATGGGGTTGTAACTGAGTGACTTAAAAAGATAGGGGCTGAGGGTGTGCGGGGTGTAAATGAGCTGCAAGGTGTAGCCGTCGGCAGGGGCATTGACCAACACCCCCGTGGCAATCACGCCGCTCGCCCCAGAGCGGTTGTCGATGATGACGCTTTGCCCAAGCACCGTCGCGAGTCGCTCGCCCACAATTCTTGCGTAGGTGTCCGACGAGGCCCCAGGGCCCGAGCCCACCAGCATCCTGAGCGGCTCTTTGGGAAAGTCCAGCTCAGCCACCGCGCTCCATGCCAGCGTTGAGCACAAAAGGCCAACAAAAAAAGCCATGAGCCTCATGCAACGCATGCAACGCATGCAACGCATGAATTCCGAGGGTGTGGGGGCTAGGGTTTTCAAGTGATCAACATTCAAGATGGATTGTTTTTTGTGTGGGTGTGGGTGTGGATGTGGCTGTGGGCGCGTCTCAGCGCTGGGGCATGTCTTTCACCGAAAACCCCAGGCTCACGGTGGCGTCCTCGGGGATCGCAGGCATGGTGTCGTTCCAGGCCTCCCAGGCTTGCCGCATGGTTTGCAGCCTCTCTGGTTCTCGAACGCCCAAATTGGCCCGCTCTCTTGCGTCTTGGACAATGTTGAACAAATAGTCGTGCTCGTCCACCCGCAGGTATTTCCAGTCCCCCAGCCTGAGCGCGCGTTGCGAGCGGTGGTTCATGCGCCAGTATAGAGGTCGATCAAAGCGGTGATCTGCATCTCTCAAAATGGGCAGGAGTGAGAGTCCATCGAATGGATAGGCGGGATGGGCTTGGGCACCACCGATCTCGATCAAGGTGCTTGACCAATCCATCGTCATGCAGTGCTGGGCCGACACGCCGCCGGGTTTGATCACCTCGGGCCAATGGGCAATCCAAGGCACCCGAATACCGCCTTCGGTCAAATCCATTTTGCCGCCCACGAGAGGCCAGTTGTCACTGAAGCGTTCACCGCCGTTGTCGCTGGTGAAGACCACCAAGGTGTTGTCGAATTGTCCACTGCGCTTGAGGGCGTCGATCACCCAACCGATGCCCTCGTCCATGTGGTGGATCATGCGGTGGTAGGTGTGGATGTTGCCGCCGTGCAGGTGAAAGAGGTTGTTTTTGACCTCTTGCGCCAGGGCTTCGTCGTCCCTCGTCTCCCAAGGCCAATGCGGTGCGGTGTAGTGCAGGCTCAAGAAAAAGGGTTTGTCCTTTTTGGAAGCCTGGGTCATGCGCTCGATGAAGTCCACCGCGCCTTTGGACAACATGTCGGTCAAATAGCCCTCTTGAGGGAACTCTTCTTCGCCTCGGTAAAGATCGTGCTCGCCATTGGAGGCGCAATGGGTGAAATAGTCAACACCGCCCGCCATCGGCCCAAAATACTCGTCGTAGCCCGAGCGCAAGGGGCTGAAGGTGGGGGGGTAGCCCAAATGCCACTTGCCCATCAAGGCCGTGTGGTAGCCACTGGCTTTGAGCAAAGACGGCAAGGTCGGATGCTCGGGGGGCAAGCCCAGGGTGGTGCTGCCTTTGCTGCGGCTGTTGATGGGCTCATCGGCGGCGCCGCGCAAGCGGTATTGGTAGCGTGCCGTCATCAGGGCAAAACGTGTGGGCGAGCACACTGGGGAATTGGCATAGCCGTCGGTGAGTCTTAAGCCATTGGCCGCCAAGCTGTCGATCACTGGGGACACGTCCCCAAACTGGGCTTTGCGAGCGCCATAGCACCCGAGGTCGGCAAAGCCGAGGTCGTCGGCGACGATAAAAATGATATTGGGGCGTTTCATTCGATTTGCATGCCTGTGGCTTTGATGATCGGGGCGTAGCGATTTCGCAGATTCTCCAGTTGCTGGGCTGCAGCGCTGCCGGTCTGCGCTTCGATGACCAAGTCCATGGATTCGAGCAAGGATTTTACGTCGGGCTTGGCCAAGGCCTGCGACATCCCCCTTTGCAAAACTGCCATCACGTCACTCGGAGTGGCCGCCGCGACCATGGCGACGTAAAAGACCTCCACCGACATCTCTTTGAGCCCCAACTCGGCACTGGTGGGAACGTCGGGCAACAAGGCCGAGCGTTTGCGACTCGTGACAAATAGGGGTGTGATTTGCTGGGACTTCACAAAGGCCATCATGCCCGGTGTGGCCAACACCCCGCCGTCGACTTCTCCCGACAAAATGGCCGTGACCGCTGGGGTGTTACCCTTGTAGGGCACGTGGGTGACCTTGACCTTGGTGATCTCCCCCAAAATTTCCGCCGACAAATGCCCCGGACTGCCGTTGCTGCCCGAGCTGAAGGTGAGTCCTTTGCCGCGGCCGCGTGCGAGCAAATCGCCCAAGGTTCGGATTTGAGTGCTCGGGTTGACGCCCATGAGCAAACCCGAGGACGCAATCACCATGATGGGTTTTAAGTCGCTCAAGGCGTAAGGAATGCTTTTGTAGATGCTCGGGTTGATCGTGAAGGTGGTGTCAATGCCAATCAAAATGGTGTGGCCGTCGGGTGGGCTTTTGGCGACAAAGTCGGCGCCCAAATTGCCGCCAGCGCCGGCGCGGTTTTCAACCACAAAAGGTTGTTTGAGCGTGCTTTGTAAATATTCGCCCAGGAGCCTTGAAATCACGTCCGACGGCCCACCCGGGGGAAAGCTGTTGATGAGCTTGACGGCTTTGGTGGGATAAGTTTGTGCTTGACTCAAAGGCGTGAGGCTGACACCCAGCAAGCCCAAGCCAAAGACCAAGACCCACCCCAGTGCCATCGAACGCTTGAAACGCTGGATTTTTCTCATGATGCTGTGCCCTCAACTTTTGCGGCTTTCTCTTTGAGTTTTCGGTTGTGCGCATCCCAGTTTTTCTCCAAGTTGCCAATCAATGCCGGGCTGAAATGACACCATGCCTGCTCCTTGCAGTACACCGACATGTATTGCCTAAAGCTGTCGAGCGGCTCCTGGGCAACCCGAAAGGCTTTGCGGTTTCCAGCAGCACTCACGACGCCAGACGAGGTGATGGTGTCGATGGTGTGAGCCAGTGTCGCGTCCAATTGATCGCTGGGTACCACCTCATCACAGATCATTCGGCCCATGGGGCTTGCGCAATCGATGCGCTTTTCCATCATGATGGCTTGACGGGCCATTCGGTCGCCCACGAACCGGGGCAGCCTCATGTTGGCCACCCCAGGAATGATGCCTTCCTTTCGCGCGGGCAAGGTCAAATAGGCGTTGTCAGCGGCAATATTGATGTCCGTCACCAGCAGGTACTGGCACCCACCGCCAATGGCAAAGTGATCCACCACCGCGATCCAGAGCTTTTCTTGGGTTTGACCCAGGAGTTCATTGGCCGAGTGTGCCGCGGTGGCCAGGCCGCGGTACATTTTGTTGACAATCCCCATGTCGCGCTCGATGAACCAGAGGTAGGGGATTTTGCCGTTGTACAGTCGTGTCAAATTGATTCCACTGCTGAAGGTTCGAAGGCCCTTGTACTTACCCTGGGAAATAACATCGCCTCGCATCACGGCTATCGAGGTGAGCGGATCCAAAATGGCCAAATCCGCCGCCACTTCAGTGTTGGAGAGCGTGTTATCGTCCTCGGCGTGCAGGTATTGACCGTTTTGAAAATACAAGTGGGTGGCGTTCTTTCGACGTTGAACGCTCACCCCTGCTAAATTCAGCACCCCATTGCGCAAAAACTCCTCTTTGTAGGCTGCCGTGCTGGGGTGCGCCAATAGACAAGCCTGGCACAAGTGCAGGCCGCTCAAGGGATGGGCCAAGACGTGGGAGAGGAAAATCCCCTGATCGATCTCATGCCCCTCTTTTTCACTTTGTTTGAGTTCGCGCTCGGCATCAAGCGTCGATTGAGAGGGGGTCAAACCCGGCACCATCAACTGCGCTTGATCAACCAATGCGTCCAAGCGTAAAAACCGGCTCAAGTTCGCGGTGAGGCGCAAGTACAAAGTCTGCGCATGCAAGTGCAAATAGGCTTCACGGTGTGCGCGAGAGGCGTCCAAAATGCCTTGAACGATGTCACGCTCAGGCGCAGTTCGCTGGGATTTGGGTGGCAAGCGCTCCAAGAGCGTCAAGCCTGCTGCCCAAAAAGCACTGCTGCTGGCCGAATCGGACTCCAAAGAACCGAGCAGTGGCTTGGGTCCTTCGGTAAAACGCAGGACGTCGGTTTTCTCAAAACCGAGGGCAATGAGTTGTTCCAAAAGTTGCTTCATGGGGTTGTCCAAGTGGTGTCGAGGTGGTTTAAAGATCGATGGCGGTGATATGGAGTGACTGGGGTGCCCTTGAAAAAAACAGCGATGCGATCAACCCATTCCAAATAGAGTGCTCGAGTGAGCATTTGATCAGTCGTGGAGTTGGTGGTCATGGACCATGATGTCACGCATTTTGAATTTTTGCACCTTTCCAGACGCCGTGCTCGGAAAATCGTCGACCAGCCTTAAATAATGCGGAATTTTGTAACTGGCGATTTTTCCCTTGCATTGCGCCTGGAGATCTTCCACCGTGGTCACACAACCGGGCTTCAATTTGATCCAGGCCGCGAGCTGCTCGCCGTAGAGGGCGTCGGGCACGCCAAAGACTTGAACCTCGGCGACCTCGGGCAATTGGTAAAAGAATTCTTCGATTTCTCGCGGATAGATGTTCTCCCCTGCTCGGTTAACCATGTCCTTGATGCGGCCCACGATCGAGACGTAGGCGTCGTCATGCATGACCGCCAGGTCCCCTGAGTGCATCCAGCCCTCCACATCAATGGCCTCGGCCGTGGACTTGGGGTCGTTCCAGTAGCCTTGCATCACCGAGTAGCCACGCACACACAACTCACCCGTTTGCCCCAACTCGACGGTGTCGCCGGTATCGGGCTCAACGATTTTGATCTCCAAATGTGGATGCACGCAGCCCACCGTCTGGCTTTTGAGCTCGATGTCGTCGTGGGTGAAACTCTGGGTGGACATGGGAGAGGTCTCGGTCATGCCGTAGGTGCTTGATAAACCCGCCAAACTCATTTGCTCGATGGCCGCCTTGAAAACCGAGGACGGACAGGTGGAGGCGCCCATGATGCCTTTTTGCAGGGTTTGCATTTTGGTGGTCACAAACTGCGGGTGATGAAGGATGCTGATGTACATCATGGGCACGCCCACAATGGCGGTGCATTGCTCGGAGTCAATGGCCTCAATGCATTGCTCGGCATCAAAGCCTTCGCCTGGAAACACCACCGAGGCGCCTTGCGAAAAGGCGGCAATCACCCCCACGACCGAGCCCGCACAGTGAAAGAGCGGAACTGGCACACAAAAGACATCACTCGCCTTCAACTGCAACCTCGAGCCCACTTGCGTGCCGTTGTTGAGCATGTTGTGGTGGGTGAGTGTGGCGCCTTTGGGCTTGCCGGTGGTCCCCGACGTGTACTGGATGCTGGCGGCGGCTTTGGAGTCCACCGTTTCCAACAGTGCGTCCAAGCAAACGGGGTCCACCCTTTGGGCGTGCTCTAAAAAAGCCGACCAAGTCAAACATCCCACGTGGTGCTCGGCATCGAAGGCCACGATGAACTGCAAACAGGGGTGTTGGGTTTGGACATGGAGCGCTGTCGCGAGGCAATCAAAGCTTCTGAACTTCGGGTTTAAAAAGAGTGCCTTGCAGTTCACGTGCTCAACGCTGTAGGCCAATTCATCCTCGCGGTAGGCGGGGTTGATGTGGACCAAGACGGCACCGATGCTGGTCACTGCGAACTGCATGACCACCCATTCGAGGCGGTTGGTGCTCCAAATGCCCACGCGCTCGGATTTTTCGATGCCAAGCGCCAAAAGCGCCAGAGCGGCTTGGTCGACCAGAGCCTGCAATTCGCGAAAGCTCAAACGAGCAGACTGCGCCAGCGCAACCAGCGCGGTCTTGTCGCCGTGACGCCCCACCACGCCCTTCAAAAAACGCCCCATGTTCATGTCAAACAAGGGCACTGGACCTTCCCCCTTGGCGTAAGATAATTTTTTCATGCTCAAAATGGCTCAGGACCTTGAATTCATTGGTATTTTGAATGAATTCATCTTAGAGGAGACCATCCAGAGGAACCTCAGGGTTTCCACTAGAACGAGCAGGGGTGTCGTCAATCCCCTTTTCGTGCAAATCCATACAAGGTGCTCATTGGCATTGGCATTGGCAATGGCATTGGCATTGGCATTGGCATTGGCATCGCCTTGCATCGCTGAGCGCCCTGTATGGCTTACCCCCCCCCGGGTTTGTGATCTCTTCTTGGGGTTGGGCTCCATAGGCTTGGGTGCTGAATTCTGTTAGTCTACATTTCTTTTTTTGGAGTCCCCCATGAGCAATAACACCCCCATCGAGTCCACACCGCTTTTTGAAAAAGGCTTGGCCATGAGGCGCGCAGTGCTCGGGCGCGCCTATGTCGACAAGTCCTTGGCCAATGCCGATGAGTTCATGAAGCCCATGCAAAAATTCGTGACCGAGTACTGCTGGGGAGAGATTTGGAACCGCCCAGGCCTTGACCGTAAAACCCGTAGTTTTTTAAACCTCGCCATGCTCACGGCGTTGAACCGTCCGCATGAACTCAAACTCCACGTGCGTGGTGCGCTCAACAACGGCATTACCCGAGACGAGATTGCGGAAGTCTTTTTGCAAACCGCCATTTACTGCGGCGTGCCGGCGGCGCTTGAGAGTTTTAAAAATGCCGCGGAAGTCTTCAAAGAAGAAGATACGGCAAAAGCAGACACAGCGAACACAGCGAACACGTCAGCCAAATAATTGGATCCAGTGAACGAGCACTGAGCGAACACTGAGCGAACATTGGGTGAGGGTCATTTCCCAATGTCCTGGCCTTGTTTCATCAGAGCCGACATCCCGGGCTTTTTATTGATGAAACATCAATGGTGAAAGGACAAAGCCTGCGACCCGATTCAATGGGCGTTTTCTCACACCGCCACTCCTCAATGTTTCGTCGCCATGGCCAAGAAAATGGGATAGTTGCCGTTTTCTCGCTCTGCCGTGTAAGCGGTGACGAAATGGATGTCTTTAAAACCGTGTAGCCTCAAGATCTCACCAAACGCTGCACGGTCAAAACCTTTGTGAAACACCCCTTCAGAAGGCGGATTGTGAAACCCCCCATCTTCGGCATCCAAATCGGCCAAGGCCAGTTGACCACCGCTTTTCAAATGCTGGGCAAATTTTTGCACCATATTGTGGGTGTCCTCCACGTGGTGCATGGCCATGGCACTCATGATGAGGTCGTGCTCAACGCCAGTCGGGTGTGCAGTGATGTCTTGACAGAGAATGTCCACTTTGCCTTGGAGTTCTACTTTGGACACGAGCTTGTCAAGCATGGACTGCGAGACATCCACAGCAGTGACTTTTTTAACCAAGGGTGCCACCTGAGCCGTGATCAACCCTGTCCCCGCACCGAAATCCATCACGTGCATTTGGTCGTTCAAGGCCACGTTTTTCAAAATAGCGCCGCCAATGCCTTGAGAGAGTTGTTTTCTCCTCTCATTGGCATCCCAGTCTTTTGCTTTTTCTTTGAATAAATCGGTCATGGCGTTGTCTCTTTCTTTGTTAGATGCGGAAATTTTTCCAAAGTGGGCCCGGTGCTTAAAACAACGCAAGCGTTCAACTCAAACCATTTTACTGGGCAACCACAACGCAATGACGGGAAACGCAATCAAAATCAGCAAACGGATCAAATCGGTGACCACAAAGGGAATCACGCCTTTGAAAATCGTCGTAAAGGTCACCTCTTTGATGACGCTTTTGATCACAAACACGTTCATCCCCACAGGCGGATGGATGAGCCCGAGCTCCACCGTCATCACGATGATGACACCAAACCAAATCGGATCAAAGCCCAAGCTCAAAATGACCGGGTAAATGATGGGCACTGTCAAAATGATCATGGCCATGGCATCCATCAAGCAGCCGAGAATCAGGTACATCAGCATGATGAGGGCCAACACGCCGTAGCGTCCGAGCCCCAGGCTCGTCAAGATCTCGGTGATCTTTTGGGGCGTCTGGGTGATCGTCAAAAAATAACCAAAGAGAAGTGCACCAATGAGCACGGTGAACACCGCAGCCGAGGTGCGGGTGGCCGAGAGCAAGGCCTCTTTGATGCCCGCTTTGTCGAGCTTACCCCTAAGAACGCCCAACAGGAACGCCCCCGAGGCCCCCACCCCACCGGCTTCCGTGGGCGTGAAAAACCCCCCATAAAGCCCGCCAATCACAAACACAAACAAGGTGAGCGGTGCCCAGATGTTCTTGAGCCCATCGATGCGCTCAAGGGGCGACTGCTTTTCATGCCGGGGCAGCCAATCGGGCTTGATCTGCACGATCACAAAAATGGTGAACACATACATGGCCATGGCCAACAGACCCGGGAGGACCCCAGCCATGAACAATTTGCCAATGTCTTGCTGCGTCAAAATGGCGTAGACGGCAAGCACGGTGGACGGCGGCAGCATCGCCCCCAAAGTGCCACCTGCCGCAATCACGCCCGTGGAGAAGGACTGGGGGTAGCCATAGCGGCGCATTTCCGGATAAGCCACCGTGGAAAACGTGGCCGCGGTGGCGACCGACGAGCCACAAATCGCAGCAAAGCCCCCACAGGCCAGCACGGTCGCGACCCCAAGTCCGCCTCTCAAATGGCCTATGAAGGCATTGGCCGCTTTGAAGAGTTCTTTGGAGACCCCCGAGACCGAGACAAAGGCCCCCATCAGCATGAACATGGGAATCACGCCAAAGGTGTAGTCGGTGACGGTGCGCATGGAGGTTTGGCCCACGAGCTTGAGCGCTGGGCCCGCACCCGCGATATAACTGTAGCCCACCACACCGACCAATCCCATGGCCATGCCAACGGGCACGCGCAACAGCATGAGCGCAAAGAGCACCACAAAGCCGATCACGGCCACCGCATCGCTGCTGAGTTCAATCATGGTGGACGCTTTTCATGAGGGCTTGCCCGTTTTGGGGAAAATCAGCCGCCACGTGCGGATCCCAATCAAAATCACGGCCGAGACGTCACCGAGCCATGCCACCGCAAAAAATGGCCAGGTCGGAATATTCAAATCGTAGGTCAAAACATGGTCACGGTAAGTGCCCCTCACTTTGTCAAACAAAGTGTAGGTTTGAACCGTGACCACAAAAAGGAGCACCAAAGTGGCAAAGATATCGATCCTGCGCTGCCACGCCCTGGTCGACATCGACCAAATCAAATCGACACTGATGTGCGCCCCCCGAAAGCTCGTTGCTGCAATCCCCCAAAAAATCAAAATCCCCATGAGCATGCGCCCCCAATCGTAGCCATCGGGAATGGAGGTGTCAAAGAATTTGCGCAGCACCACCGACACAAAGATGTTGAGGGCCACGAGGCCCACAAAAATCGCCGCAATCCACTCAATGGTGTCGATGAAGCGATCAGAAACGGTTCTAGGGGACTCGAACGCTGGTCGCTCGTCTTCGGCACTCATGCGCGAACAGATCTCTTTAGAAACCGGACTTGAACTTGGTCAAACTGTCCTTGAAGGCCGCCAAGATGGGGGCAGGGTCTTGGCCAGATTTCTTGACATCGCTTGCCCACTGCGCTTCAGTGGGTTCAACCGCGGTCTTCCAGGCTTTCAGCTGCTCGGGGGTCAACTTGTAGACCTCGTGGTTGGGGTCGGCGGTCAACTTGACGCGTCCGGCCATTTCAAAGTCTGCCCAAGAGGCGCTCGCTTTTTCTGCCCACTCACTTGTGCAATGCGCATCCACGACCTTCTTTTGCGTGGCCGACATGGCCTCGTACTTGTCTTTGTTCATGACCCAGACAAAAGGTGTGACATAAAGCGGCGCATCCATGTGGTACTTCACCACCTTGTCAATGCCAAACAAGATGATGGAGCCATAGGGGAACAAGATTCCTTCGGCCACACCGCGCTCGAGCATGTCCCTGGCCTCAGGTGCAGAGGCCTGCACATTGGTGCCCCCGAGCAGCGTCACCATTTGACCCATGGTCGCAGTGGCAGGTCGGATTTTGAGGCCCTTCAAATCGGTGGGCAAGGTGATTTTTTTTCTGGAATGAAAGGTCCCTGGGTCGTGCACAAAAGCGAAGCAGAAATGAACATCTTTCATCTCCTTGGCCGCATAAGCACGGTACCAAGCATCAACGGCTTGCGATCCTGCCTTGGCATTGGTCACCATGAAGGGCAATGAGGCCGCGGCAAAGATGGGGAAGCGCCCGGGCTGGTAGCCTGGGTTCACATACGAGAAGTCAGCAATGCCGTCGCGCGCCATGTCATAGTGGTCAAAGGCCTTGCCGAGTTGCTCGGACGGGAAAAGCGTGAAATTGAGCGTTCCGCCAGACTCCTTTTTGATGCTGTCAGACCAGGCCTGAAGCGCTGGGTTCAAAGGATGCTGGGCGGGCACCCAAGACGACATCTTCAAATTCATGCTCTTGTCTTGTGCCACAGACTGATCCACGAATCCCATCGTGGACAACAGGCACAGGGCCGCCACGAGGCTTTTGGATGCACGACAAGGAGCGCCTAAAAAAGCAGAAACAGATCTAATTTTTTGAATCACTTTGGACCTTCGCGATGATCGAATGACGGGGGAGAAACCACCCCCCTTTTATAGCGCAAAACCGCCCCCTTCTTCATCAAGGTTTTCCCCTGAAGCGCCTCAAAGAGAGCGTTTTTTAGCGAATTCTTTTTGTGACATCCAGCGAATCGGCTGCAGGCGTGGTGCTCTGGGGGGGGCACCCAGGGTTTTCAAGGTGAGGTCCAAGCCGGCACCGGCCTCATCTTTGAGAGCAACTTCGCGGGCCAGCGACACCGCCTTGGCACGCGAAGTCGCGTCGACAAACGCCCCTCCCGCGGCCAAATGGGCCATGATGTGGCTGAAATTCTCCCGCCCTCGCTCATGGGTCGACCCATAGCCCTTGATCAAACGCGCACAAAGGGTGATCTCAAACCCCAGTTGTAGCAATTCACGCGTGCCGGCCACCACACGGCTCACCCAATCCTCAATCAAAACTTGTTCATCGGCGAAGCGTGCACTCCAAGGTCGAAACACCTTGCATGCGGCGAGCACTTTGAGCATCAAGAGACCGAGGACGGAGTGGGCGGCAATTTTAAGGGGCAAAGACAGGGGTGAATTGCCACGCGACTGACGGGCGCGGTCCCAAGCCAACAGGGCACGGGAGGCGCTCGTGGGCAAGAGAGAGGCGAGCTCTGGGATTCCAGGCTTGAAATGGTCATAGATCTTGAGCAAATCGCCAGGGTCTCGCTTGACCTCTTTGCCCACGCGCTCAAAGCGCGAAGCTCGACTCTTGAAGTCCGCGACTTGGATCAAATCATCAAAACACATCAACACCGCCAAGGCGCGCAAACTCTCGGACGTCACCTTGGTGCTTGTTGGCTCGACAGTGTGTTCAGCCGCTTGAATTTTCAGCAAACGCTGCACATACAGTTGGGCGTATGAGGCCCCTTGGTAATCGAGCACCCGTTGGTAGGCCACCCCCAAGAGAGCGTGCAATGCTACGGGGAAACGCGCCGCAATGTCCACGGGCAGCGCCGGGCCTGGTGGCCGATGCTGCGCCGCTTGCCCCAAGACGGAATCGAGGTATTGGCGCTGCTCGAGTTGTGCTTTGATCGCTTCAAAGCCCAACTCAAAGCCCTTCAAACTCGCTTGTTGACTCTTGCTGCCTTGTCCAATGGCCGATTCATAAAACGCTCTGGCCATGGGCAAAACACCGCTCGCGGCCATGCAGCCCAGCATCACCGCGCTCACGATCGTGCCCGCGTCTTGCGTCAATCTCGCCATGTCAAGCACATGGTGGGCGCGGCTGAACTGCTCGAGCAAACCCAGGAGCTGCTGCGCGTTCACCCGCCCGTCGCCCAAATTCATTTTCTCAGCCGTCGTCAAGACTCGTGCGCTTGAGCTGATCACCACGGTGCTCTCTTTAGAGCTCATGCCGCTTGACACTTGCCGAGCCGCTTCGAGCAGCTCAGAAGAAATCAAGAGGTCAAGTTTGCCAGGCAAGGGATTGAGTCCAAAAACAATCTCCCGACCCTTCAAGGCCTCGGTCTTGAGCGGATAAATCTCCAAATAATAGGTGGTGGCCCCGGTTCTTTGGGCAACACCGGGTATAGAGGTGGCTTGGGCCGGAAAGCCAGCCAAGCGGGCGGCGTCCACAAGCCACTGGGTGAGGACGCCCCCGCCCTCGCCGCCCAAAGCACAGACCAAGACCGAAAGGGCGAGAGGCTGCTGCATCATTTAGGCCACCGTCAAAGTTTCACGCACCACGCCACGCCAGGCGTCGAGGAGTTTTTCAAAGAAGCCAGCATTTTTAACGACCTCAGCGCGGTAAAAGGACGGGCACAGCGTTGCGGCATGGGCGTTTTCACCGCAAAGACCACAGCCGACACAGCCATCAATGACGGTGGCCACCGGGTCCACCTTCAAGGGGTCGGGATTGTCTTTCAAGGTCAAGGTCGGGCAGCCTGAGAGACGGATGCAAGCATGGTCGCCGTTGCACACATCTTCATCGACACCGTATTTCACCCGCTCGACACGTTTGCCGCCTTTGAGGAGTTCTTGCAGCCAGGGCTTGATGCGGCGCTGGCGTTCGAGTTGACACTCGCCTTCGGCAATGATGACTTTAAGCCCAGCGTACTCTGTGGTGAAGGCCTCGATCACGAGGTCTTTGACTTTTTGCACCTCATAGGTGTGCACGGTTTTGAGCCACTCCACCCCCAGGCCGAGGAGTGTTTTCTCGATGGTTTGGTTGGTGTGGACTTGGCTTAGCCATTTGTCGTGAGCCAGGATTTTGGCCTGACTCTCGGGGGTCGAGATGATGTCTTGCGTGCCCGTGGCCGAGGTGTAGCCGTTTTTGAAGATCAAGAGCACCGCATCGTCTTTATTAAAGATCGCACTTTGTACCCCGGTCAGCAGCCCGTTGTGCCAAAAGCCGCCATCCCCCATGATGGAGAGCACGCGCTGCTGCATGGAAGGTGAGACGCCTGCGCGGCTCGCCAAGCTCATGCCATAACCCAAAATGGTGTGGCCGCTGAAAAAAGGCTCAAACGTGCCCAATGCATGGCAGCCAATGTCGGCGGCAATGTGCACCGAGCCCATGGTCTGCTGGGCGAGTTTCAAGGCCGAGAACACTGGACGCTCGGGACAACCAATACAAAACCCTGGGGGCCGGGCGGGCAGCGCCTCCATCTGCGGCTTGATCCAGGCCTGGGCGAGCTGGCGTTGCTCTTTCAAACTGGCAAGCCATGCATAGACGGCTTCAAGGGCTGGGAGAGCCGGCAAATACGCCTCGCAAAACGCCAAGACGCCTCTTGTCATGACCTCGGCCGTGTACTCACCGCCCATGGGGAGCCAGTCTTTGCCGTGCAGGGGCAGTTGACGGCCCTGGCGCCTGAGCAAGGTCGCGATCTCTTGCTCCAAGTAATCGGGTTGGCCCTCTTCAAACAAAAAGACCGCGTTTTTATGGTCACAAAACCCAAGAATTTGTTCCGGCACCAACGGAGAGGTGACATTCAAGACCAAGATCGGGATTTGACTCACACCATGCACATCGGCCAGGCCAAACTGCTGCAAGGTGCGTATCAGGGTGTTGTAGAGGCCGCCTTGCACGATAAAGCCCCAAGCGTCCAGCGCGCCGGCCATCACCTCGTTGAGAGCGTGCTTCAAGATGTAAGCTCGGGCGGCGGGGATGCGCTGCTCGTATTTGAGTTTTTCGTGGATGAAGGTGACCGGGGGATGGGCCAATTTGCCGTAATTGAACACCGCTGGATGGGTTTGGGGATGCTGGCTTGAAATGGCGGGCGCCACATTGTCTTTCGCCACAAAACTGCCCTTGACGTGACAAGCGCGGATGCGCAACTCCATCATGACCGGCATGTTGGCATGCTCAGACAAGCGAAAGCCCTCCTCCACCATGTCAACCATGCGCGTCAAATTGGGGCGCGGATCGAGGAGCACCATGCCCGACTTCAAGGCATAGGCGTGAGAGCGCTCTTGAATGACAGAAGCCCCCTCGCCGTAATCCTCTCCCACAATGATCAAGACCCCACCGGTGACGCCGGGAGAAGACAAATTGCTCAAGGCGTCGGCCGCCACATTCGTGCCCACGATGGACTTCCAGGTGACCGCCCCGCGCAAAGGGTAGTGAATGGAGGCGCCGAGCATGGCCGCAGCCGACGCTTCATTGGCGCAGGCTTCGACTCGCACACCGAGCTCATCCATATAAGACTTGGCCTGAACCATCACGTCGAGCAAATGGGAGACCGGCGCGCCTTGGTAGCCACCGATGTAGGCCACCCCCGACTGGAGCAAGGCTTTGGTGATGGCCAAAATACCTTCACCGTGGAATTCTTCGCCTTGCCCCAAGCGCAACTGCTCAATTTCAGAAACAAAAGAAACTTCCACCTTGACCACCCTTTATGAACAGTTGAATCGATGCACCCTTGGCGACGAAACCCGAGCAAGCTACCAAAGCAAAGCAAAGAGCACAGCACAGCACAGCACAGCACTGCACCGAACATCGCTGGCTGACAAACCAGGCCCGCGACTGCGCTTTGGATTTTATCGATAAACCCCGTATCCTAGCTTGAAACCAAGGCTTGCACCCTGAGCGTTCTCCCTAGCGACAATTTCCTCTAAACTTGGCCTATTCATTCATGCGCCATCCCTTGTTGACTTGCTCTTTCAACCCTTCACTCATTCAACCCGTCACTGGGGGCCGACCTGGTCGGGCCCATCCATGTTTGCCAAAAGACCTGACAATCACCATGACCTTGCCCACCGAATTTTCTCGTTTTTTGAACGCACCCACACTTGAAGTCCTGTGTGATTTGAGCGTTCAAGTGGGCACGCCCATCTCCATTGGACAAACCGCACAAGGCCTGCGCCGCATCATTCCGATTTTGGGGGGCCAAGTGACTGGGCAAATTGTCGGGACCCTCCTGCCTGGGGGCGCGGACTACCAACTCTTGTTGGATGGCGCGCGCTTGGGCCACCTCGATGCGCGCTATGTGATCGAGACCGAGGCACGCGAGACCATCTTTGTACAAAACAAGGCGCTTCGGGTGATGTCGAGCGAGAACTCACAAAAGATGATGCGCGGTGAAGCGGTGAACCCAGAGGTCATTTATTTCCGCTCGCAAGTTCAATTCGAAACCGAGTCAAACGCCTACCGTTGGTTGCAAGACTTCCAATTCATCGGCACGGGTGTTCGACTGCCAACGAGCGTGCACCTGCGGTTTTTTAAAGTCCTATGAAATCCTATGAAATCCTATGAAGGCCTATGATGGCCTGTGAAGACTTGTGAAGGCCCGAGAATTCTCAACAAGGAATTGCCATGAACACCATCATCACCACCACCACCACCACGACCACGACCACCACCGCCCCTTCTGCGCTTTCAGCCTCTCCCCCTGCCATGGGCAGTGGGCTGGGCGACTTGCCCCAGGGACTTCAAGACGACTTGAAGAACGCCTTTGGGGAGCGTTTTTCGGTGGCGATGGCGGTGAGACAACACCACGGCCGCGATGAGTCATCCTTTGCGGTGCAGCCCCCCCAAGGTGTGGTCTATGCCAACAGCACCGCCGATGTGGTTCGCGTGCTCGAGTTGGCGAGTCGATATCAAACACCGGTGATTGCCTTTGGTGTGGGCTCCTCACTCGAGGGCCATTTGCTGGCCATCCAAGGCGGCATCAGTCTTGACCTCTCCAACATGAAAGAGGTGTTGTCCATCAACACCGAGGACCTCACCGTCACGGTGCAGCCCGGCATCACCCGCAAAGCCTTGAATGAGGCCTTGCGCCACACCGGGTTCTTCTTTCCGATTGACCCCGGCGCCGACGCCTCGATTGGCGGCATGACCGCTACGCGTGCCAGCGGCACCAATGCGGTGAGATACGGCACCATGCGAGAAAATGTCCTTGCCCTCGAAGTCGTCACCGCCAACGCTAAAACCGTGCGCACCGGCACCCGGGCCAAGAAGTCAAGCGCGGGCTACGACCTCACGCGCTTGTTCGTGGGCTCGGAAGGGACACTGGGCATCATCACCGAGATCACCCTCAAAGTTCACCCCCAACCCGAATCCATCATGGCTGCCGTTTGCTCCTTTGAGAGCATTGCCCAAGCGGTGAACACCACCATCGAGATCATTCAAATGGGCATCCCCATTGCCCGAGTCGAGTTGATCGATGCCAACAGTGTCACCATGGTCAACCGCCACGCCCACCTCACTTTAAAAGAGGCCCCGCTTCTCTTGATGGAGTTCCATGGCAGCAGCACCAGCGTTCAAGAACAAATCAGTGCGGTGCAAGCCATTTCACGCGAGCACCATGCCAGCGACTTTGAGTGGGCCCACACGCCTGAGGAGCGCAGCAAACTGTGGACGGCGCGCCACCACGCTTATTTCGCCGCCCTGCAGGCCTATCCTGGGCGGCGAGTCATCAGCACCGACACCTGCGTCCCGATCAGCCGACTCGCCGACTGCTTGCTCGAATCAGTGGAGGAAGCCAATGCAAGTGGCATCCCGTATTTTTTGGTGGGCCATGTCGGCGACGGCAACTTTCATTTCGGCTACCTGATCGACCCCGAGAGTGTGCACGAGCGTGCCCGCGCCGAGGCGCTCAACCACCAACTGGTCATGCGCGCTTTGTCAATGGATGGCACCTGTAGCGGTGAGCACGGCATTGGACTGCACAAAATGGATTTTCTGGTGAGCGAAATCGGTGAAGACGCGGTCGATATGATGCGCCAGATCAAACGCGCATTGGATCCTCTGGGCATCATGAATCCGGGTAAAATTTTCAGCAGTACACTCTCGCCTCTTCATTCATGAACCAACACTCATCCACCCTGACCCCCAACACAGGGGCTCGCCCATGCCAAGTTTTGGCTCGGCAAGCCAAGCTGCTGGGATTGGGGGCTCTTTTCATGGGCAGCGCAGCGCTGACCCAAGCCCAAGCCCAAGCCCAAACTCAAGCCCAAGCTCAAGCACCTTGGCCGCAAAAAACCATCCACCTCTGGGTCGGTTTTGCCCCAGGAGGTCCCACCGACATGGTGGCCAGAACCTTTGCCAACCCACTCTCCGCTGAGCTCGGCCAGCAAGTGATCGTTGACAACAAACCCGGTGCCGGTGGCGCTTTGGCAGCGAATTTTGTGGCGAAATCTGCCGCCGATGGCTACACACTCTTGCTCGGGGAGCCGGGCAGCATCTCGATCAATGCGGCACAAACCCGAGGGCCGCTCTACGACCCCCTTAAAGAGTTCACCGCAGTGTCCCAAGTGGTCTCCTTGCCCATGGTCTTGGCGGCCACGCCGTCTCTGAAGGTGAACTCACTGCAAGAACTCATGGCGCTTGCCAAAACCAAACCCTTGGCCTACGGCACGCCCGGTAACGGCACCATGCAGCACTTGACCCTCACGCAATTTGGTCAAAGCACGCACTTGGAATTCATCCACGTGGCCTACAAAGGTGGCGCACCCGCGGTCACCGATCTCTTGGGCGGGCAAATCCCCTTGGTGATGGTGACCGTGCCCAGTATCGCGCCTTATGTGAAGACGGGGGCCATCGTCCCACTTGCCGTGGTGGCCGCGTCGAGATCGGCCGTCTTGCCGCAAGTGCCGACCTTTTCTGAGAGTGGTTACCCCGATTTCATCCAAGATGGTTGGCAAGGATTTTTTGGACCCGCACCCCTGCCCAAAGAGGTGGTGGGCAAACTGAGCTCGGCTATTTTAAAAGTGGGCAAAGACCCCCAACTGCAGTCGGCGATGACGGCCATTGGCGCCAATGTGGTGCTCAGCAGCAGCGCTGATTTCGCCCGAGTGGTGCAACGCGATCACGCCCATTGGTCCAAACTGGTCGCAGACAATCCCACCGCCAAAGATTGACGATTGGATTTGAAGCGAGAAAAAGACTCTTTTTGTTGGGGCGATCAGCGCCAAATGCTCGGGGCTTAAAGCAAGCCCGCGCCTCTGGCCCATTGGTATTTGGCGGCCAAGACGGCCACCGGGATTTCAGTGGAGTAGGCATAGGCTGGGATGCCATGCTCATACAGATACTGCGCCGCCTCTTCAACCTCAACGTCCCCCGCCAAGGAGGCGACCATGGGTTTTTCGATGCCCTTGGCGCGCATTTCATCTCGCGCTTGAACCATGATCTTGGCAAACACCATGGGTGGCGTCACGATCGTGTGCCAGTAGCCAAGGATCAAGGCATGAATGCGCGGGTCTGAGAGCCCCAGCAACACGGTGTTCTTGTAGGTGAGGGGCGGCTCCCCGCCGGTGATGTCCACGGGGTTGCCGGCGGCACCAAAGGGCGGGATGAATTGGCGAAACGCTTGGTCCAAATCCTCGGGCATGGGCATCAAGGTGAGACCGTTGTCCACACAGGCGTCCGACAGCAGCACCCCTGAGCCACCCGCACCCGTGATAATCACCACATTCTCGCCTTTGGGGGTCGGCAAAATGGGGACTCCGCGGGCAAAGTCCAAGAGGTCTCTGAGGCTTCTCGCTCGGATCACTCCAATTTGTTGAAAGACGTCTTCATAAATTTTATCGTTGCCTGCCAGTGCACCCGTGTGCGAGCTCGCCGCCTTGGCCCCAGCCGAGGTACGACCGGCTTTGAGCACGATGACGGGTTTTTTCTTGGAAACTCGGCGGGCGACTTCGGCAAAGGCACGGCCGTCCTTCAAGTCCTCACAGTGCTGGGCAATCACCAAGGTGTTGGGGTCTTGTTCAAAGAAAATCAACAAATCGTCTTCATCGATGTCGGACTTGTTGCCAAGACCCACAATCGCCGAGACGCCCATTTTGGCGGAGCGGCTGAACCCAATGATGGCCATGCCGATGCCGCCCGACTGAGATGACAAGGCGACCGAGCCCTTGACATCGTAGGCCGTGCAAAACGTGGCACACAAATTCGCTGGTGTGTAATAAAATCCATAGATATTGGGCCCCATCATGCGAATGTTGTATTGCCGACCAATCTTCACCAACTCCTCTTGCAGCGCCACCTCCCCCGTCTCGGCAAAGCCCGAGGGAATGAGAACGGCGCCGGCAATTTTCTTCTCACCGCACTCGATCAAAGCGCTGGCCACGAATTTGGCGGGAATGGCAAAAACAGCTGTGTCGATGTCGCCGGGGACGTCCTTCACGCTCTTGAAGGCTTTGTGACCCATGATCTCAGGCGCAGACGGATGAATCGGATAAATGTGGCCTTGGTAGCCCCCGTTGATCAAGTTCTTCATCACCGAGTTACCGATTTTGCCCGCTTCGTTGGAGGCGCCAATCACCGCCACCGCTTTGGGCTGCATGATGCGAGACATGGAGGCCAAGACCTCGCTCTCGGGGGGACGGTAGCGCGGCGTCTTTGGCGCGAAGTCCACCACCATGCGCACATCGGCCGCGATGGCCCCGTGCTTGCTGGCAAAAACGGGATTCAAATCGAGCTCAGAAATTTCCGGAAAGTCACTCACCAACTCCGAGACCTGCACGATGAGGTGGGCCAAGGCATCGCGGCTGACCGCGTCTGAGCCCCTGACCCCTTTGAGCATTTGCGAGGCTTGAATGCCGTCCAGCATCGAGAGCGCGTCGGACTTGGTGGCGGGGGCCAGTCTAAAGGTGATGTCCTTTAAAACCTCCACCAAGACACCGCCCAGTCCAAAGGCCACCAATTTCCCAAAACTGTTGTCCGTCACGGCGCCGATGATGACCTCCACACCACCGTGCACCATTTGCTGCACTTGCACCCCCACCAGCTGCGCGTGAGCTTTGTATTTCCTGGCGTTGGCGAGAATATGGTCATAGGCCTGCAAGGCCTCGTCCTCGTTTTTAATGCCGACCACCACCCCCCCGGCCTCGGTTTTGTGCAAAATGTCGGGTGAGACGATCTTCATCACCACGGGGTAGCCGATCTCGCGGGCGAGTTTCTTGGCGTCGGCTGCGCTTTTGGCCAAGCCTTCTTGCGGCACGGTGATGCCATAGGCGTCACATATCAGCTTGCCCTCAGGCGCCGTCAAGGCGTCCCGACCGCTGGCCTTCACTGCGTCCAGAATCTGCCGCACGATTTTTTGTTGATCCATCTGTCTCTCCATTTAAAAATTGAACCTGGGCCATTGAGGTGTGAAGCCTTGATCAAGCCCCACCCGAGCAAGCGAGGCTTTGTGATCGCGCATGGAGATGGGGGGCGTGTTTGTCCATTGATGCGATGCGCCCCATGCCTTCAAATCGATGCGTCGATGTGTCCGTGCGTTTGCGCCAACAAGTTGGCCTCCTCAATGAAGTGTTTCCTTTTGGGGGCGAGCACGAATTTCGCAACCAGGCCCGCCGTGATAGCGATCCCCGCGCCCAAATTGAAGACCAAGTCCCAATTGCCACTGCTCGAGAGCACCGAGGCAATGGGCACCAACAAAGAGGCGGTGCCTTTGGCCGTGTACAAGGTGCCAGCGTTCGCTGCAGCATTTTTAACCCCAAAGGTGTCGGCACAAAGGGCAGGAAAAATCGAGAAGATCTCGCCCCAGCACAAAAAGATGGTCGCCGCAAAAAAGATGAAAGCCATCGGGTCGTGGCCAAATTGGATCATCCCAAGCATCGCCAAGCCTTCCCCCACAAAGACCACGAGCATGGTGTTTTCTCGGCCCAAGCGGTCGGAGATGAAGCCGCACAAGGGCCGGGTAAAACCATTGCACAAATTGTCCACTGACAAGGTGAGGGTCAAGAGCGGTACGGTGGCGCCAAAGAAAAGCATCGGCAGCTTGGCCAGGCCATAATCTTTGGCAATGGGCCCAATTTGAGCGGTCACCATGAGGCCGCCGGCCGCCACCACCACAAAGATCGCATAGATCAACCAAAAAAGCGGTATCTTCACCATCTGCGTACTGGTGTAGTCCACTTGGGTGGTCACCACGCGCGGCGCGGCTTGCACATTGGAGGGGGGCGCGGGTTTGACCATGAAGACAGACATGATAAAAATCAGCACACCCTGGCCAACACCAAAAAAGATGAAGGCGTGCTCATAGCCTGCGCTTTGGATCATGCTGCCAATGGGAATGACCGTGAGGGCCGCCCCCGCCCCAAAGCCCGCGGCGGTCAAACCCGCTGCAAGACCGCGCTTGTCAGGAAACCACTTGATGGCGTTGCCCACGCAGGTGCCATAGACACAACCCGCTCCAATGCCAGCGACCACCGCCGCCACATAGAGCATCTCAATACTCTGGGCCAAACCGTCGATCACCCAACCACAGGCGGCAAACACGGCGCCAATCATGATCACAAATCGAGGCCCAAATCGGTCCACGAGCCAGCCCTCCACAGGCACCAACCACGTTTCCACCAAAATGAAGATGGAAAACGACAACTGAATGGCCGACATGCTCCAGTCGGTCTTGGCATGTATGGGGTTCACAAACAAGGTCCAGGCGTATTGCAAATTGGCAACGAGCCCCATGCAAACGATGCCCAGGACCAATTGGAACCAGCGATTTTCCCAAGGCTTGTTTGTCATATCGAACCCTTTCAGAGTCAGATTACCCACGAGGCAGATTCTTGGGTGGCCCAACGCTCAATGACCGTGACCGCGACCGTGCTCGTGCTCGTGATCGCGATGGCGATGGCGTTGAAGGTCACCCCGTCAATCTGTTTGAACACGTTACCAGAATNCGC